>JGI20151J14362_10003902_pt1 | contig 10086 bp, 6 predicted proteins | sample COG_01_FD_14362 | JGI IMG/M metagenome (IMG submission 14362) | reverse complement strand
GACAGGGAAGGGGAATTCATAGAAGCAGCAGTAGAAGACAAAAGCTCCCGGCGGGAGCACCAAAAAAATAGGATATAGGAGAAAACTGGGGTTCCGCGTTCCTCAATTTGAGTTCAACGATCACTGCCATGGAATCTCAAGGTCTTGATTTGAGTTCCGCGCGAGGCGTCGTGCTTCCAGATGTACATCTGGCGCTCGCCGGGCCCTCTTTCGGGCTCGTTTTCGGTGTTACGGGTCTTTGACAAATCGTTCCCGCCCCACGACAAGCAGTGGTGCTGCTTCAGGGCTTCGTCGGGGTCGAGGAAGTACAAGGCTGTGAGGGTGGCGCCGTGTTTCCCCGAAAACCCGTGCGCGGTGTGCGGCAAGGCGTGCGGCCTTACCGAACGGGAACTCGACCGAACGCGACACCCGTGCGGTGCGGGTTGCGGTTGTCGATGCGCGCTGTGCGGATGCTGCAGGTACACCAACGCGGGCGAGTGCGAGCGGATGCTGTGCGAGGACACCGTGCCTGAGGACGTGGTGGGAAACACGGTGNNATCGGTCGCCGCGGGGGGTCTCTCGGCGATCGCGACGGCACTCACCAGCGTCGGCCGGAGCGTGGAGCAGCTGACGCGCCAGCAGTTGGAGAGGCAGCAGCGAAGGCAGCGGGAGGCGCCCGCTCCCGCGGAGATGCATCGAGGATACGCACCGCATCCCCCGCCGTCTAACTACCCCGGGGCTCCGGCAGGGACACAATGGGAAGTCCACCGGCAGGTCTACGAGCAGTCTCCTTACCCGCAGCCGAACTACGCGCCGCCTCCGCCCGCTCCGCCGCGTCCGCGTCCGGAGACTGGCGACCCGTTCGCACCTCCGGCTGCGGCCGAGCCCGCGAGCCCGTCGGCGCCGCCCACCGCGCTCCTGTACCCATCCGTTCCCGCCGGCATCGAGCCGTCGGGTCCAACCCCGGCCGCGGGTCCAACCCCCGCCGGTCCGACGCGAGAGGAGCAGGCCAAGGTGGCGGCGGCCAAGGCTGCGACGGAGGCGAAGGCTGCGGCCACGAAGGCGGCCAAGGCTGCGAAGGCGACGGGGTCGAAGATGGCCACGATGTTGGGGAAGGGTATGCAGGCCGTTGGTAAGCGGATGGAGGATGCGGGTAAGGACGGCGCGTCAAAGTCGAAGGACCGCGATCCTCAGAATAGGCAGTGATAGCGACTTTAGCACAGAGCAGTGACTTTAGCACAGAGCAGTACGCAACGTAGTCGTAATATTTGATAACGAGCTCGAATGGCAAGTCCCTACTATCTAGAGACTTTCCAGCAGTTACGCTAATCAAAAGAATAGCCTCCACATCCCCTCACAATCCCACCTATTACATCGTGTAGTCGTGTTCAATTGAACCGAACACCCGTCCCGCCAATCCTATTCCGTGAATCTCGCGGCGGTAGGGGCTTCACGGCCCGGTCGTCAAGTCACACGTGAGCAACGCGTGTTGCTTAGAGGCCGGAGCGGCCCCAGACGACGAGGGAGAGGGAGAAGGAGAAGGTGGCCATGATGGCACCCCACGCCAAGTTCACGATGAAGGGCTCGCCCTCAGCCACCTGCACGAGCTCCATAGCCGCCTGCGCCGCGGGGGCAGACATGGCCTCGTACACGGCACCGGCAGCGAGAACACCAGCGACGGCCTGATGAAGAGAGTGGGGGGTGGGAAGGGGACGAAAGGTCAGCGGCTGGTGGTTGGGGACACGGCGTCCACGGCGCGTCGGCGCGAAAAAACCCAAAATTGCTCACGGGCGCCCAGCGTCGCTGCGCCCAGCCGGACGTAGCCGAAGGGCTCGCGGACTCGGAGATCGGCCGCCTCGCTCCGGGCGAAGGCCGCGACGACCGCACGGATCGACAACATCGATCGACCGGGTGTGAACAGCACGGGTCCCGGTCGATCGTCCTCGATTTATGCGTCGTCGCGCCCACGCCGGCGTGCGACCAACACCCTCGACCCGCGAATTTCAGCTCCGCACGCTATGTTTGGCGAAAAGAAAGCGAGACCCTGCCGCGCGAGCGCGCCGCGCGGCCGCGCCGGCGACGTTCGGACCCGCGTTCGCGCCCGATCATCATCGAATGTCACTCGTGACGTATTCGAAGACCTCGGAACACGACGGGTTCGTTCGCCGACGCGCCGCGCGGACGCCAAGACCCGCGCGGCCTGAGGTCTCGCTCCAGCGGGACAAGTGGATATGGCGCAGATTTTCAACAGGGCTCGCCGCGCACCTTCTGCTGGACGCGGACGGCGTCGACGGGGGCCGCAGCCTTGGCGACGACGGCGGTGCGGCGGGCGGAGCGCACGGAGCGCTTCGCGACGCGCGCGGGGAGGGCAATCTTGCAGGTCTGGGTAAGAGCAGCCATGTTTCCGGTGTGTGATGATATGCGGATCGCCAACCAGCGGCTCGGCCCTTGGCTGAAAAACCTCTATCCTGAAGTCAGCCTTCCGGTGAGCTGTCTTCGCTCTGATTGGCTAGCGCCTGCAGGTGTCATTGACATTCGCGTTCTCGGTTTATTAGACCGGGTTTGAAAATCGGTGCAAAACTGGAGTCAACAGACCATCAAAATGCCGTATCGTGTGTGCTCGCGGTCGGTTGCCAATCTCCGGCAAAAAAAAATCAAAATCCCGGTCGACAGCGCGCGAGCAAAGGGGGAACAGCAGTGCTGTTGTTGGAATCGCCAGAGCGTGGACCGCGAGTAAGACGTCGAGTCATCCAACGCGCCAGCGTCGGATTCGCCTCGTTCGTGCGTTCGACCCGCGAGGAAGGCATCCCGTCGTCGCGCGCGGCGGATATCGTCGAGAGTCCCGCGCAGGAGATCTCGGAAACGCCCCGTAACTTTTCCGCGTAACTCACGCCACCATGTCGGACCCGACGTGGGACACCTCCAAGGAGAACTTCCAGCCCCTGAAGAAAGGGCGCGACGCGAAGATGCTCGACCAGGCCACGGGTATGGGCAACGGCGAGCGCGCGACGAAGATCAAGGAGGAACGAAGGTACGCGAGGCGACGCCCGAACCCCCAAGCCCCGGGTTTTGGTTTTCCGAGAGTGACTGGTCGATTTTGGATCTCGCAAACTCACCCCGCCCCTCTCTCTTTCCGCAGCGCCTTTTGGAACGCCATCGCCACGTACGACGGCGACGACCCGCTCGAGGTGTGGGTGAGGTTCATCAAGTGGACGGAGCAGACGTTCACGTCCGGTGGACGCGAGACGGAGGTTCTTCCCCTCCTCGAGCGATGCACCCGCGAGCTTCAGGAGGTGCCGCGCTACAGGGACGACGTGCGATACCTCCGCATCTGGGTCAAGTACGCCGACTGCTGCAAGGAACCGCACGATATATTCAAGTTCCTCCAGGCGAACGACATCGGCCAGCGTCACACCTTGTTCTACGAAGCCTACGCGGCGTTCCTCGAGATCCGCGGCGCGTTCAAGCAGGCTGGCGAGGTTTACGACCGCGGCATCCTCATGCGCGCCGAGCCCACGCAGAGGCTCAAGGACAAGCTCGCGCAGTTCCAGCACCGCATGATGAAGCGTAAGCAGCGCAAGATCGAGGAGGGTGGCAGTTTCGAGGAGGAGGAGATGGGCGAGACGCGCAGGTTCGGCGAGGTTGGCGGCGGGGGCCAAGTGGGCCAAGTCAGCGCCGAGAACCCGAGCGGGGCCGTGCGCGGCGGCGGAGGGGGAGCCGCGGGAACCGTGGGATCGAGGGCCCGCGGGCTCGGCGGGACCGGCGGCGTCGGTGGTGGTCGCGCGCCCAAGCGTTCCAACGAGAACGACGGCGGTCTGGAGATTTACTGCGACGAGGAGGATGGGCCGGCTCCCTCGGCGGCTCCCGCGCCGTGGAAGAACCTCGGCAAGTACACGGAGACCCGCAAGGAAAACACGAGGGGCGCCACGCAGTGGACGGGCTCAGGGTTTGGGGAAGAAACGATCGAGGCCCGGGCAGGCTGGCGCCGCCGCTCCGGCCCCGGATCTCGAGATTTACGAGGATGAGAATCTCGCGCGGGCCGAGGCTGAGGCTGACGCGAACGCGGCGGCCACGTCGAAGTTGGCGTCCAAGCCGCCGCCCGCCAACGCGCTCCGCCGCCGCCTCGACGCCGCTAACCCCAACCTCGCGAGTAACCCGATGCTGCACCACGGAAAGGGTGCGCCCGAGCCCGAACCCATCGCCGGCGAGCGACCCAAGACGTTCTACGGTGGATACAACCCCGCGGATATGGTCAACGACTTTGGCGAGGAGGTGTGCTACGAGGAGCGTCGCGCCGCGAGGTGGGAGGTGACGAACGGCCCCGTGGCGGTACAGAAGCCCACTTCGGGGGCCATCACCGGCGGTGACGCGAAAGAGGAGGACATGGAGCTGGATGCGACGGTGGCTGTGCCAACGACCATCGGGGGCGCACCCGCCGAGGCGACTGCGACCACCGTGCAGGTCATGCAGCAGCTAAAGGTTGACGTCGCCGAGGTTCAGACCGCGGCTCCGCCAGAACCCGTACCCCATCAGTCCTTCGGATCGTGCGGTGCTCCCCCGTCGGACCTCGGCAGCGGTGTGCAGGGACGCGCGCCTGAACGACCGACGGATGAGGCCCAGGGTGTGCCCCCCGCCGGCGCTGCGCAGCCCGCCGCCGCCGCTGTGCCCGCGGGTCTTCGCTGGACCGCCACGGAAGGTGGCACGTACGGTATGAACGAGCCGACGATGACGCTGACTACCAAGGAGGCGTGGGGCGATATCATGTCCATGTTCTCAGGAGGTCTCGACGCGGATCGCGCCACAAACCCCGCAGAGACGGACGCCGCCGCCGCCGCCGCGCTCGCGCCGGTTAGGGAATCAAACACCCCCGCGCAGAAGGCTGACGAGACGGAAAGCTTCGCGATCTACGAGGACACGTGCCTGATATCCAAGGAAGCAGTCGCCGCGGCTACCGCGCCCAAGCAGCAATCGCCCGTGGCTGACCTCGAGATTCGAGAGGATACCGTCGTGTTGCCCACCGTCCCAGCCGCGACTCCGAAGCCCGCCGCGTTTGGTGCAAACGCCGCAAAGACCCCCGCGATGACCGGACGCACGCCCCTCGCAGCGATGCCGATGAGAACCCCCCTGGCTCCCACGACGGCGACGCGCCAGCCCCTCGCGGTCAAGACCGGCGCGGCGGCCATGCCCCCGCCCGCGCCTGTGGCCCGGCAACCCGCGGCTGACGAGAACGAATTCGCCGTTTACGAGGATCCCACTGAGCAGATACCCAGCGGTGCGCACTCGCAGGCTGTTAGCTTGCAGCCCCCGGCGGCACCTGCGAACACCCCGGCGCCGAGTGATGACGGTGGCTTTGACGTTTACCAGGACACCATGCATATCGACTCGGCAGTGATGGCCGAGGCGATGAGACATGGTGAAGGGTCGCAGGCGAGCGGCTCGGCTGGAAGCGCGCAGCACACCAGGTAGATTGTGTGATGAGTGTAATTTTCATTTTGGCGGTGTACTTTGAGCTCCACGAGGATACGTGACTGATGCTCTCTTCTTATAGGACCTTTGGCGAACCGTCGGAGAACGCGGATCGCCGAATGGAATTTGCGTTCAACGCCGAAAATGTCGTGCCCGCCTTTGACGTACCGCCCGGCTCGTTCGTACCTCGCTCCATCGCTGAAGCAGCAGCCGCGGCGGCTGTGTTCAAGCCCGTGTCCATCAACCTTTCACCGAGCATGTCCGAGTCTGAGGTTGCCCTGTCGGAGCACACGCTGCGCTCGGCTATGCCCCCGCCTGGGCTTCAAGGACGCGACGAGTTTGAGGTTCTCGCCGACGAAGCAGCCTCCGCGCTCCGAACCCTACAGACGACGACGAGGCCGAGCCCGATCGCTTCCGTCCCCACCAGCAACCTCAGGCACGGCGTTTCCCCGGTGAACCGTATCGCAGAGTCGGCGGATCCGTTCGACCGCGACGCGTTCGACGCTCACCTCGCGTCGGTTGAGAACGGCCTCGCGACTTTCCCCGGAGTTCACGTTCACCCCGGCGATGCGATTCTCGCGAGCTTGCGCGCCGCGGCGAAGGCTGGCGGCGGTGCGAGGGTCCGCGCGAGAGGAGGCACGTCGCTCGTCCTCGGCGACACGGAGTACGTCCTCATGGGCCTGGCCGGGTCCGGGGCGAACGCCAAGGTTTACGAGGCTGAGTTTGCGGATGTCGTCAGCGGCTCTGACGAAAATGACGAGGGCTTCGGGGGCCTGGCAATCAAGGTGCAGACCTCGAGGCTCGCGCGATGGGAATGGATGGTGTGCAAGCGTCTCGCCGGGCGAATTGACCCCTCGCACGCCGCGGGTGTCGTTCAGCCCTCCGCTCTCCACCTCGTCGGCGGCGGCGACGCCGTCAGGGGCTCCGACGCGGCGGTTGGCGTCCTGATCATGCCCTTCGGTGACCACGGAACCCTGCAGGACGTGCTCAACTCCTACCTCCGCGTCGGCAAACAGATGGACGAGCTCCTGGTGATATACTACGTCATCGAGCTGCTGAGGGTCGTGGAGTCGCTTCACCTGGCCGGGGTGATCCACGCGGATATCAAGCCCGATAACCTGCTGGTGCGAAACGGCGGCGACGACTGGTGCGACTGGACCGCGGTCAGGCCGGGGAGCTGGAAGCAGAAGGGTCTGTCGCTCATCGATTTTGGACTCGCCGTCGACCTCGGCATGTACGACTGGCGGACGGTCTTCGTCGGCGACTGCGGCACCGAGGGGTTCAGGTGCTCGGAGATGGTGGAGGGGAAACCGTGGACGTGGCAGGCGGATACGCACCAGATCGCCGCCACCGTCCACGCCCTTTTATTCGGCAAGTACATGCAGGTTCACCAGGTACTCACCGATGACGACGGGTTCAAGTACCGCCCGAGGGAGTCGCTGAAGCGCTGGTGGAAGACCGAGATGTGGGAGATCTTCTTCGAGGTGCTGCTCAACTTTCCCACGCTGGACTTCAAGTCGCCCCCCCCGCTGGGTGACTTGCGCCGGATGTTCGAGGAGCACATCATGGAGGAACGCCTCGGGGCGGAGCTGCGCGTCGGACTCATGAAACAGACGGTGAACATGTTCCAGCAGCTGCGCGAGGGAAAGACGTGAACTTATTGTCGCACCGGGGTGCTCACTACGATGATTTTGAAATGAATTTTACGTTACAATTGAACACCGCCTCGCTCAGAAGGGGATGAAGTGGGCCGATTTCGTCTTCTTAGGCCGCGCGGTCCCCGTTCGTCCTTCCGGTCTGTCCCCGTTGACCCCACTGACCCCCGAATCCACACGCGGCAGTGAAGCCGAGGAAGAAGCCCCGTCGCGAAGAGACGACGAGGACGGCGAAGACCTCGGGGGCTTCGCGGCGCTCTTGCCGCCGTTGCGCTGCACCAGACCCGGCTTGGACTTGTTGGGCTCGTCGGTCTGCTTCAACTCCTCAAAGTTACCGAGGGTTCCGATGCGACCGAAGCGGGCCTGAATCTCCTTCATGTCCTTCGTGTCCAGGCTGTCGTCCGAGGCCATCTGGGGAACCCCCGGGCTGCTGCTCCTGCTGTGCTCGGGGGAAAACGTCCTGCTCTTGGGCTTCCTCATCCCCGCAAACTCCACAACCTTGACCGTGGACAGGCCCGCGATGAGCTGACAGAACACCGCGAGGTCACCCGGCACGATAAGCNCCAGCTCCTGCGCCTTGGTGAGCGCCTCGACGTCCGTCCTCGTCGCGCCAGCCTGGTGCACCACCGGCGCGGTGTCGTCGTCCAGAGTCGGGGTGGATCCGACGCTGAGCGCGGGGACCACGCCGCGGTACACGAGCTGCTGCCTCGCCTCCACGTCACCCTCCACCCTCCACTGCACGGTACCCCCGTGTACGGTGGGGATGGACAGCGACAGCACCGGGCACTGCGGGTGGTACTTGGCCACCAGCCGCGTGGTCTCGCCGGTGTGCGAGAACACCACGATGAGCTTAGCCTCAATCTGGTACGCCGTCTGCACCGCCGCGGCGGCGAGCGCCTCCTTCTTCAGGTTCACGTCCACCTCGAACTGCTCCAGCCTGATTGTGAGGGAGTTGCGCCTGGCGTTGGGTTTGATCTTGGCCAGGTCCGGGTCGTCCTTCACCAGCGGCGCCACGCCCCACGGGAGCGAGTCCGTCGCCTTGGCCAGCTTCACGTTCATCTGCACCATCTGGCGCCTGTACCTAGCCTCGTAGTCGTACACCGAATCCGCCTCCCTCGCGATGGACAGCACCGTCTCGAGGCACGCCAGCGGGAAGTTGCCGTCCAGGGTCTCGAGGCCGAGCAGCAAACCGTCCGCGCCGTCGAGCACGATGTTAGCCACGTCCGTCGCCTCGGCTCGAGTGGGCCGGGGCGCGAAGATCATGCTGTCCATTAAACGGGTCACGATGCAGGGCCTGCCCACCTTCTCGCACATCTTCAGCACGTGCTTCTGCACCGCGAACATCTTCTCGGACGCCACCACCGCGCCCAGCTCCCCGCGCGCCAGCAGGACCACGTCCGCCTGGCGCAGGATGCCGGGTAAGTCGCGCAGCGCGTGCAGGTTGTCAATCTGCGCGATGATCCTGACGCTGGGCAGGCCGCTGCTGCGCGCGTGCTGCTTGAGGAGGCCGAGCATGCCGCCGTCGCGGACGGCACCGACGGAGATGAAGTCCACGTTGGAGGGCACCGCGAACTTCTGCACGATGACCTCGTCGCACGCGTTGAACGGAGGCGCGTTCTTGGCGCCGCTGAAGTTGACCGCGAGCCGCTTGATCGTGGAGGGCACCTCCACGTCGCTGCGGCACGTGCACACGATCTCCCTGTCGCTGACGGAGGTCACCTCGAGCTCGGCGGTGAGCTCACCGGCGCGAAGGAACGGGTGGACGTGGACGACGTCACCCGGGGAAAACGTCTCGCTGAAGTCGAGCTCGCCGACGCTGCTGTCCAGGGGTAAGACGTCGCTGCTCTCGCACACGGGTTCACCGTGCACGAGCTTGACGGTCTGGCCCTGGGTGAACACGAGGTCCTTCTTCGGGTCCGCCTTGGACACCGCGAAGATGTTGCCGCCCAAGGCGCAGTAGACGGCGCACAGGCACCTGGTCCGCTTCTGGGCCGCCCTGAGATTCTCGAGCGTCTGCACGTGCTGCTCGAGGGTCCTGCTGCCGGAGGTGAAGTCGAAGCGCGCGACGGTCATGCCCGCCTGGAGCATATCCGCGAGCTGGTCCACGGTTTCGGTCAGGGGACCGCCGATGGTGACGATGACCTTGCACTTGTCGTAGTTGATCTTGGGCCGGGGGCACTCGTCCATGATGATTTCTGCCAAATTGGCCTCCTTCGCCATGCCCTTCCTCAGGCCGTTCGTGCCGGAGAGCATCCCCATCTCCGACCCTCTCTCCTTCAGCTTCAATGCATTTGGGGGCATCTCGTATCCGGGTTCTCTCCTTTCGCCTAGCGCCCCGCAGCTCTGACAATCTCACGCGCTTTGGCGGGTGAATTGACACAATCGGGAAAAGGCGACGAAATCGACGCGACCTCGAAAAAGTAAATATCTGATCCGAGGGCGGCGCAAACAGGGGGATGTCTTGTCTATTTGCGCGTACAGAACCGATGCATATGCCGTTAAATAGCAGAGACTCTCCCTGAAAACCAACAATTGAAGTTCGGCACCGCCAATCCAGAGAGACCCTCGCACGCACGACGCTCATCATGGCCACCTCCACAGAGAGCGTGACGCCGTCGTTGCTCGCTTCCAGCGACTCACTCTCCAACGTACCGCGAGAGAGATTCGGGATCGGGGTGGACGACATGTGGAGGAAGGAGAGTGCGCTCCACGCCGAGGCGAGGAAGATTAAGACCAACGCGCTGGATCCCTTCGTCGACGCGTGCCTGCAGCTCACCGCATCGTTCAGGGTGTACTTCAAGTTTCTGGTCACCATGGAGTCGCTGATTCTATCAATCGTATCGATCGCGTCAGTGCTGCTCTTCTCGTTGTACGAGGTCAACGGACAGAGGCTCGCGGTGAACGTGTCGTGGGCGTTCATATCTTTCGCCATCGTCATGCCCCTGACCAACTCGCTCAACGAGGCCTTTCGGCGAAGAGAGGAGGC
>JGI20151J14362_10003898_pt1 | contig 10094 bp, 5 predicted proteins | sample COG_01_FD_14362 | JGI IMG/M metagenome (IMG submission 14362) | reverse complement strand
GGTGGCGAGGGGTGTAGGCGCTCACGTCCTCCCACGCGGAGAAGGGGGTCATGTAGTCGTCGTGTATTACCATAAAATTAAGGCACATTATTTTGCTCGATTTCTTTTAGCAATCTGCGCCCCTTTAGAAGACCGCTGATATCGCGATCTAGCTACGGAAAACACGAGCTCACAAGCGTCGTCGTGCATCTGTGGCAGCTTGAACTCCTTACACTGGTCCTTCTGAACCATGAACTTAGCCTGAGCTGTCCTTCTGAATACGAATTCTGGCTTGTGTATCGAAAACTCGCATAGCCAACTGCCGCAGCAGCGACATCAAATGTTGGAGTTGGTCATGTTGGCTTTGTTTGCGAGCGCATCACTTGGATCCAAACGGCCAAAACCGTTTCACTCCTGCCGCGCGCTTACGTGCTCGAGGTGTTTCTGTGGTGATGGTCTGCGACGCGTTACCTTGAAGTGCCTCTTTCTCGTCATCTTGCACCTGATCACACCAAGTTGCTCGTGTCAGGATGAATTCAGAAAAACATCTATGGATTGTGGTCCTCACCAGAAGATTAATGCGTAGTTCCCAAAGCTTTACTGCGGGTTCTATATCACCGTCGTCGTGTTCAACTCGATGTAAGTAGTTCTGGTCGTCGAAAGCAGTAATAGTCGCGGGATAAAACTTCCTGTCAACGTGCCAATATATTTCTATACGCCGGCCCACCGCTTTCTCTCGCAGCAGGGCGAGTTGGGCGCTGATTGACCCTTTCTTTGCCGCTGAGAGTACCTGCAAGCAGTGCGGATTTAGTAAACTCACGCGAGTGCTCAAGTATCCGACAAATACTCACCCTTAGCTGAGGACAGTTCTGACCTGATCGCACCCCTTTCAGAGGCGAACATTTCATTTGTCGAGTGCTTGCTCGTGGGATGTGTCGCTCGCTGAATGGAATGATTTGCGACTCGTGCTTTTTCGACTGGCAAACGATGCACACACCACAAGTCACATGTGGTATCTCGCCCAAGTTTCCGATTTTCCGGCGAAGTTTTTCTGCCTCCTGGGCGTGCAACTGACGTAGGCGCACATCATACAAGTTTTCCAGTGCCCCGTCTTGATTGATCTGCCACTCCAAAGCCAACTCGACTGCCTTCCTATATTTCGCTCTTGATGCAAGCAAGGGCTGCTTTTCAAGCTCATCAAAGTACTCACAGAAAGGGAGTATTCCATCCTTGCTCATCCATTCATAAGACTCCTCCGCGAAATATACAACCATTCTATGTGAATCAGACGTCTGGCCGGGTTTGATCTTTTCTATCGCGTAGGTTGGAATGACGTCTCGATCCTCATCAAGATGCAGAGCGATTCCAGGCCAAAAGCATTTCATCTTGCTCATTTTTGTTGGGATCCAAACAACCTCCCCGGCATGCTCACCTTGGTTTTGACCTGCGCAAACCTTGGGTTTTGGTTGCTTCCTTTGTTTTGCATGAGGCGCGGCGGGAACAGGTATCCCGAATGCGTGGCAAACAAACGGAGCCAAGTTTATGCCGTGTTCCACAGCACGCGATATGAACCCTGAAAGTGCATCAGAATCGACCTCTCGACGCGGCGCTGAAGACAGAAACTCACCCAACGGGGTAAATGAACAAATCTCTGGTGCCTCTGTCATGTGAGGCAGGCCTCGTCTACCATGCCATAATGAACTGCCTGGGTCATTGGTAGTGGACAATTTGATGATTTCTGGGCTAGAAAGGATATTCCATGCCGCCGAAGGCCATGCGTAAAGTGTAGTGTCGTTGTCGCGATTTTCTGTCGCAACACTTGGAAGACTGGGAACCGGCTTGGAAAATTTCACGCCTTCACATTCTCTGGAAAACTTAAATTCATAAGGGCTGATGAGCCGTTGCCCTATCCATCTGGCCTGTGGTATTGACACCGCGCGGCCGAGCAATTCCATTCGTTTGGTATAGCTCGGATTAGTATCGACCGCTCTCATCCATGGACGGCCAGGTGCCTTGAGAGGAAAGCAAGGTTCTGTCCATCCTACTGGGAAGCCACTCAACCGCTCAGCATCTTCAACCTCTAACCTGAAAGCACGACCTTTTCCATCACCTAGATCTTCCACCATGCACAGACGTCTCCCATTTGACGTGGTCAACGTGCATATTTCATGCGCTAGTGGACAAAATCGCTTCTCGGCAAGGTCAACACAGGTGACCGAAATCTTTGGTGTGACATGCGGAGGTGTCATGAAGCACTCATAACACTCCGCTGCAGGTCTCGGGTCAACGTCTGCTTTACTCACATCGATGCACTGGCCCTTACATATGCTCTCGGTGGAAAGAAGTACGTCTCGAGGATCACCGTGGAGAGAAGCGACGATGAATACGCGACGGCGTCGCTGTGGTAAACCGAACGCCGATAAGCTGACAACGCGGTGAGCCCAGCTGTACCCCAAACTTTCTAACTCTTGCACGATATATGCGATCGCAGGTTCTTGAGGCGGGTCACCTGCAAGATGCCACATCAACAAGCCCGGAACGTTTTCCAGGAGAATCCAAGGCACACGCGTCCTTCGAAGTAAGCGGAAAATATGAGAGCACAGTGCGGTACGCATACCGTCTCGGAGACCAGGCCGACTCAGATTCATCATGCTGACGTCCTGTGAAAGGATCAGATGACGTGGTATTCACGGGAATGGAAAAATATGCGCCTGACCTCGCACGGAAACCCAGCTGCGAGCAATTGCGCCTCTGCCGGTAGGTCTGAGAGTTCAGCTATGTCGCGACGAAGTTCTCTCCCGGGAAAGTGACGCTGTAGTACTTGCAAGCAGTACGGATCGTTCTCCACTTGCAGAACAATCTCATGACCGGCTTGTTCAAGACCTAGGTCGAGACCACCTATGCCGGAAAACAAGCTGACAACTTTCATTCCAACGTTGACGGGGAAGGTATGACAGACAACAGATTAAATGTGAGGTAGGGTTCACGGAGGGGTATGCCTCTGTGCTGTCTCTGAACTGTGGTGATGGTGCTCTTTCTGACCGGATGTTCTTCCGAAAGATATTTTTTGTTAAGTTTCGGGAATTCGTCAAAGTGATCTTCCCAGCACCAGTGCCGTCAGAACCCTGCCGTCACTACCGATGATGCGTCTATTGGCGTCGACTGCGCTGGTGATAGTGTTATGCTGCGCTCTGTGCGACTTTGCTGTGACTCTCATTTCGGTCACGGTGAAAACGCCAGCCCAAGGGCGCGTTGCACAGCGCGCATGCTTCCGAATAAGTCAGAGTCTGCTTACTCTCGACAGGCTTGGCCCCACACAGGTGTTTGACGCAGCCGTGTTTACCTCGCAGGCCTTGTCTGCGATTACCTCGGGTAGTGTCACGACGACAATCTTCTTGTCTCTTTCATACATTCTTTCTGTGGCCAGTAGACGAAAGCACGGGAGTCCCGAGGCGAAAAAGCTCGTCAGACTCGCGAGAGCTTTGCTGAATTTGGCGTCAATTACGTGGGCGTTTATATCCTTGCTGAGGCACATTCCAGGATTTTGTGCGGTTGGCCAAAAAAACGGCTCGGTCGCTGTCGACGGTTTCAGCGGATCCCTCTTGGACGAACGCATCATGGCTGGCTATACCTTTTCCGATGCAGATTTAGTCAAGAAGGCGAGACGACGTCGCGAATTTACTACGCTGCGCAACGTTACCTTTTTGTCATGCTACGATGGGGACACGTGTTTCTTCACACTCCCAGAGGTCGTTGAGCACGTGCCAGAGCTCGCACCTCTATTTGGCGGTGAGTATTTCTAGCAGCATTTTTAGAGTGTCTCTGTCCTAAGCATCGTGTATCGCGCAGCTCGGATTGCTGTGCGTATATACGGCATCGATTGCCCGGAGCTCGGGGGGCGAGCGAGGTGTGCGAGAGAGAGGCAACTAGCTATCCGGGCTCGTGAAGCTGCGGAGTCAATGCTTCGCTCAGCGACGTCTGTGCAAGTGGCGGATGCACGACCTGACAAGTTCTTCCGCGTTCTCGGCCGAATAATCCTGAACGACAAGGTCGAACTCGGCAAAGAACTGGTACGCAGGAAGCTCGCCGTAGAATATTTCGGCAAGGCAAGATCAGGCAAAACATGGTGTACATGAGATGCGTGTTTTTTTTCCTAGTACCAGCTTTTTCCACGAGGTTTTGACGACACACTTGGGGGGACTGTCGTCGTGCCTCTTGCAGATTCAGTCAGTCAGATACATACGATGCGAATAGAAATATCTCTCTGGACACGAAGATATTATTGCGAAAGGACCATTTCTTCTCAGCGACGTGAAGATATTTTTACGAAAGGAATATTGATCAGATATTTACGAGCATTCTCCCAACTCCAAGAGGCACGTTCCTCACGCCACATTTACGCATCACAATGTTCTTTTCGCTCAATCCCTTGTCCGGCCGAAACGAACGGGATGGATCGCGCGCTGGCGTAGGAAAGAAAAATGTGAAGTCCTCCGAAACCTCCACTGCCGACAAACATGTGGATGGATCCTGGAGCAACAGCCTGAGCCCTCTCAAACTTGCAGCAGCTGCCTTCGCCGGTATAGGGGCGTACGCAGCCCTAGCTCCTCATCTACAGGACAAGAGCGAAGGGCTGATGCACCTCGAACACGGCATCGAGTGCATCATCGATGGCTTGTCTGGTTACCGAACAGCTCTTGCGAAGCGGAAGAGCGGTGACTCTTCAGGGGCCCATCTTCCACCTGCGAAGAAAATGGTCACAGAAGGAGAGAGAGATCCTATTGCGACTCGGGGCACGCGGCGGTCCGGTTCCATTCCCGTTGAAAAGGCGGCAGTCGAGGAGCAGCGTTCGGCCTTTATGACAAATGACCGGGAGGAGCGAAACCAGGTCGTTGGCAACCCCCATGAGATCATCAACACTCCCACCAAGACCGAGGAAAACACCAATCGATCTCTCAAAGTCCTCAACCTCGCTGACGCTGATGAAGCAGTGGACCGCACGCAATCTTTGCTATCTCACGGTCATGGAACTCGATTCGCTTCGAAGGCGTTGAGGATGGCAAATGAAGTCACCGATGAAGTTGAAGCGGTTCAGTCGAGCGCAGCTCTCGAGGAATGCCGTCGAAGTGAACCGTCTCTCCTAACAAACAAAGATCCTGCCAGAGGTTTGGACACTGTGAAGCCAGTCAAACAAAAACGATGGCATCCAAACAAAGCACAGCTTCGGCGACTTGAGTTTTACTACAAACACTCTCGTTCATCGTTTAAGGATCGCGAAGGCCGCATGAAAATCCTTGAAGAGCTCAGCAAACACGGTGAAACCGAAGGGCAGGCTAAATTGCACACGTGGTCTATGAACCGCCGAACGAAAGAGAAAAGACAAGCAGCGCAAGCGGATATGGCGAGGATCACTGGTGAGGCACGTGCCGATGTGCCACAGCAGCAAACCGTGAAGACGGCCAGCTTAGGTCCCGACCCGATTGCACTGTATTTAGAGGAATCCAATCCCGAGGCGTGCCGAGTGTGTGGTATTGATGATGACGACGGCATGTACTGCGAGAAATGTAACGGCGTGTACCATTGCGCGTGTGTCGGACTCGACGCGCCGCCCACCGACGATTTCGTCTGTCCAACATGCCAACGAAGCTGAACGTTCACTGGGTGCGTTTCTTCTTGTAATATTCGCGATGGTACGCGAGGAGCTTGGCGCGGTGCTTCCCGGAACTGGCGTGATAAGTTTAGCATTGAATTACACAACAGGATACTGACACAGGGTGATGGAGTGATGTGCACGCGTCGCTCACTGCTTGGACGCCGTCTTCTCGCCTTCCGCCTTCTTGTCGTCCTCGCTCAATCTGGCCTTGGACCCGCGGTTGAATGCGATTGCGTTGTTTGCGAAGGGAGCCTTTGGGGCGGATTCTGGGAGGAGGTTCTCGCCGTCCTCGTCGTCCTTCTTCTGCCACGTTCCCTCGCCCCAACGCATGCCGGACACGACCCGCTTGACGACGTTGCTGCCACGCGCCGCGTTCATGGCATCGGCGAGCCAGAGCGGGACGCCGGCCTTGTGCCACGCGGGCTGACCGGCGGACACGAGATCCCTCAGCGGTTTCTCGACATCCACGCCGGATTTGTCCACGCCGGCGTTGGACGCGGCGCCCCTTCGGACGGTGTGGCGGCCCTTCGGTCTGTGGAAGGGCCTCGGGTGGCCGCTCGCGTCGGGTCGTTGGAGGTGCTGGCCCGTGGAGGTAACGCCTTCATTTTGGATCCGGGTGAGAACGTCGTCGAGTTCGGCGAGCTCGGCGGACGGGACGGGCGTGTCGTAGCCGCGGAACCAGGGTCCGTCGGGTCCCTCCGCGGCGACTCTCCACTTGGTGAAGTGGAGGAGGTGCTTGTCGGACTCGATGGGGAGGTTCCACTGGGGCGAACCCTGCGCGACCCGCAGCCTCTGAGCGGCGAGCACGAGCTGATCCTGGCTCATCACCTTGGTCATGTTCATGAGCGCCTTGGCGAACCGGTCGGAGATGTGGGGGAAGAGCTTCTGGTGCGTCTGCACTAAGATTGCGGTTTTCCCGGGTGCCGTCGGGATGAAGCGGAAGACGAAACAGAGCGGGAACGCCTTCTTACCGTCGGGCGCATCCTCATCCACGAAGAAGGACTCGTTCATGACGGTAGACGGGGGAATGAAGGTGACCCGGCCGCCGCCCTTGCCGCTTCCCCCGACGTACTCGGCCACGAACCCGCCCGGCGGGTGGCCCTCCGTGTCAAACTTGGTCAGCCCGCCGACCAGCAAGGGCGCCCTGCCAGCCTGAGTGTTCGGGTGAACGAACTGGAGGTGGGTGAAGTCTTGGGTGATCTCCACGGCGCTGTGCCAGGGTACACCGTCCCACTCGCGCGTCTCCGTCAGACGCGGCCACGAGAGCGTCTCGACGCCCTTCATCGATTTGGTCGCGACGACGCTCCCGGGAAGTTCGGATCGACCGCATGCTTTTGGATCGCCGAGCCAGACGTGTACGACGCCGTCTGCGACGTGGCACGGGTACTGAGGCACGCTCGCCTTTGGGCAGTGACCGGGCTCGAGCGCGGGAACGTCCACGAGCTCGCCACCTTCCCCGTACGCCCAGCCGTGGTACCGGCACAGCAGCTTGCCGTCGCGGACGTAGCCGAGCGAGAGGGGACAGGATTTGTGAGCGCACCTGTCCTGAACGCAGTTGACGACACCCCCGGACGTGCGGTACACCACGATGGGCTCGCCGAAGAGGGCGACGGCGAGCTTGTCACCGTCCGCGTCGAGCTGGTGCTCAAACGCGACCGGCCACCACTGGTTGAGGATCTCCGGCGTCTCGTCGTCGGTCTTCTCTGTTTCCTCGGGTACTTTCACCCGCTCCGGCCTTGACACCGCGTTGTTACCGAGCCCGTCACGTGAGCCCTTCGTGACGGATATCATCACGAATGCCTTCTCCGCGTGGACGATCTCGGCGTCCTCGAACCCCGGCGTGGATCGCCACATCGCCAGCACGGCGTCATGGTCCCAGAAGGGCATGTTTTGCTTCCTGGCGCGGGTCGAGTACGTCGCGGCGTCGAGACCCTTGGCGGTCATCTTGGCGCGGGCCTTCTCGGGGAGGACGACGGTGGACGCGACGAACGTACCGCCGAGTTTGAGCACGCGGCTGACCTCTTCGAGCCCGCGCGCGGGTTCGGGCCAGCAGTGGATACCCGCCGCGGAGTGCACCGCCGCGAAGGCGTCGTCGTCGAAGGGCAGGTTGCCGACGTCGGCGCGGACCACGGCGGTGTCCTTCGCGCGCGCGTTGGGTGACGACGCGATGCGTTCGCGCGTCTGCCGACACATGGCCTCGGCGTAGTCGGTGGCTACGACGCGCGGGAACTCGGATCCGCGCGCGAACTTCTCGGCGAACATGCCGGGGCCGCAGCTCAGCTCCAGGAGAGTCGCGTCCGGCTCGTCCAGGGCGGTCCTGGCGGGTCGGAGCTGCGAGAGCGCCATGAGGTGCTCGGCGTCGGGCCCGGGGAAGCCGAGGAGCGCGAACGCCTGGCGGTATCCCTTATCGTACATGAACGCGCCGAGGGCGGTCTTGAACCACGCGAGGCCGTCGTCCGCGTCTGAGAAGTCGTCGTCGCCCTCGTCTTGGACCAGGTCGAAATACCCGGGCGCGCATTGATTCGCGCGGACCGAATCGCCGTCGGATGTCCCGCCGTCGACGGAGGCGCCCTCTCGCGCGGAGTCGGCCCGTTCGCGCGCCCACGGGAGGAGGATTGGGAGCGAATCCGCGCCCTCACCGTCGCGTTTGGCTCGGGCGGCGACGATGCGGCCTCGTCGGCGACCGCCCGACGAGGCGGTGGTTAGATGGTTCCCGAACCAAGTCGACGGCGGGGAAATGCACTTTTTCGGCAAGTTGGAATTCGACGCGGGCGCGGGCACGCGTCGAGCCCCAGCCGTCGTGGCGGGGCTGACGCGCGCCGTGCGCGCGATGTTCACGGCGGATGCGTACATGTCGACGGTGTTTGCGAGGGTGTGCGCCTCGATGTGCGCTTCACTTGGTGTCCCCCGCTCGGATTGGTGGAGAACGAGTTGAATGTTCTTCCCGCCCAGAAGTGGTGACTGGACTGCCAGCGCATCATCTGCCTGTCGTCTGAGAGTTTTAGACCGGAAAATGGAAAATTGGCAAAGATATTTTTGAGATCTTTACGCTTTTTACCCACCAGGGATAACAACGATCCCGCCCCGCCTTCACTCCACACACGCGCCCGCAAACATGTCCGTCGCCCTCCTCTCCACCCCAGTATCTCTGCCCGCCGTCGCGCGTCCCCGCGTCGCGCGCGAACGCGGCCTCATCCGCTGCTCCGCCAAGAAAGAAGGTGAGCCCCGATGTCGATTCTTTCCGCCCCGATTCATTCGCCCTCTGGAAAAGCTGCCATCTTGGGCAATCCGGTTCGGGACACATCGCCGCCCGCCCCCGGCATCGACGCATCTACCCCCGGGTCTCGGCCGCCTGTCGCTCGCGATCTTTGTCCGATCACACGATACGTACCATTCGCGCGTCACCTCCTGAATATCATCCACGACTGACTCGACCATTCCCCCTCGCATCGCCATCTCCACATCATCAGGCGAGTTCTGGTTCGACCCCTCGAACGCACCGCAAAAGGCCAAGATTGGCAAGGACTTCGGCCCGCTCGAGGCTGCGCACCACTTCTTCATCAAGGGCTACCAGCCCGAGTTCCATGTCGCAAACGCCACGCTCCTCACCGTTGAGGCCGTCCTCTTCAACCTCGCCTCCAACGTCGACCCCATCACCTCTGGCAACTGCGCCGTGCACCCCACCGCGCTGGGATGCTTCTTCACCTCCGAGACCAAGGCTTTCCCCGACGAGATTGGATTTGCGATGTTCTTCGCCGGTCTCGCCTATACCGGCTTCATCGCGGCGCTCGCGGTCAAGAACTGCAAGATTTGCAAGGCCTACCTCCTCCAGAACGGCTTCAGGGAGCAGGAGCTCGAGGGAGTCACCACCTACATGGTCCTCAGGTACGCCGAGCTATTGGTAAGGGACAATAAGACTTCAGAGGCGAAGGCTTACATGAAGAGGATCCGCGAAGAATCCGGCTTTTTCATCACGTCCTACGAGAAGGGCGAGAAGACCTACGTGCCCCCTTGGGAGACCGACAGGGTCCCCGCCACCGCACGCAGCAACGCCGTGGCGTTCAAGCGCAAGCCCGCCAAGACCACCAAGAAGAAGACCACCTCCTCCGAGAGGGAAAAGGTCGGGCAGTAAAACCAACAGAAAACGCCGAAACCTCTCGCGTCGCCAACCACCTGTATGCTATGACTATTGTTTGAACCCGCCTGTGCGCGGCGCGTGGCTGATACCTTATTATCTTGAATATCGCATTACTGTCGTGCTAAACTCTCTTACATCGTCGTCGCGCTCCTGTCAGCATCCGGGTGGCCACGAGAGCTGCTGGCCGCCGACGACATGGATGTGCAGGTGGTAGACGCTCTGGCATCCCTCAACGCCGTCGTTGATGACGACCCTGAACCCCTGGTCCAGCTTCTCCTGCTTCGCGACCTTCTGCGCGGTGTACAGGAGGTGGCCGAGGAGCTC
>JGI20151J14362_10003893_pt1 | contig 10105 bp, 12 predicted proteins | sample COG_01_FD_14362 | JGI IMG/M metagenome (IMG submission 14362) | reverse complement strand
CTCCAACTTTATCACATACTTCTCTAAATTTTTTAAAATCGATTATCCTGGAGTATGCGCTACCGCCTGCAATTATTATTTTAGGTTTGTGTTCTAGAGCTAATTTTTCAACACTGTCATAATCAATTAAACCTGTTTCTTTATCTACTTCATAATGAACAGCATTAAACCATTTACCTGATTGAGCTGGTTTTGCGCCATGAGTTAGATGACCGCCGGAATTTAAACTCATTCCTAGAATGGTATCGCCAGGTTTGATTAGAGCTAAATAAACAGCTCCATTAGCTTGTGCTCCGGAGTGTGGTTGAACGTTTGCAAATTTACAATCAAATAATTTTTTTGCTCTTTCAATAGCTAAATTTTCTGATACATCAACAAATTCGCATCCCCCGTAATACCTTTTAGATGGATACCCCTCTGCATATTTATTTGTTAAAACTGAACCTTGGGCTTCTAAGACCGCTTTAGATACTATATTTTCTGAAGCAATTAATTCAACGTGATTTTGCTGTCTTACAAATTCATCTCTAATTGAGTTATATAATTCATTATCGGCATCTTGTAATTTTAGTTTAAAGAAATTATTTAAATATTTATTTAATTTTATTGCTGTAGACATTTTATATTTTTTTTACTCTTTTTAAATGTCGACCGCCTTCAAATTTAGTTTTTAAAAAAATTTCAACTAATTTTAGCGATAAACTTTTTTTTGTTAATCTTGAACCTAACGTTATTATATTAGCATTATTGTGTTGCCTAGACAATCTTGTTGACATGAGATTATAACAAACAGCTGCTCTAATACCTTTTATTTTATTTGCACTTATAGCCATACCAGTACCAGATCCGCATACCAGAATACCGATATCGCTTTTTTTATCTTTGACTCTTTTTGCAAGTTTTTTTGCATAATCGGGATAGTCGACCGATTCATTGTTGTAAGGACCTAAGTCAAATATTGATACATATTTATTTATTAGATGATTTTTAATATCTTCTTTTAAACTAAAACCAGCATGGTCTGATGCGATACAGATTTTTTTAAATAAAAAATTCAATTTAATTAAATTTATAATCTAATACACATGCAACAAGATGAACTCTATTTTCTTCTCCACCATTAAAAGCATTATGATATTTCGTGTTGTTAGTTATCCATACAGATCCATCTGCCGGCATATGTTTTGCAACGTTATCTATCACCATTAAACATCCTGGATTTGTAATTATTGGAATATGTAAACGTGGTTCTGGATCTCTGTGCCAGCTTAAAGTTGATCTTGGTGCTTTTAGTAATATTCTTATTCTTCCTAATTTGTATTTTGATAGAAGAACATCGATTACTTCTTTAAAATATGTGTTTTCAAGTTCAGGAACTAATTCTGTGTAGGCACTTTCATTAATTGCAACATCACGAGAAACTTCGTTGCCTGATTTATCTGGCTTTGTCCAATAAAGACCTCTGGCTTTATTATCTTTAATTGAATCCGGATCACCTGGAATTCTTGTTAGGCATATAGCTCCAAAATGCGAAATTCCACCTGCAGTATCAAACTTTTTAGTTTTTATAATATTTTTATAAGACTCTTGTAGTTTAATTATATCGAATTTTAGATTTTGTTTTTGAAAATCATTAAAATTAAGAAATTTTTCCTCTCTTTTTAAATTAAGGTTAATTATTTTTTTTAAATCAGATTTCATGTTTTATTGTTATTTATCTCTTTGTAATATATATTTGTATAATACATTTGTCGCATTTTAAATAAAATTAAATCATGATTACTGGAAAATTTCCTAGCTTAAGACTTCGCAGATCTAGAAAGTATGTATGGTCTAGAAAATTAGTTCAAGAAAATCACCTGTCAGCAAATGATTTAGTTTACCCTATTTTTTTAATTGAGGGAAAAAATAAAAAACAAATTATTAAGTCTATGCCTAATATCTATAGATATACTTTGGATAAATTAGAAGAAGTTGTCAGTAATGTTGTAAAAAATAATATACCAATGATTGTACTTTTTCCATCTACCCCTGTTTCAAAAAAAAATAAATATGGAAGCGAGGCACTGAATGAAAATAATTTAGTTTGCAGGGCTATTCAATTTATAAAAAAAAGATTTAAAAATGATATAGGAATAATGTGTGATGTTGCCTTAGATCCATATACCTCCCATGGTCATGATGGATTGTTAAAAAATAATTATGTAATGAATGATGAAACAAATGAAATTTTAATAAAACAATCTCTATTACAAGCNCAAATGGGCTGTGATGTAATTGCTCCTTCAGATATGATGGATGGACGTATTGGAAAAATAAGAAAAGCTTTAGATAAAAATAAATATCAGGATGTTCAATTGTTATCTTATGCAGTAAAATACGCTTCAAATTTTTACGGACCTTTTAGAGATGCTGTTGGATCAAAAAAATCTTTAAAAAGTGATAAGAAAAATTATCAAATGGATTTTGCTAACAGCAATGAGTCGTTAAGAGAAGTGGCTCTGGATATTAAAGAAGGTGCTGATATGATTATGGTTAAACCTGGAATGCCTTATTTAGATATTATAAAATCAGTTAAAGATAATTTTAAGATCCCTGTTTTAGCTTATCAAGTATCTGGAGAATACAGTATGATTAAACAAAGTATTAAAAATAATTTAATTAACGATGACTCTATAATTGAAAGTTTAATAAGCTTTAAAAGAGCTGGCGCATCAGCAATCGTTTCTTATTTTGCTTTAGATATAGCTAAAAAACTTTAAATTTTAATTAAAATAATTTTCAAAGATAACTCTAGATTTAGGAAATGAAATGTTATTAGGTGCAAAAAATTTATTTAATAGAACTTGTCTAGAGAAATAAAGAGATTTCTTAATTAAACTATTTGTATAATTTATTGGAATTTTTTTTAAAACTAAAAAATTTGGGACTTCGTAAATATATTGATCAATTTTAATTTTATTAGTTTCATTAATATTTTTGTTACTTTTATGTATCACAAGATTTGTATCGTAACCTAATTCTTTAATTAGATTTATTTCAAAAAAGATATAAAAAAAAATCCAATTTTCTAAGTTAATTGAATTAATAAAATTTTCAAAAGAATTGTATATATTTATATTAGGTTGGGACTCTGGCAATAAAATATTTAGTAATGAACAAAGAGACACTAGCGCAGATGTTTTTTCTTTGTCATTAAAGTATAACGGTGAAATAGGTTTAATTAATTCAGTTTTAAAATATCCAATCTTATTTTCACTTTTAGAATTATGAGACACAAATAATTTATTTGAAATTTGTAAATAATTCCTAATTTTTCTTGAATTGCCTCCATAAACAATACCATCTATTTTACCCTTTTTTTTTGTAAAAATATTTATAATATTTGCATTTTCTCTAAACTTTCTTTTAGACAGAAGGTAACATTCATCCTCCCAAATCATATATTTAAAAATTTTAGAAGTTTAGATGCCGCATTTTGTTGGGCATTTTTTTTTGAAGATCCTACACCTATTATCTTTTTTGAATTTGGAATTTGAACTTCTGTTTTGAATATTGGTCTATGTTGAGGTCCTGTTTTTTTAAAAAAAATATACTTGGGTAATTCTTTAAATTTTTTTAGACTAAATTCTTGTAGCTTAGTTTTAGAATCGATCAAAGTAATGGTTGATTTTAAAAGATAATCTTTCCAAAAATTACAAATAAATTTTTCGGCTGACTTTAAACCACTGTCTAAATATATAGCTCCCACAATAGCTTCCAAGCAATCACTACTAATCTTATCTGCGGAATTTTTCATTTTTATGTGTGATTGACCCAAATTTATATACTTTTTAAGATTAATTTTTTTTGCAATAAGTATACAAGTTTTTTTATTTACAAGATTTGCATATTTTTTATCAATTATCCCTTCTTTTTCTTCGGGATATTTTTCTAGCAACTTTTCAGAAATAACTAAACCTAAAACTCTGTCTCCGAGAAATTCTAATTTTTCATTGTTATATATATTGTCGAAACTTTTGTGCGTTAGAGCTTTCTCTAATAATTTTATTTTTTTAAAATTATGATCAATTATTTTTTCGATTTCTTTAAGATTTTTTTCCATTATAATTTATTAAATAATCTTTCAAACCTAAATGATTTTTTAAAATTCCAAAATTTAAATAAACTACTGATATTTGTATCATTAGAAAAAAATATTAATTTAGCTTCACCTACTAAATTTAAATTATTAACAAATCCTACACTATCAAGGTATCTACTATCTTTAGAACAGTCGCGATTATCTCCCATTAAGAAAAAATGGTTAAAAGGAACTTTAAATTTTTGTGTATTTTGTAAGGTTCCTTTTTTTTTATAGGATACTAAATGTTCAACATTATTAGGTAATATTTCAATAAATGTGTTGGTTTCTAATAAAAAATTTCCACATCTAATAATTTTTTTATTATTATAAGNTTTTCTTAAAACTTTTTCTTCATTAATAAATAAATTACCATTTATAAATTGAATCGTATCTCCAGGTAAACCTATTAATCTTTTTATATAATCTGTTCTGTTATCTGCGGGTGTTTTAAAAACTACTAAATCTCCTCTTTTGGGAACTTTTGAAAAAAAACGTTCATTAAAGAAATTTGGACTAAAAGGAAACGAGTGCTTACTATAACCATAAGAATATTTAGAAACAAAAATACGATCACCAACCAATAAAGTTGGCTCCATTGAAGATGAGGGAATATAAAAAGGCTGAAAAAATAAAGATCTGATTAGAATCGCTATTATTAAAGCTCCTAATAGAGTTTTAATATTATCAAAAACTCTTATAAAAAAAATTTTACTCATAAAGAAATTGTTACAAAAGCAACTGCATAGTTTGTTTCATCTGAAAGAGATAGCAAAATTTTTATTTTTTTTTTTTTGAATTTACTGTCTATCACTTTTTTTGTTTGGCCAGATAAAGTAATATATGGTTTACCTGATTTTTTATTAAGTATAATAATTTCATTAAAACTAATTCCATTTGAAATTCCAGTTCCTAAGGCCTTAGAAAAAGCCTCCTTGGCTGCAAATCTTTTTGCATAGCAGTTAAAACTACTTGCTTTTTTTTTACATTTCAAAATTTCTTTAGAATTGAAAACACGACTTAGGAAATTAACATTTTTTAAAGATCTTTTTATTCTTTCAACGCTTACAATATCTGTTCCAACACCAAAAATACTCATATTTTTAAAATTCTTTTGAATGATTTGATGCACGATGACATTCCTACAAAAATAGACTCTCCTATAAGAAAATGTCCTATATTAAATTCTTTTATATTTTTTAATTTTGCAAGAATTTTAGCAGACTTATATGTAAGGCCGTGACCGGCATGAACTTCAAGTCCCAGATTATTTCCAATTTTAATTATTTTTTTTATTTTTTTAAGTTCATTTTTGAAGTTTTTTTTCTTATTAACTAAATTACAAAATTTTCCAGTATGAATTTCTACACAATCAGCATTAAGTTTTTTTGCTTCAAGAACATCACTTAGACTTGGTTCTATAAAAAGACTTACTCTTGAATTATTTTTTTTTAATCTTTTAATTAAATTTTTTAAAAAATGTTTATTGTGGCTTAAGTTAAGACCTCCTTCAGTTGTAATTTCTTTTCTTTTTTCAGGAACTATACAGATAAAAGGTGGTTTACTTTTTAAAGCAATTCTCAACATTTCTCTTGTTGCTGCTATTTCTAAATTGAGTGGAATTCTTAATTTTTTTTTAATTTGTTTTAGATCAAACTCATTTATATGTCTTCGATCCTCCCTTAAATGGATTGTAATTGAATCTGCACCATTTTTTTCAGCTAACAAAGCTGCTCTTAGTGGACTTGGATAAATTTCTCCTCTCGCATTTCTTACAGTAGCTACATGATCGATATTAACTCCTAATCTAATTCTTTGCATTATAAGCTTCTACTTCCTGGCTTAACTGGAGGAATAGATAATAATTCTTTTGGTAATTTATCCTTTTGATAAGTGGGAATATTTAATTCTACTTGGCAAACAATCTTACTTTTGATAGCTGATTTTCCTTCTGATCTATCTATTAAACTTGCATAACCTGCTATGATGGCATTGTTAGATAAAACTAACTTTGAACACTCTAGGCTTGATTTACCAGTTGTAATTACGTCTTCTACAATTAAAACTCTACTTCCTTTTTCTATTTTAAAATTTCTTCTAAGTTTAAACTCACCATTCACCCTTTCAGAAAATATAGTCTCTTTATTTAATAATTTTCCTAATTCATAACCTACTATAATGCCGCCCATAGCCGGTGATAAGATTAAATCAAATTCACTAAATTCGATCTTAATTTTCTCAGCAAGAGACTTGCAAATTTTTAAAGCCTGTGAAGGTTTGCTCATTAATTGAGCGCATTGTACGTATTTAGAGCTATGTAATCCTGAGGAAAGAATAAAATGACCTTCAATAACAGCGTTAGTTTCTTTTAAAATTTTCAAAGATTCTTCTAATGAAAGCATTTTTTTTCTGTTTGTGTCTAATTATTCTAAAATTTAAATTACTTTGCTTTATTTGACTTATCAAGTTTGTAAAATTTTTTAAATCCTTAATTTGCAAATCAAATGAAAACTTTAAATATTTTTCTTTCCTATCTAATATATCTATATTTATAATATTCCCTTTATTCAAACCTATCAAAGAGCATATATTCCCTAAAGCTCCTGGTTTATGTGGCAAATCAACTTCAACAGTGCTAGTGTAGTTTTTTTCTGTTGCTTTGTCTATTTCTTGAGATTTATCTTGCCAATATCTCCTAATCCCTGCTCTAGCTTTTCCTGTTTTTGCTGAACTTAACCAATGCAAAGAAGGTGAAGCATTTTTTGATGTTGAAATTTTAACAATATCGCCATTTTTTAAAATATTCTGTAGTGATGTCTCCTGACCGTTAACCAAACAACTAATCGCACTATTACCTATTTTTGTGTGCACAGCATATGCAAAGTCTATAGGAGTAGCTAATCTTGGTAATTTAATTACTGAGCCCTTAGGTGTAAAGCAAAAAACATTTTCTTGGAACATTTGTAATTTTGTGAATTCATAATAATGCTCTGGATTATTTCCTGTTTCAATTATTTCAACAAGATCTCTTAACCAATCATACTCTCTCCAAGATAATTCCGAAAATTTTTCTGATGATTTATATTTCCAATGAGATGCGATACCTCTTTCTGCAAATTCATGCATTTGATGTGTTCTGATTTGAATTTCAATTCTATTTTTTTTTGGTCCTATTACCGAAGTGTGAATGGACTTATATTTATTAATTTTAGGTGTAGAAATATAGTCTTTGAATTTTCCAGGTATTGTTGAGAACTTACTGTGAAAAATACCAAGAGTTTTATAACAATCTTCTATAGTTTTAACTATAACCCTAAATCCAATTATATCTGTTAATTGTTCTAAAGAAATTTTTTTATTTTGAATTTTTCTCCAAATTGAAAAAGGTGTTTTTTCTCTTCCTGCAATTCTTGCTTCAATTCCATTTTCTTTTAATAATTCTATTAATTCTAATGAACTTGATTTAAATGTATCATCTCTATTATTTTTTATAAATTTAAGACGTTTGATTATTAAATCTCTTGCAGGTTTGTTTAATACAGAAAATGAAAGATCCTCTAATTCGTCTCTAATCCTATTCATACCCATCCGATCTGCTAAAGGTGCATAAATCTCCATTGTCTCTTTTGCTTTTCTAATAACCTTCTCTTTGTCTTTTACAAATTGAATAGTCCTCATGTTGTGTAATCTATCTGCAATTTTAACTAATAGAACGCGTATATCTTTTGAAGTTGCTAATATTAGTTTTCTAAAATTTTCGGCTTTTGATTCTGATGAAGCTTTATTTTCTAGTGCAGAGATTTTTGTCACTCCATCTACTAAATTAGCTACTTCTTCTCCAAATTCTTTTTTAACACTCTCGTAAGTAACATTCGTGTCCTCAATAGTATCATGCAACAGACCTGTAGTGATTGTAGCACTATCAAGTTTTAGATCTGTTAAAATTTTTGCAACTTCCACGGGGTGAATTATATAAGGAATACCCTCCTCTCTTTTTTGGTTCTGATGTGCTTCTAATGCAAAATTATATGCCTTATTAACTGTATCTACATTTAAAAATCTATTGTAAGATTTTATTTGATCAATTAATTCACTATTATTAATCATAATTTATATTAACATTTTTATACAGTCTTGTAATCTCTATCCTAGATTTTAGATCAAGGTTATTTATTAAAAACTTTACATTTTTCTTTAATATCGGATGATTCCATTTGGGATCTATTTGATTAATTGGGTATAAAACAAAATTTCTTAAATGACATTTTTTATGAGGAATAGAAATATTATTAAGATTTATAATATTTCCGTCAAAATCTATTATGTCTATATCGCAAACTCTAGGATCATTTTTCTTTGATTTTATTCTTCCTATTTTTTTTTCAATTAAATTTGTGATTTTAAATAATTCTTTATGACTTTTATTATAAGTTCCTAAAATTCCTATATTTAGAAACTTTGGTAATTTTTTATTTGGGTAAGATGGTGTCTCATAAAAATGTGAAGTTTTTTTAACTTTAAAGTTTGATTTAATTAAAAGATTTATTGCTGTTAAAATATTATCAAATCTATTACCAAAAATTGAGTTTAAATTTGAACCAATATTTAAATGTATCATTTGTTATTTTTACTTAATAGCCTTGCTTTTTCTCTATTCCAATCTCTAGTTTTTTTAACCTGTCTTTTATCGTAAAGTTTTTTTCCTTTAGCAACTGCCAACTCAACTTTTACTTTACCTTTAAGAAAATATAATTTGGTAGGAATTAATGTTAATCCTTCTTGATTAATTCTTCCAATAAGCTTATTTATCTCTTTTTTTTTTAATAATAATTTTCTCTGTCCTTTTGGATCATGATTGTTATATGAAGACTGTCGATATAACGGTATATGAGAATTAATTAAAAATAATTCACCATTAATATCTGCAGCATAAGAATCCGCAATATTGCCTTTTCCATCTCTTAATGATTTTACTTCTGAGCCTTTTAAAGAAATACCCGCTTCTATTAATTCTAAAAAAAAATAATTAAAACTTGCTTTACGGTTAAGAGAAATAATTTTTTGACCAGAAGCTAATTTTTGTTTCATTAAAGTAAATTTGCTACTTTAAGTGCCTCTTTTACTTTTATTTTCGTTTCATCTCTAATTTCAACAAGTGGTAATCTTACTTCAGGTTTACACATGCCTAGAATTGATGCTGCATATTTTACAGGTGAGGGGTTGCTTTCAATAAATAAAGATGAATGCAAAGGTTGAAGTAATCTATCTAATTCAGAGGCTTTTTTTAAATCTTCTTGAGTAGCTTTTTGAAAATCAGAAGAAAGTTTTGCTGCTACATTTGCAGTAACACCTATTGCCCCTACTCCTCCACGTTTATTAAATTCTAAAGCATTATCATCATTTCCAGTTAATTGAATGAATTCTGTTCCCATTGCTTTAAGTTGTTTATCAACTCGATCTAAATCTCCTGTTGCATCTTTGACTCCAATTATATTTTTTAATTCAAACAATTTAGCCATTGTATCAACCTCCATATCTATTACTGATCTTGAAGGAATATTATAAATAATAATTGGTATGCCTACACTATCATTAATTTTTTTGTAGTGTTGATACAAACCTTCTTGAGTTGGCTTATTATAATAAGGTGTAACAACCAATAAAGCATCAGATCCAGCCTTTTCTGCAAATTGAGATAGTTCAATAGCTTCTTTTGTTGAATTAGATCCTGTTCCAGCAATTATAGGGATTTTGCCTTTGCACTCTTTAACAGCTATTTCGATTATTTTTTTGTGTTCGTTGTGAGATAAAGTTGGTGATTCACCAGTAGTTCCACCAGGAACAATACCGTTGGTACCATTATCTAAATGATAATTGATTAATTCGACATAACCTTTTTCACTTAAACTTCCATTATCAAATGGGGTGATTAGAGCTACAATTGATCCTTTAAGCATAAAACAAAATAAGATAATAATTCTT
>JGI20151J14362_10003888_pt1 | contig 10111 bp, 7 predicted proteins | sample COG_01_FD_14362 | JGI IMG/M metagenome (IMG submission 14362) | reverse complement strand
GTTGGGAATCGTCTTCTCGATTTTGTTGATTCGTCGGTGCGGCGGCTGCTGCAGCTTCAGCTAACCCGCCGTCGTCCACGTCTCCTTCGTTGGTGGTCATTATTCTTCTCACGTTTCTCGAAGATGCGAATGAATGAATTCTTTTACCGAAAAGAGCGCGAGAGATGTGTGTGTGTTTGTGTTTGTGTGTGTGTGTCCAATGCACGCGCACGCGATTAATTTTGAAGAAGAAATTGATCTGCTCTTTTTCGAGCACTCGAGATCAAGAGAGACCACCACAAAATACGCGAAAGAAAAAAAGAGAAAAAAAAAACAGACCTTTTCTTCAAACAAAAACACGCGACCGATGACGTTGAGACGACGACAGTCGCATCGTCTTCTCTTCCTCTTCTACTTATTCCTCCTCCTCGTTTCTTTCCTTCTTCTTCCATCGTGTTCAAACGCGCAAGAAGAGGAGGGAAAATGTCCTCTGGACATTGCGAAAATCGATCTGAGCGGGTTAGGAAACGCTTGTAACGCCGACGATCCGGGTACTTTTTTTATATCTCTTTTCTTACATGTTTAAACTTCCATCGCAGAGTTGTGCGCGAAATGCATCGCGTTTCTCGGTCAAGCGATCGTAGACGCGGGGTACACGAGGGAAGAATTGAACGCGTTGCCATTAGATACGTGCGCGACGGAGAATCTGTCGACGTTGTTGGCAAACGGAGCGACGATCGATTCGTTTTTGAAAGTTTCAGCCTGCCCGCGAGACGCCTCCATGTACGAGAACGTTACTTTTCCCGAAGAAGAGGGAGATATTGGAAGGGCGGTTCAAAGTGCCTTTGCGCCCGTCGTTGAGAAAGGAGACGCGGTAGATGCGGCAGAAAAGAAGAAGAAAAAGGGTGTTGATATCGTCGGCCTGTCTGTATCAATGGCCGTTATTGTCGTTTGCTTTGCTGGAATTATTCTGTTCGCGCTACATCGAGACAAGAAAAGACAGAAGCTCAACGCCCTGTATGTGCAAAGAAATCACGATGCAGAGAGAAACGTGCCAGTTGCTGCGCGACCAGTTCGCGAAATTCTATCGTTTCGAAACATTACTTGTCAATTGAAAACCAACAGAGGTGGTGGTGGAGGAGGAGGAGGAGGAGGAGCAAAAATATCTGCCGCCCGACGAACCATAATAAGTGGTATATCCGGGATAGTTTGTGAGGGATCTGTGTGTGCAGTTATGGGACCTTCTGGATCTGGAAAGACCACTTTGGTGAAATCTTTAATTTCTGCCTCGGGTTTCCACGTCGACATCGATTTGAACAAAATTAATCTCTCTGGAAACGCTCACTTTGCCGGTAAAAATAGAATTGGCTACGTGCCGCAACATTCCGATTACCTGCTCAAATTCTTGACGACGAGCGAATCAATTTTATACGCAGCTTCTTTGCGCCTTCCGTGGTATGTTTCAAAACAAACGAAGGAGAATAAAGTAAACGCACTTCTTGACGAACTCTGCCTTGTCGACGTGCGAAATACTCGTGTATCTGATTTAAGCGGCGGTCAGCGAAAAAGGCTATCCATCGCGATGGAGATGGTTATTGATAGCGACTTACTCATCCTAGATGAGCCGACGTCTGGCCTCGATTCGAAAACTGCAGATACGATATTGGAACTGCTAAAAAGTATCGCTTCTCGTGGACGTGCCGTATTATGTACTATCCACGCACCATCGGCGAGATCTCTTTGCGAACAAATTGATACTGTTTTGTTACTTTCTTCGACTGGTGATCGTTTACATTTTGGCTCTGTTTCTCTCGATTTATTAGAGTCCTTACAAATGCCGTGTCCAAAAACTTTTTCGTTACCGGAGTGGTTGTTGGAAATAGCGAGCGACGAAAGAATGTCCAAACAACTTCTTCTCAAAACAACAGAATTTCAAGGAAAAGGAGACACAGAACAAGACAGCAGCTCATCGGAAACCAACGAAACTCTTTTTGTCGTTGATAATCAATCCTCGCACGACTTTTACGAAAAAAGCGAGCGCTCGTTCGTGACGGAGCTATCCGTCCTCTGTTGGCGAGAGTTTTTAGAGGTGAAACGGAACATCTCTCGCTTCATTACGGACTCGGTCACCGCTATTTTGGTTGGAATTCTCATCGGCTTGCTCTATTTGGACGTGCAAAAGAATCTTCGCGGCTTCCAAAATCGGATGGGCAGCATATTTTTCGTCCTCTTTTTTTTCGCTCTTTCGAGCGTATCGTGTTGCGATGCCTTTCTCTCGTCGAGAAACGTCTTCCTGCGAGAGAAAAGAGCGGGGTACTACAGAGCCGAAACGTACTATCTTTCAAAGATGATCGTTGAGATAGTCGTTTTGCGTTGGACGTCGGTCGTTCTAACTTCAATAAGTTACTACTGGCTGATGGGCTTACGCGTGGATCCTGGCGCCTTCTTTGTCTTTTTGAGTTTCGCGTTGTTATTTTCAGCGACATCTACGGCATTAATGAGTTTTATCCAGACGCTCTGCGCATCCACGGCGATCGCAACGCTGGTTGGAATAGTTTGCATTCTACTTTCAAGTCTTTTCGGCGGGTTCCTCATAAATATTCCCACCTTGCCAGGATTTTGTAGATGGATTCGTTGGTTTTCAGCTTTTTTCTACGCGTGGGGCGGAATGCTAGCAAGCGAAATGAACGACGGGAAATACGTGTTCGATGCCGACTTCGATGGGACAGACGTCGCCGTGACTGTGAGCGGGCAAACATATCTAAACGTCGTAGGAGTAGATCCAGCAAATATTGGAAGAGATTTGGTCGCTTTGTGCATCGTAATTGGAGTCTACATGGCTTCTGCGATATTCATGTATCGCCGATTTCAATGAGCGTTTCGAGGCTGGATTTGGGTTCGAGAATACGAGAGATCAAAAAATAAAAAAGGGAAGGAGAGAGTAAAGAGTAAAGCGTACAGTACACACCATTTCGTTCACGCTAGAATACATACAATTACAATGCGACTATTATTGCAACTTGGCTTCTTCTTCTATTTCTCCATCGCATCTTTCACGAGAGGAGCGAAGGCGCAAACGTTGCTACAGGCGTGCCCGCTCGATATCGAGCGCCTCGATTTCACAGGCATCAACGAAACTTGCAGCGATCCGAACGACCGAAATCTCTGCACCAGTTGCCCGTTAACCATCGTACAGAAAATAGTCGACGGCGGCTACTCCGTCGAGGAAATCAACGCGCTGCCCATCGAGCGATGTTTATTGGAAAATCTTCCACAATTGTTAGAAAACGGAGCAACACTGCTCGCTTTCATTGCGCTTCAAAGCTGCGATTTTACCTCCGGCAACTTGGCCACAGACATTCTGAATAACGTCACGTTCCCGCCTCCATTTCCAGGATTACCCACGGAATGGTTACGAAACGAAACGATGCCTTCGTTATCGCCTTCATCTTCCTCCTCGCCCGACGACGGTGGTGGTGACGACCAACAAGACGACGCTTCAGTTGTTGCGAAAACAAACGGACCTCCTTCTTCAGAAGAAGGAGGAAAAGAAGAGGAGGAAAAACTCTCGTCGCCGTCGTCGTCTGCGAGTTCTTCTTCGACGCGCCGAGTGCTCGTCTCCTGCGTCGTTTCCGTCCTCGTCCTTCTCGCCACGACAACGATGACTTAAAACAATGATGCGAATAAAATATAATACTAATACTTTAATCACTCTTCGTCCGTGTATTTTTTTCTCCTCTTTTTCTCTCTTTCTCTCCTCCGTCTCCTCCGTATCTTCTTCCCCTCATTTTTATTAATATCTCTCTTCTCTCTACTGCTACGAAGAATATGTCAACTTCATCTGGTTTAGTATTACTCTCCTCGCACACCCAAACGACGACGACGAGCGCGCAAAAGCAGCGAAAGAAGATCATCAGTAGCATCTTTAAGGCGAAGAAGAATACGAACAACCACGCGTGGAGACGACGAGTTGGCCCCGTCTTTGCATTCGCGAAAGAATCATCTGTAGAAGTTGAGTACGCACCAGCCTCATCATCAACGTCAACTTCCTCCTCGTTCTCCTCCTCGTCGTTGAAAAATGCCGGTGTGAAAATCGGTTCATTAGCGGCGTCGTTCATCACGTGCTTGGACGCGCACGCGGCAACTGCGCAGAGTAGTAACACAGAAATGATCGCTGAAGTTGCCGAAGCGGCGAGCGCGTTGGCGACGTATTCTGTTATTGGACTGACTGTGGCAGCTATCGGCGTCTCCCTCTTCAAATCTTTTGGCTCGTTCGTATTACCCGGACCCAGAGCCTCTGCCTCGCATATTTTAGTCGCGGATGAGTCCTTAGCGGTCTCGTTGAAAGAGCGTTTGTTGGAAGGGCCTCAAAGCACGTTACTGGACCGGTTCGCGAAAGAGGCGTCCGCGTACTCCACGTGCCCTTCAAAATCTAAAGGCGGGGATCTCGGGGAGTTTAAGCCCGGTCAAATGGTTAAAGAATTCGATACGGTGGTGTTTGAAGCGCCTTTGATGGAATTGCAAGGTCCGGTGAAGACGCAATTTGGCTATCACTTGATTTTAGTCACCGACCGAAACGAACCGTCGGCGTAAAAATGCCATCCTGACCGTGACAAAAGAGCTTTAAGTCGCACGCCAAGGACGAGAAGTATTGGAGAGTGAAAACACGCTCCTCAAAACGTATCGACGAATATAGCAGCCGCATAAACATGTATTATTTAAATTATTATTATTATTATCATCTTCCTCCTCCCTTTGTTATTATTGTTGTTTATCCACACACCAGTTTTTTGTTTTTTTTTCTCGAGGCGAAGCGAAGCGAGAAGCGATTTCTAACCGCTAACGGCTGAGCTTTATCTTCTTTTTACGCCTCGAGACGGCCGCTTTTACTCCACAAAAAATTTTTCCACGCGCTAACGGGAACGTGTGCACTACTTACTCGTCGCGATCTGATTCATCGATTGTCGAGCACACATTTGCATCGCAGAGAATATATTTGTCGCAAATACACGTCTTCGATATCGATTCGTACACACTTTTGATCGTTGTTGTTTAAGCGCGCGCTTCATCTTTCCGTTCGGATTGATTATACCACTTTTAAAGCAACGCTTTAACGAGTCACACTTAGGCGTACGCTTAGATAGAAAACAAAAATGCACGGCGTTTGTCTTCAACAAGGGATGACGCGAACGTCGTCGACGGTCAATTTTACTCAAGCGAGTACTTCTTCATCGTCGAGAAAGACAATCGCGATGCCATTTCCGAGATCGCGAGGCAGAGGAGGGAAGGCTTCAACGACGCGCGACGCCGTGGCTGAGCCATCGCAACAAGAACAAACGTTCCAAAGACGACCGGAAGATGTCGTTCGATCGAATGGGAAAGAGGTTGAACTATTCGCCTTAGAAGCGTGCGTGAAAAGACAGGAGAGCGGCCAGTTGGCTCCGAAAGTGAACGTCGTGCCGTCTATATTAGATCCAGCGTTTGAGCGTTGCCGAGAAGTCACCGCAGAGTACGCGAAGACGTTTTATCTAGGAACAAAATTGATGACGCCGGAGAAACAACGGGCAATTTGGGCGATTTACGTCTGGTGCAGACGTACGGACGAGTTAGTAGACGGGCCGAACGCGTCGCACATTACGCCAGAGGCTTTGGATAGATGGGAGGAGCGCTTGGAGAATATTTTTGCCGGGAAACCGATGGACGTTATCGATGCGACGTTGGCGGATACCGTGAGTAAGTTTCCGGTTGATATCCAACCGTTTCGAGATATGGTTGATGGTATGAGAATGGATTTGGTAAAACCACGGTACGAAACGTTCGATGAGTTGTACGAGTATTGCTATCGCGTGGCTGGTACTGTTGGCTTGATGTCCATGCCGATTATGGGCGTGGATGAAAACTATAAAGGCGACTTACAGTCGGTGTATAAAGCGGCGTTATCGTTGGGATTAGCGAACCAGTTGACGAACATTCTCAGAGATGTTGGAGAAGATGCGAGAGAGCGTAATCGCATTTACGTTCCCTTGGAAGATTTGGCTAAGTTTGGCATCACCGAAGGTGAAGTGTTGACGGGATTGGTACAAAACGGGAAAGTGGACGAACGCTGGGTGAAGTTTATGAAGTTTCAAATCGCGAGGGCGCGAGAGTGCTTTGCTTCCGCGGAAGCCGGCGTAAACTGTTTGAATAAAGACGCGAGATGGCCGGTATGGTCCGCGCTGGACGTATACAGAGATATTTTAGATGCCATCGAGGCGAACGGATACGACAACTTCACGCAAAGAGCGTACGTACCAAAGATGCAAAAGTTTGCGATGTTGCCGACAAGTTTCGCAAAGGCGCAACAAGGGCCGACGGAAGAGCAGCAAAAGGGTCGCTGGAACGAGTAATTAACATCTATAAAAGAGAAAGAATGAGAGTGAAATCAATTAGTAAAGCGAGCGTTTTAAGAAAGAATACAAATTACATTTTTTGTGTTTCGAAATTATACAACTATCCTCTAGCTTTTGGCGCCGGTCGTCCAGCTTTGACTTTTGGCTTCCTCGCTTCTAAAAAGTCTTCGATCGAAATCCCTTCGCATTCGTGACACGTGAATCGTTTCGGCGTCTTCGCTTCATCTTCAATGCCCACGCATCTCGTGTGCATCCAAATCTCGCACCGGTCGCACGCAATCATTCGCTCCCCATCGTCGTCGTTCGTTCCACAATGGCAGTTCACGACCCACTGATCGAGTCCGCCTTGGTAACGGTATTCGCTCTCTAAGTCCGCGCCTTCACCCATAACTTCGGCGTGCGCGTACTGCAACGANTTCTTGTTCAATCTCGTCGAGTCTGGAAGGTTTTCGTACCCTTTAATCGCGGTGACTTTGAATTTTGAGAGGATAACNTATAAATCCGCAAACGCTTTCGTCGCTTCTTTTTTCAACTCGCCCAACGTGCACGGAACCGGAAGCAGAACAATCTCTGGCGGTGGCTTAGACTCGACGCCAAGCTTCCGCCGATTCTTACCCATAATTGCACCACCTAAACCAGAGACTTTTGGTCCTGAATTTGATCTATCGATGATCGCAGTAACGAGTACGCGAGTCGGTTTAAGATTTTTGACATTCGCAGGCACGCTCAAGTGCAACAAGTCGTCGATATCTATGTATGTTTTGACAAATTGTTTCGTATCCAACAATACTCGAGCTGCATTTGTGAGATGTGCACCTTTACACGTAACTCTAATCTTATTCCCGATCTGAACTCGTGCTGGTTTGTAGCTTTCCAGACAGTCTCGATAAACCGCTCTCAAATCCTTATCGACGTCGTACGCAGTAAGCTCTGAGATGGCTTTCGCGTTTGGATTCGAACGAATTTGTGGCGTCACCGGAGCTATCGTCGGCAGTTTTTGTTGACTTTTTCGTTCCACTTTCATCGAAGACGGAGGCGCTAACACTGCCGTTGCAGAACGCGTTTCTCTTTGATTTCTTACTGGTTGTTGGCGAGTCGCTCCTCTTGACGTCGTTCCGTTGCGCAGTACGCGAATGTTATTCAATGGAGATTTCCCTACCACAACTGGTTCAACTGGCGCGTTCGCGTATGGGTTCATAAAGTCGAGCGGAGCCGTATAAGTAGGCGAATTTGGCGATATCGTCGAGTTCGGCATCTCCAACTGATACTCTAACTGAGAATTTATCGGGTTATTCCGTCTTCGCACTTTCGCTCTTGCATCCTTCGCTCCGTTTTTACCGTCCATAATGACAGGATGATCCGCAATCGTCTTTAAGACGTGATCCAAAAGTCCCGTATCTCCAACACCTTTCAGACGCGCAAGGTTTCGAACGTCTTGTCTACCTAACCAGAAGCCTTTATTATCCGCCAAAACCATCACGCATGCATTCGCCGCGACATTGACGCGAGCGAGCGTCCATCTCGTCTGCGCCGCCGGATTCGGATTACTCGAGCGACCTCGTTTCCACTCGACCATTGGTTCGGTTGGAAGAGGTGCTTGCTTGACCATAGGCATTTGTTGTTTCTGTTGCTCTTGGTGACCGTTATGCTGTACTATTGAAGTTGGTGATCTGAGCGTTCGCGCAAACGCAGAAGCTAGACCGGTTCCAGCCATTTTTAGTTTCTTCGCCGCCGAAGCAAAGACCGAGTCGTGGTGCACCGTTTCCTCTCGTTTAATTTCTTCTTCTTCTGCTTCTTCTTCTTCTTCTTTTACTGCTACTTCTATGAACTCTTCCTCGTTCTTAATTTCCGGATAAGCGCGTTTCTTGTTGGATCTCGCCCCGCCCCCTGCTCCATTTTTTGTTTCTTGTTGATGATGATGATGATGATGATGATGAGAAGAGTGACGCCGGGGAGTCGTTTGGTTCGTTTGAGGTCTATTCTCGGCAACATCTGAAATTCCGGCCAACACGGCGCCTACGCCGTGCGTTGCTAACGTTTCGAACGGCCTGATGCCTTCTTTTACTTCTCTGCGAATATTTCTTTGCAATCGGAGCAAAGCTTTGACTAAATCGCCTAAAGTTTTTGGAATCTCGAGTTCATCATCTTCTTGCTCCTCATCCTCGTCGCCCGTCTTCTTTTCTGCTTCGAGCGTAAGAATATTGACGTATTTATCGATTAAGTGCACCATTGGATCGTCCTCGCCTCCAGTCATGACAAAATCGCTTCTTAAGTTTTTCAACGGGAACGTTCGAAAATCAGCACCTGCTCGTTTATGCGAAGTCACCGTATTTCCAAAGCTACCTTTACCAAACACGTACCCGTACGTCCCGTACCACGTGTTCCCACTACTCGCGGGGTTCAACAATCGATACTCAACTCCGTATTTCTGCGAAACGTCCTCCACGGAAACCTCTCTCGCTCTCAACGTGTAGCAAATATTCTCCCACAAACCCATCAATTGCGATCCGCTCAACACCATCGATCCCGCCTCTCGTCCGTTGATACGTTTTAAGTGTCCACACCCATTTCCGTGAAGTAATCCGTGCAACAAATGCGTCTGATGATCGACAATCGAACATTCTTTATCGATTTCTCCACACACCGTACACACTCTTTCACCTTTCGGCACGGCGCAGCAACACAACTGACAGACTCTTTTCCCGGCCAACTCTGGTTTTCCTCTCGTTTTAAAATCCGTGTGGACGATGAAGTGCCACTGTTTTTTGTTCACCGGGTGATGATGCCACCCGATACATTTACAGCAATCGCAGTGTATGCATTCTTCGTCTTCTTCGACTTCTGTGGACTCTTCGTATATCCGCAAAACGGTCTCGTGCGCCGGTTGGTCTTTCGAAGTCGAAGGCGTCCTCAACACGAGAGTGTACCCCCAAATCCCATCTTCCGTCGCTCGCGCGTCTGGCGTCGCGAGTTTCAGAAACTGTTTAATGTTTAATCGAAACGGACCAAAATATTCCACCTTTCGTTTAATCCAAGGCGTCGGTTCCGCGATATTCACCTTCTTTTTTCTCTCCTCCTCGTCCTCTGTGGTCGTATTCCTAGGCCCCCCACCGCCAGCAGAACTTTGGGTGGTACTTCTCCCGGACCTCATCGAAGCAGCCATAAATCGCTTCCTCTCTCTCTCTCTCTCTGTCTGTGTGTGTGTCCGTGTGTCTCGCGCTCAACCGAGGGTGATGGGTTCCCCCAGCGCCGCCGAGAGGCACGTCGAATTATACTATATCGAACGTCTGCTGCCCTTTTTTTTTCTGGGTGGAAGACAAAAGGGAGAAAAGCGCTCGCCTCTAAAACTCAATTGAGGTTAACAAAAACACAAAATTCAGCAATTCACAAAGATCGGATATCGATTTTCAATCTTCTGTTGTCTCTTCAAATTGAAGGAAAAAGGGAGAGCAGCCAGGGAGTTTGAGAAGAGGAGGGTGTGTTTGCGCGTGTGTTTATGCGACAACAAATAGCTCTCGTCGCTCTCTCTCTCTTTGATGATGATGATGCAAAAAAGGGCGTGCAATTGATAAGAGAACGCAGAGAGAAGAGGGTTTAGGGATCATCATTTTCGACGGCTTCGCTTTTTTTGTGTTTCCACGCAACACAAAAAGAGCAGATATGTTGCTTCTTAACCCACCATCCCGGCCTTTTGGAGGAGGACGCGCGGTGATGACGACGATTGGCAACAGCGCCGGTAGTGC
>JGI20151J14362_10003882_pt1 | contig 10117 bp, 7 predicted proteins | sample COG_01_FD_14362 | JGI IMG/M metagenome (IMG submission 14362) | reverse complement strand
TTAACGCCCTTTATCATTGCATGCTGCCAACCAGTTTGAATATTGGAACCCATCCTTTGAACTTCTGGAATCCATTGGAAGCGTTGATCGTAAACATTCTCGGTTATAATTGATGTTCCTTCAGCTTTCAACAATGCTGCACCAAATATTGGCTGTAAGTCCGTTGCAACACCAGGAAATGGTAATGTTGATAATTCAATTGCGTTGTACTTATTTGTGGATTCAACAGTTAGAGAATTTTCATCAATATTTATATTGATACCTATTTCCTGAAATTTTTTGATTTCCATAGGTAAAGTGCTCGCATTTATCCCAATAATAGAACCCGATCCATTCGTAGCAGCTAGCAGCAATAAATGTACCTGCTACGACTCTATCCCCAACAACATCATGGTTTGTCGGGTTTAAGGATGTTACACCTTCAATTGTAATTTCACTTGTGCCTTCACCGCTTATCTGAGCACCCATATTTTTTAACATTTTTACAATATCAACTATTTCAGGTTCTCTGGCGGCATTTTCAATTACAGTCTTACCCTCAGCAAGAACAGCTGCTAAAAGTGTGTTTTCCGTTGCTCCTACTGATGCATAGGGTAAATTAATTTCTACACCCTTGAGTCCATCTGTTTCACCAATTAATACACCATGCTCAAGATGGAAATTGGCTCCCATTTTTTCAAGAGCGTCGAGATGCATTTGTACAGGTCTTGGTCCAAGTTGATCTCCGCCAGGGAAAGCTATCATAGCTTTGCCTTTACGTGCCAACAAAGGTCCTAATATAACAATTGATGCCCTCATTTTTTGTACGAGCTCATATGGTGTCTCAATTCCAATATCTTCTGGAGAATCTATTATTAAAGTGCTATTTTCAAATGAAGACTTAATTCCCAAATAACTAAGAACTTCTCTCATGTAAGTTACATCAGTAATGTTTGGTACATTGTTTATTTCATATTTACCAGAAGCAAGAAGAGGTAATACCATCTGTTTTAAGACGGCATTTTTTGCGCCCTTAATTTTGATATCACCATTTAATTGATGATTACCTTCAATTACTATATGTTTTTCCACTATCATTGATACTACTTAAAGATTTAAGTGTAACAATAAATTTATGTCAGAATCAATAATTGTTTATAAAGCTAATGATCATCTTGAGGCATCATCATGCTTATCAAATTTGATAATTAACGAAATTAATAAGAGTAAAAAGAATTCATTTACTATTGGATTGTCGGGAGGAAGTACACCAAAAATTACTTATTCCTTACTAAAGAATGATATACAAGATCTCTCGAAGATAATATTTTGGACCGTTGATGAAAGATGGGTCCCTAGGGACGATGAATATTCAAATCAAAAAATGCTCAATTCATTTTTTGCTGATAGTACTGCAAAAATATTGGAAGTAGAGTATTCCGGTTTATCTGCAGAAAGGGATGCGAATAAATACGCATATAAACTTGAAAAAAATATAACTAATTTTGATACTGTAATCCTAGGTGTTGGAGAGGATGGTCACATCGCTTCACTATTTCCTGATACAGTAGCAGTTAGTGATACAGAAAATTTCTATGTATCAAATGAGGTAAATATCCTTTCTAAATGGAGAGTAACAGCTACTTTTAAACTACTTAAAGAAGTGGATAATGTTTATTTACTAGTAACAGGTAATAACAAAAAGGAGATACTTAAATCTATTATGAATAATGGAAATACCTCTGCTAATAAACTGATAAACGAAAGAAAAAAAACAATACTTATTACTGATCAAGAAATATAAGAACTCAATATTTTTATCTGTCTCCTATATGTTCTATTAAGTTATCCTTAGCCAGGATGTTATTGAAAAATTATCTTCAAATACTGTTAACTTCGAGTTTGTGGGGTTCATCATTCCTTCTTATGAAATTTGCATTAGAAGAACTGGATCCATTTCAAATTTCTTTTTATAGGATATTGATTGGAATGATTTTTATAAATTCATTACGAATTGAAAAAGTAAAACTTTCAAGGAAAGATCATCTATACACTGCATTAGTTGGCATGTTGTGGATGACACTTCCGTTTTATTTATTTGCAGAGTCTGAAAAAACTATAACTTCAAGTTTGGCAGGTCTGGTAAATGGTTCGACTCCAATTTTTATTAGTATGTTTGCAGTTGTATTTTTTCGGCAGAAAATTTCAAATCTTAAAAAAGTTTATCTTTTTACTGGTTTTTTAGGTATTTACATCCTTACTTTTGGATTCCAGACTGCAAACCTTGAATTAAGCAAAGGATTCTTGTTAGCTTTATTAGCATCAATAAGTTATGGATTTGCTGCAAACTTTGTCCAACCGCTTATTAAGACTTACGGAGCACTAAATACATTAAGAATGGCTCTCAGATATGCATCATTATTTTCCTTTATTTTATTTAGTTTTAATAGTGAATACTTCCTTCCAACTTTTACAGGCTCACTACCATCTATTCTAATTTTAGGCATTGGTGGAAGCGGAGTAGCATTTCTATCTTTTTATAAGCTTATAGATGATGTAGGAGCTATTTTTGGTTCAATTACTGTATATATCATTCCTATATTTTCAGTAATCTTCGGATACATATTTTTAGAGGAAACAACATCTTTATCACAGATATCTGGAATAACTGTAATTATTTTGTCAGCTTATTTATTTACTAAAACTACTGACTAATTCTTTGGACTAACAAATAATCCTTCAGCAACAGCAGCAATTTTCTCATCATCTAAATATAATTCAGCTTTGTAAATTGAACCTTGATCGTTAACTGAATCTCTCCACGCCTTTACATGAACGAATACTGTGCTGTTATTAACAGGTCTAATGTATTTTGCAGTAAAAGTCTTAGTTACAACCATCTCACCAAGTAGGAAACTGAGGGGTCCCATTGTGCAGTCCATAAAAGAATCAATAATTCCTCCGAGGGTTGTATTCATGGGATTAAAGTATTTTTCCTGAATTGGATATTTGCACTCAAGATATTCCTCTTCTTCGTTAAAGGTTACGAACTCACCCTTCAACTCTTTATAAATATTAGGTATAGGTAAATCTCCCCATGTTCTTTCAGACATGAAAAGATTTTAACATTAACTACGCATTAAATGAATATAAGAAACTTAAGACTATCTTCCTTTTGGATGCCAAACAGTTTTAGTTTCAATAAATGGAAATAAAGCTTCTAAGCCCATAGTTGGTGGATTTATGAAGATTCGTTTTAGTGACTTGGATGCATTTTCTTTAATCATTGTTTTTTCATCATTATGAATTTCTTTATATATTGCCATTGCGGTAATCTCGACATGGTTGCTTATATCCTCAATCAATAATTCAAATTTCCCAGACATTATATTTAAAGCACCACCTGGTAAATCAGAATTATTGATATCTTCTGCGAGTTTAAGTGCAAGTACAGAATTTTCTTCGTTAAAGCTTATTACAGAACATCCTACTGTTAAGGCCGGTAACATATTTAAAAGTAAACTATTGAGTGACTGTGTGTTTGAATTTAGAGTAAATACAACTCCAAGTGATTCCTGGTGGGAAATATTGAAGAAATCACCCGCTACAGGATTGAGGTTACCAGTCATCTGTTCCCACTTATCGGCCATTCCCGCATACCAAATTATTGAATCTACTGCTTTATGAATATCTTCCTTTGCTTTTGATTTAGTTAATCCTGCATCCTGAAGAAGTTGTTGATAAGTTTCAAAATTACCTTCTAACATTTCTGAAAGCCTGTATAAGACTTGAGTTTTATTGTACGGAGAAAGTTTCTGCCAATCGGTATAACCTTTTTTTGCTGCTACAACAGCATCTCTTATATCTTTTCTTGAAGTAAGTGGAACTTCATAAAATTCATTTTTAAGTTCAATCCGAAAAGTTTTTCCAGATTCGGACCTTACGTACTTACCACCAACATAATTTTTATAGGTTTTTTTTATTTCATTCATGATTGTACCTTTAGATATGACAGCAGACCGTGTCTTCCGCCCTCTCTTCCAAAACCAGATTCTTTATAGCCTCCAAATGGTGAAGATGGATCAAACTTATTAAACGTATTTGCCCAAATAACACCTGCTTGAAGCCTGTCTGCTGTCCAGAGTATCTTTGAACCTTTTTCTGTCCATATCCCTGCAGATAGTCCATATTCAGTGTTATTTGAAATTTCAATAGCTTCTTCTGGAGTTCTAAAAGTTAAAGTTGTCAGCACTGGACCAAATATTTCTTCTCTTGAAATTCGGTAAGAAGGCTGTGCATTTGTAAATAGAGTTGGTTTAAACCAAAAACCATTTTGTGGTAATTCACAGTCTGTCTGAAAAATTGTTCCACCCTCTTCTACTCCCTCGTTTACTAAGCTTGTAATCTTGTCTAATTGATCTTTTGAGTTTATAGCACCAATGTCTGTATTTTTATCTAATGGATTACCTACTCTAAGAGACTGCATCCTTTTTTCTAGTTTTGTAACAAATTCGTCATGGATATCTTCTTGTAGTACAAGTCTTGAACCAGCACAACATACATGTCCTTGGTTGAAGAATATTCCATTAACAACACCCTCTACAGCTTGGTCAATAGCAGCATCGTTGAAGACAATATTTGCCGCTTTACCACCCAATTCTAGAGTGAGTCCTATATCCCTATCTGCTGTTTCTTTTTGAATATACTTACCAACTCCAGTAGAGCCTGTAAAAGCAATTTTTGAAATATCCGGGTGCTTAACGAGTGCGGCACCAGTACTACCGTCACCAGTAACTAAATTAAATACACCAGGTGGAAGTCCTACTTCTTGACACAATTCAGCAAAAAGAATTGCTGTTAAAGGAGTACTCTCCGCGGGTTTTAAAATTACAACATTTCCAGTTGCTAATGCTGGCGCAACCTTCCAAGAAAGCATTAGTAGTGGGAAATTCCATGGAATTATTTGACCAACTATGCCATAAGGTTTTAAACCTTTTGCGTTCCAAGATAAATCTAACTTATCAGCCCAGCCTGCAAAGTAGAAAAAGTTCGCAGCGACTTGTGGTAAATCAAAGTCTCGTGATTCCTTGATTGGCTTACCACCGTCCAAAGTTTCAAGTACAGCAAATTCACGAGATCTCTCCTGAATTAGCCTTGCAAGCTTAAAGAGGTATTTAGCCCTTTCTGTTCCAGATAGTTTAGACCATATTTTTAGACCCTCTTTTGCAGATTCTACTGCTGAATTAATATCAATTTCATTACCTAAAGAAATTGAGGATAAAACTTCTTCTGTTGAGGGGGATATAGTTTTGATAAATTTTTTGGAATTAGCATTTTGAAATTTTCCATCAATGAAGATTCCGTATTTTTTTTCAATGTTAACTATAGAACTTGACTCAATTGATTCAGCGTATTCCCATTTATTCATGATTTAACCTCTTGGAAAATAGTAGCTTGACTGATACGCATTAGTTTTCAATTTTTTTATTTGTTTTAGCACATCATCAACTAGGCTTGACGCTCCAAACCTGAAATAATCAGGGTTTAACCATTCACTCCCTAATTCTTCATTGACAATAACTAAATACCTGATTGCGTCTTTAGAATCTCTTATTCCACCTGCAACCTTTATACCAGCTTTGAAACCAGTGACAGTTTTATAATCCCACACTGCTTTTGCCATTAAATAACATGCTTCTCTTGATGAACCGTTAGAAATCTTACCGGTTGATGTTTTAATAAAATCTGATCCTGCTGCTAATGAAATCAGACTAGCCTTTTTAATATTTTCATACGTCCTGAGTTCTCCAACCTCTAAAATAGTTTTTAAGTGGACTGATTTACATACCTCTTTTAGTGCAACTATTTCATCGTACATTTTTCTATAGTCACCTTCAAAGAATGCCTTTCTATTTATAACAATGTCTATTTCGTCTGCGCCTTCATCAATTGCGAATTGAGTATCAAGTATTTTTGATTCAAGGGGGGCTTGCCCACTTGGAAAATATGAAGAAACGGAAGCTACTTTTACATTAGAATTCTTAGTCATCTTTTTAGCTTTAGACACGAGTGCGGGGTAAACACAAACAGCAGCCACACTTGGAACGTCATCATTACTTGGATCTGGTCTAATAGCTTTTGCTGTCATCTGTCCAATCTTGCCCTCAGTGTCCTCCCCTTCAAGAGTTGTAAGGTCACACATTGAAATTATATAATTCAAAGCTTGGAGTTTAGAATCTTTTTTAATACTTCTTGTAGCGAGTGAGGCAACTCTTTCTTTGAGGCCAACCTCATCTACTCTTAAATTGTCAATTAACTCGACTGTATCGGACCAATTGAGAACATTTTGTGCTTCTTTTGTTAAAGACATAGCTCTATGGTAAAGCAAATAGTTATTTTTTAACAGAAGATTTTTTTAATCTAAGGCTTTTACCTTGTTGTTAATGTTAATTTCTTTCTTTTCTGTGATTTCTGCAATTCCACCAAAAACAGTAAAGATTTTGTGCCAGGATTCTTCTTTAGTTAATAATTTAGAAGCTAGTTCTGAAGCCGTTTGTTCAATATGTTTTTGCAATAGCGTTTTCAAATCAAGACTATCTATTTCATTTAACACATGTGATGTCGGTGCTGATTTTGATATATATTGATTAAAACTTTTCTGTGTATTCAAAACTATTACCTTACCGCCCGTCATTCCAGCTCCAAAATTGAATCCAATCTCCCCAAGAATAACTAGGGTCCCACCTGTCATGTATTCAGCTGCGTGAGCGCTGCATCCCTCAACAACAGCTATAGCTCCACTGTTTCTTACTCCAAATCTTTGGCCGACCCTACCGGATATAAATAATTGACCTCCGGTAGCACCATAAAGGAGGGCATTTCCAGCAGCATGGTACGCTCCTTGCATTTTTTTACCCTGAGGTATTATTGTTATACTTCCTCCACCCATACCTTTACCTACATAATCATTAGCACTCCCAGTTAGTTTCAGATTTATACCATCTCTTATAAAAGCTCCAAAACTTTGACCAGCTGAACCAGAAAGGCTAATTAGTGAGGGGTTTTTTTCAATTTGTTTGTTTAGCTTATTTATAGAAACCTCACCAGAAAGTCTTGCACCTATACTTCTGTCTTCATTGGATATTGGGTATTGTAAAAATGATTCTTTGTCTGCGTTCAATGATTTAATTACTTCAGAAGTTATTCTTCTTGATAACCTACCCTCGTCATGTCTGATAAATCCAGGATGCTTCTTCTCTGGTACTGCATTCACAAGAAGTTTGTGCAAGCTACTAGGTAGATTATTATTTAAAACTTTAAGTCCTAACAGATCGGCATGTCCTATTAAATCATCTAGTTTATTTACATTGAATAATTGCAAATACTTCTGTACGTCTTCAGCGAGAAAAGTGAACAATTGCATAACCTGTTCAGGTGCTCCATTAAACTTTGCTCTTAAATTTTCATCTTGAGTTGCAATTCCAACGGGACATGTGTTTTCATGGCATTGTCGTACCATTTTGCATCCTAATGCTAAAAGTGGCAACGTACCAAAACCAAATCTATCAGCACCTAAAGTAGCTGCAATAATTACATCCTTTGCGGAACGCAACCCACCATCTACCTCAAGGAGTACTTTATCCCTCATATTATTAACAACTAATGCCTGGTGCGTTTCACTTAGTCCAAGTTCCCAAGGTGATCCAGCATGTTTAATGCTTGTCCATGGACTAGCCCCTGTACCCCCATCGCTACCTGCAATAGTTATAATATCTGCGCCAGCTTTAGCAACACCAACGGCTATGGTCCCCACACCTGGTTCGGAAACTAGTTTCACATTGACAGGAGTATTTGGATTAAATGTTTTTAAATCGTAAATTAGTTGAGCTAAATCTTCAATTGAATATATATCGTGATGAGGTGGTGGAGAAATAAGTGTAATACCTTCTGTTGTGTGTCTTAATTTAGCAATATGGGAATCAACCTTAAAACCAGGAAGTTGACCGCCCTCACCAGGTTTAGAACCTTGTGCCATTTTTATTTGAAACTCTTCTGCAGAAGCTAAGTAGTCAGGAGTTACTCCAAATCTTCCTGAAGCAATTTGCTTGATCTTAGAATTTTTTTCGTTGTCATATCGTGCTGGATCTTCTCCACCTTCACCAGATCCTGATTTTCCTCCAAGTCTATTCATTGCTATGGCTAAGGCTTGATGTGCTTCTTCTGATAATGCTCCTAGAGACATTGAAGATACAGTAAATTTTTGATAAATCTCATCTAAAGATGCTATTTTTTGATTTTCGTAACCTTGTGCTGTATCAGGAAGGGTAAATAGATCACGTATCTGTACATCGGGTCTGTTTTCTAACGTTTGCAAATAATCTAACCAGATATCTCTGTCTGCAGACCTAACAGCTTTTTGAAGTCTTAAAACTGTCGCAGGAGATGTTACATGAGGCTCAGCATTTTTTTTATATTTATAAAAACCCCCTAAATCTTGAGTAACTTCTTCAGAACAAATTTTGATTTGACTCTCTAATTCTTTATAACCAATACCTTCTGTTCTACTTTTAGAGTATTTAAATGCATCTGAAATAAGTGTTTTGTTTAAACCGATAATCTCAAATAATTCAGAACCTCTGTAGGAAGAGACTGTACAAATTCCCATTTTTGACATGATTTTTAATAAGCCCTTATTTAAAGTTTGAGTGTAATTCTCTTGAGCTTCAGAAACTGATATCCCTAAATCAGGCGTAGTCAATGCCAATTTTCTGACATTTTCTAAAGCCAAGTATGGCCATACAGCTGATGCACCGTAAGATATATGACACGCTAAATCATGTGCATCCCTGATTTCACCTGAAGCAATAATTAATGAAGCCTGTAACCTAATACCCTTTTTAATTAAATAATGATGGAGTGTTCCAATAACAAGTAATGAAGGTATAACACTTTCACCAATTTTTAAATCTTTATCAGATAAAATTATTAATGATTTCTTCTTATTTATTATGGATTCTTCCGCTTTTTCACACAACTTTTTTAAGGCTGATTCCATATCGGTATCTGACTTGTTGAAACAATAGTTAATCACTTCGGATTTTTTTCCAAGTACTTCGTTAGAGGTTAACTTATCGTAAGTTCCACCACTTAAAATAGGTGAATTTAGTGCAACCAAATTAGCCTGCTGTGAAGTTTCTTTAAGTATTGATCCTCTCTTGCCTAAATAAGTTTTAGTAGACATAACAAAACGCTCTCTGATTGGGTCTATGGGAGGATTAGTTACTTGAGCGAATAGCTGATGAAAGAATCTACTTAATCTGGGTTTATTCTTACTTAATATTCCTAAGGGTGAGTCGTTACCCATTGAACCTGTTGGGACATCTCCTTTTAACATTGGTAAAAGGATTAGTCTTTGTTCTTCTGGTGTGTAGTCAAAATATGAAGACAACAAATCGATGTCTATACTTTTATCCTCCAAGTCGCTAAATTCTGTATCTACATTTAGAGGTTTTGAATTAACCCATTCTTTATATGGATTTTTTATACTTAATTTTTGTATTACTTCTTTTTCATCAAGCAATTCATCATCATTTATTCTGTATCTGATAGTTTGCCCGGGTTCTAATTGTGCTGTTTTGTATGCACCAGCTTCAACTGATGGACAAATTCCAACTTCTGAAGCTGCAAGTATATATCTATCTGAGACCATCCACCTCATAGGCCTTAACCCACTTCTATCTAAACCTGCAATAATGTCTAAACCATCTGAAGCAACGATAGCTGCTGGACCATCCCATGGTTCAGTTAGGAACGAATGATATTGATAAAATGCTTTTTCATCATCTGTGAACCTTGGATTGTTCTCCCAAGCAGATGGCATAAGCATCTCTTGAGCGTGCGCTAAAGTTCTACCAGATTGTACTAACAACTCAACTGCATTATCTAACTGCCCGGAGTCTGATATGTCCTCATCAATAAATGGTTTCAGTGTATTAATATCATCTTTCCAAAAACTAGAAGTAGCATCAACTTCGCGCGCCTGCATCCATGAATAATTAGCGGTTATTGTATTAATTTCACCATTGTGAGCAAGCATGCGAAGCGGTTGGGCTTTGTCCCAAGTTGAAGATGTATTTGT
>JGI20151J14362_10003878_pt1 | contig 10120 bp, 9 predicted proteins | sample COG_01_FD_14362 | JGI IMG/M metagenome (IMG submission 14362) | reverse complement strand
TTAATTGGTAATTTAGAGCCAGGAAAGGAGGCTGATTTTATTGTTGTTGATTTAAATGCCACTGAAATAATAAGTCAAAAAAACAAAATTTCATCCAGTATTAAAGAGACACTATTTAATTTAATGACTCTTGGTGATGATAGACTTATAGATGAGGTGTATATCATGGGTCAAAGAACTTATAAAAAATAGGAATAATCTATGGGAAAACTTACTACACACATTCTCGACACATCAATGGGATGTCCAGCTGAAAGAGTTGAGATTAAGCTTTATAAGAGAAATGATTCTTCCCTGACACTCATTAATTCAGTTGAAACAAACAAAGATGGTCGATGCAATGAACCATTATTGTCAGGAGATTTATTTGAAGAGGGCTGTTATGAGCTTGAATTTAATATAGATAAATATTATGCAAATAAAGACATAGACTGTCCTTTTTTAAAAGATGTTGTGATTCGTTTTTATATTTCGAATGGTGATGAAAGCTATCATGTGCCGTTATTAATATCACCTTTCGGTTACTCAACATATCGAGGAAGCTAGTGTCAATTTTATTGAATCAAAGCTATGTTCCATTTGACTTGGGAGAAATTAACCCAAATACTACCGTGCTTGAATGGCTAAGAAGCAATCAATTGGTTGGAACTAAGGAGGGTTGCGCTTCGGGAGACTGTGGTGCTTGCACTGCTGTTGTTGGTGAACTTGTAACCAATAACAATGGGGATTTGATTCAGTACAAAAGCATCAACACGTGTATTGCGCTTGCATACACGCTTACAGGGAAGCATTTAATTACGGTTGAGGGTTTATCAGAGGGGGAAGATCTTCACCCAGTTCAAAAGTCAATGATTACAGAAAATGGCTCTCAGTGTGGATTCTGTACCCCTGGTTTTGTGATGTCACTATTTGCTTTGTACCATAATGAAAAGTCGCTGGATTCAACAAAGATAAATGACGCTTTATCTGGAAACTTATGCAGATGTACCGGCTACAAGCCTATTATTAGTGCTGCATATAGGTCTTTTAGAGAAAAAGAACAAGGTCAACTTGATTTTTATGAAAGGAATCAATCTGAATTTGTCGAAGCTTTAAATGGCCTTAAAAATCAGAAAAATATTAACTTTAGATATATCGATGGAAATAAGACACTTCTCTTTGATGCGCCTTCAAATGTCAATGATCTTTCTGAGCTTTTATCTGAAAACCCATCTGCAAATATTCTAGCTGCTGGAACTGACTTAAATCTTGAGATTACCCAATCTATGAAAGAGTTTAGTCATATTGTTAGCGTCAATAGAGTCTCAGAGCTCAAGCAGATTAATGAGAAAGATTCAGAAATTGAAATTGGAGCAGCTGTTAGCTATGAGGAGGCAAAATCAGTATTAATCAAAAACTGGCCAGACTTAGACTCATTTCTTGAGCGGTTTGCGTCATTACCTATTAAAAACTGGGCAACTATTGGCGGCAATATAGCTAATGCCTCACCCATTGGCGATATGGCTCCAGTTCTTATAGCTCTTGAGTCAAAGTTAAAGCTTAGAAAAGGGGTTTCGAGTCGAATAATTGCACTTGAGGATTTCTTCGTAAGCTATAAAAAAACATTGCTAGAGCCTTCAGAATTTATTGAAAGTATTGTAATCCCAATGCCCTCCATTGGAGATCGACTCATTACTCATAAAATATCAAAGAGATATGAAGATGACATTTCAGCAGTTTGCATGGCAATTAATGTAAAGAGTATGGAGTCTTCATCTTTATCAGTAAAGATTGGGATGGGAGGTATGTCAGGGATACCTCAAAGAGCAACTGAGCTTGAAAAAGTTTTTAAAGAAAGTTGGGATAAAGAGGAGCTTCTTGAAGTTGAAGCGGCATATGAGGCCTTGAATCGAGAATTTTCTCCATTCACTGATGTAAGAGCCTCGTCTGAGTACCGTTTAAAAGTCTCAGCTGGTCTAGCGAAAAAGTCTTCTTTGATGCTTCAAGGTTATGCAGTTGAAGATCTTGCCCATTTCTCAGAATCGAAATCCTAATAGTGGGGGTTAACATTAGTCATCAAGTACAAAATTTAGGTCAAACAAAAAGCCCAGTTGGTCTTCCACTTCAGCATGATAGTGCCCGAATGCATGTACAAGGAAGTGCACAGTATATTGATGATATTGCTGAGCCAAATGGAACTCTCCATGTCGCTTTTGCTCTCAGCAGTGTCGCTCATGGAAAAATTAAAAGTATTAATGTCAATGATGCGAAGAGGGCGCAAGGAGTGCATAGTGTTTTAATTGCAGAAGAAATAGAAAATTTATTAATTGGACCTATTCGCCATGACGAGCCTATTCTTGCATCAAAAGAGGTTTTATTTTTTGGTCAAGCAATTGCAGCAGTTTTAGCCGAAAGTCATGATCTAGCAAAAAAAGCTGCGCTATTGGTTAGTGCTGAAATAGAAGAGTTAAAACCTATCGTAACTATCCAACAAGCAATGAAAGCAAAAAGCTTTCTAGATAACCCAATTGTTGTTAGTTCGGGTGACTCCAAATCAGCAATTAAAAGTGCCAGTAACCAACTAACTGGATCATTAGAAATAGGCGGCCAAGAGCATTATTATTTGGAGGGTCAGGTAGCTATTTCAATTCCAACTGAAGATAACGAAATGGTCATTCATTCCTCAACTCAAAACCCAACCGAAGTGCAGCATCTAGTGTCGCATGTATTAAATGTTCCTCAGAATGCGATTGAGGTCGTTACTCGGAGAATGGGAGGAGGCTTTGGTGGCAAAGAGACAGATGCTTCTCAGTTGGCATGCATTTGTGCTATTTTTTCAGAAAAAACAAAAAGACCTGTCAAAGCAAGATTGTCAAGAAAGGATGATATGTTGTTGACTGGAAAGCGACATGATTTTGTTGCAAATTACGAGGTTGGGTTTGATGACCAAGGCTTAATTGAAGGTATAACCATGGACCTAGCTGCTAGATGTGGATATTCATTAGATCTTTCTATGGCAATTGTCTCCCGAGCACTTTTTCATTCAGACAACGCTTATTTCATTCCAAACGCTACCTTTACCGGCTATTTGTGCAAAACAAATACTGCTTCAAATACTGCATTTAGGGGCTTTGGAGGGCCACAAGGCATGCTTGCAATTGAGAATATAGTTGAAGAGATTGCAAATACACTTGGTCTAGACCCCTTAGAGGTCAGAAGGTCAAATTTCTATCAAAAAAATGAAAATAATGTAACCCCATATAATCAGGTGGTAGAGGATAACATTATTAATGAAATTACAGATGAATTGATATCAGATAGTAATTATCACTCGAGAAGAAAAGAAATCGATAAATTCAATAAGGACAATAGATATTTAAAAAAAGGACTGGCATTCTCGCCCGTCAAGTTTGGGATCTCATTCACCACACAATTTCTTAATCAAGCGGGCGCTTTGGTAAGCATATACAAGGATGGCAGCATTCATCTGAATCATGGTGGTACAGAAATGGGTCAGGGGTTATTTATCAAGGTAGCTCAGGTCGTTGCAAATGAATTTGGTGTAGATGTCTCAAGGGTCAAAGTATCTGCAACTTCAACAGCAAAAGTTCCAAATACCTCACCGACCGCGGCCTCATCTGGCTCAGATCTTAATGGAATGGCTGCAAGAGAAGCTTGTCTTAGAATCAAGAGTAATTTAATTAATTTTGCTAAAGAATATTTTGATGTGAGTGAGAGCGCTATCAAATTTGAAGACTCGACAATTTTAGTAGATAAGAAACAAATCCCTTTTGATGAGTTTATCTCTTTAGCCTATTTGAATCGAGTGGAATTATTTAGTAATGGTTTTTATAAAACACCTAAAATTCATTTTGACCCAGTTACTCAAAAAGGTCGTCCATTCTTTTATTACTCCTATGGAGCATGTGTTAGTGAAGTAATAATAGATTGCTTGACAGGGGAATACAAGCTTTTAGCTGTTGATATTTTGCATGATGTGGGGGCTTCTCTAAACCCCGCTATCGATATTGGTCAAATAGTTGGAGGTTATATTCAGGGCATGGGTTGGCTTTGCTCAGAAGAGCTCAAATGGAATGATTCAGGCGCTCTTCTAACAACAGGAGCTTCGACCTATAAGATCCCTGCAATAGGAGATACTCCAGAGCATTTTGAGGTAAAAATTAAGCCTCATATCTCCAATCATGAAAATACCATTCACAAATCAAAAGCCGTGGGTGAGCCACCCTTAATGCTTGCAATCTCAACTTGGCTTTCTATCAAAAATGCTATTTTTAATGCAAACAAAGAAAATATCAGTGGGCTTAATGCGCCTGCAAGTTTTGAGCAAGTATTTTTCAGCCTAAATAAAAGTTCTTAATACCTCATTATGAATAGTTGGCTCAAGCACCTAAGGACAGCAATTGCATTAAACAATGGCCTAGTAGTAATAACAATCATTGCCACTAAAGGCTCTACTCCATGCACTAACGGAGATAAGATTGTTTACACGTCAAATGAGGCTGTGTTTGGCAGTATTGGAGGGGGGAATCTAGAATATAAAGCACTATCCCTTGCTAAAGAAATGCTTGAACTTAAAGGCAATAGTAATCAGCTCATAAAATACCCTTTGGGCGCGACTCTGGGGCAGTGCTGTGGTGGCTATGTAAAGGTTCTATTCGAAAGCTTCGTAACTAACAATTCATCTCTTAATGACAAAGACTCATGGGTTGAAAAAGTATCAAGTCTCTATCAAGAGAGCGAAAATTTCATCTTAGGCACTAGCATTGATAATGACAAAAATTCACAGCTAGATAAACAGAAATTTTTATTCACTCAAAATCATTTTTATTCCTCGTCTGCTGACAAAGAGTTATCAAACTTTGTAGAAAGTTCTTCTTCAAAGCTTTTACAAAATTCTCAAAACTCTACACTGGTTGAGTTTGAGGATGCGACAGGTATAAAGACGGATATTTGTTTGGAAAAGATTGCTTCAAGTGATTTGCTCCCAGTCGCTATTTTTGGGGCTGGACATATATCTCGTGCACTCATGCCTATCCTAATAAACCTTCCGATTAAATTGTTTTGGATTGACGATCGTCAGGAGCAATTCGATAAGTTTCAGGGGGATACTTCACGAATAAAAATTATTTGCGATGATATAGTGGAAAGTGTTTCAGATCTTCCAGACGATATCTATTGTTTGGTAATCACCTATAGTCATAAAATCGATTTTGAAATTTCAGAAAAAATGATTCTTAAAAATAACTTTAGTTATTTGGGTATGATTGGCTCATCAATTAAGGGGAAAAAATTTAGAGATCGCTTCATACAAAAAAATTATCCTGAAGAAGTGGTTAGTAAATTTACTTGTCCAATTGGTGAAAAACAGAAATTTTTAAAGTCTCCGACTGCGATTGCTGTAACCATTGCAATGGACTTAATTAATTTCATTGAAAACAAAAAACAGATTGAAGCACTATGAATTATCAACTAGAAGTATCCAATGTAACTAAATCTTATGGCGATCTTAAAGCAAATGATAATGTTTCTTTGAATATTAAAGACTCAAGTATTCATGCGCTTCTTGGAGAAAATGGTGCTGGAAAATCAACGTTAGTAAAAATCATTTATGGTTCATTGATGCCGGATAGTGGTGAGATGAAATGGGGTGGAAATAGTTATAGTCCTAAAAATCCTTTTGAGGCCCGAGAAAATGGAATCGCAATGGTATTCCAACATTTTTCATTATTTGAGTCTTTAACCGTTGAAGAAAACATAATTTTGGGGCTCGATGGCGTTGGGCTTAACCAAAATTTTACTGATGAAATTTTAAAATATTCAAAGCAATATGGCTGGATGTTAATCCTCAGCAGGTTGTGGGTGATCTTTCTGTTGGTGCTCGACAGAGAGTAGAAATAATACGCTGCCTACTTCAAAATCCAAAATTATTAATTATGGATGAGCCTACTTCAGTTTTAACACCACAAGAAGTCTCTGACTTATTTGTAACTCTCAAAAAGCTCGCCAATGATGGGTGCTCTATTCTATATATTTCTCATAAGCTTGAAGAGGTTCGGGAGATTTGTAGCGAAGCGACAATTCTTAGAGGTGGTCAATTAGTTCAAAGTTGTGTGCCTCAAGACCACTCTCAAAAAGAGCTTGCTGAAATGATGATTGGAAAAAAACTCACCGAGCTAGCAAGAAGCAAAATCAATATTGGTTCTGAGATTTTTTCTATAAATAATCTAAGCGAAAAAAGTGACGATTTGTATGGAGTGGATTTAGAGAATATTAAATTGACTATTAGGCAAGGAAGTATTGTTGGCATTGCTGGCGTAGCAGGCAATGGCCAAGATGAGCTTATGGAGTTACTGATAGGAGAAAAATCCTCCTCTGATGGCGTCCTAAAGTTTAATGATCGAGATATTGGTTCATTAGGCTCACATGAGCGAAGACAGCTCTCTATGTTCTTTATTCCTGAAGAGCGTCTAGGTCATGGAGCGGTGCCTGATATGAGTCTTGACGAGAATATGCTTCTGAGTAGGCCAGAATCCTCTGGTATGACTTCAAATGGTGTCATTGATTGGATTAGTGTTGCTAGTTATTCTGAGAAAGTAATTAATGAGTATAATGTTCAAACTCCTTCAAGCAAAATGTTGGCCAAGTCTCTTTCTGGTGGTAACCTACAGAAATTTATGGTTGGTAGAGAGCTTATCAGAAATCCAGAGCTACTCATAGTTTCCCAGCCTACATGGGGAGTTGATGCAGGATCTGCAAATAATATTCATCAGTCTTTAATCTCTTTAGCAGATGCTGGGTCAGCTATTTTGATCATTTCACAAGATTTAGATGAAATCCTCAGTTTGTGTGAGCAAATCCATGTTTTGTCAGAGGGCAGGCTTTCAGATTCTGTTGATATGAAAAATAATGGCCTTGAGAAGATTTCACAGCTCATGGTTGGAGGTGAGAGCTAATGATTAAACTCATCCCAAGAGTAGAAAATTCAAAAGTAATGATTTTATTATCTCCATTGCTTGCAATGACACTAACTGCGTTAACAGCATTAATAATATTTATCTTTATTTTGGACGATATAAAAGTTTCAAGCGTTTTTTTCACGCTATTTGTCCTGCCGCTTACTGACTCCTACCTATTCCCAGAATTATTAGTAAAGGCAGCACCATTAATGATTATTGGGCTGGGTTTATCAATAGGCTTTAGGGCTGGAATATGGAATATTGGTGCAGAAGGCCAATATGTTATAGGTGGAATTGCGGGCGGCGCAGTAGGACTTTATTTTTACAATGTTGAGGGTTTTTGGCTCCTTCCTTTAATGGCTATAGCGTCAATTTTAGGAGGGATGTTCTATGCAAGTATTGCTGCTTTTCTACGCATTCGTTACCAGGTTAATGAAATATTGGTAACTCTGATGTTGACCTATGTTGCTGTATTGTTTCTAAGTGCTATGCTCCAAGGCCCTCTTAGAAATCCTGCAGGGTTTAACTTCCCTGAGAGCAGAATTTTTCATGACAGTGCTATGCTACCAATAATATGGGAGGGGACTCGGCTACATATTGGTTTTATTGTTGCAATTATTCTTTCTTTTGTTGCTTGGTTTGGCATTAAAAAGCATATGTTTGGGATGCAGATTAAGATTACAGGGAGTGCTCCTAGGGCAGCCAAATTTGCAGGTTTTAATGATAATAAAACAGTTTTGTATTCTTTGCTTATTTCGGGTGGATTGGCAGGACTTGCTGGTTTCTTTGAGGCATCTGGGCCTGCTGGACAATTAACTCCAGGACTCCCTCAATTCTATGGATTTACAGCGATTATTGTTGCATTTTTGGCGCGGCTTCATCCGATTGGTATTTTATTTTCAGCACTACTAATTGCTCTGAGTTATGTGGGTGGTGAAGAAGTTCAGATTGAGTACAATCTTCCAAGCTCAATCACTCAAATTTTTCAAGGTATGCTGCTTTTTTATTTTCTAGCATGTGACATATTGATTAAATACAAAGTTGTCCTTAATAAAACTAAAAATTAAAAGACTATGAATGAAAGCTTATTTATAAATATTATCATTGGAATCAGTATTGCCTCCACTCCACTTATATTTGCTGCAATTGGAGAGCTCCTAGTTGAGCGATCAGGCGTCCTTAATCTTGGTGTTGAAGGCATGATGATTGTTGGTGCACTTCTAGGCTTTGTTGTTCAGTTTCATACCGGTAACCCATTTTTGGCTGTCTTTGCGGCCCTTTTAGGAGGCATGGCTATTTCTAGTATTTTTGCCTTTTTAACTCAGTTTTTGTTAACGAATCAGGTTGCAACTGGACTTGCGTTAACGCTTTTTGGTTTGGGCTTTTCAGCGTTTGCTGGAAGAGGTTATACAGAAGAAACTATTGTTTTAATTAAAGCTATTCATATCCCTGTTCTATCCGACATTCCATTTATTGGTCCATTGGTTTTCTCTATGAATCCACTTGTCTATTTAGCTTTCTTTATGGTGTATTTGGTCTGGTGGTTCCTTTTTAAAACTAAGCAAGGTTTAATTTTGCGATCTATTGGTGATAATCATGATGCTGCCCATGCAATTGGACATAACGTAGTCAGATATAGGTTTATGGCTATNTTGTTTGGTGGAGCAATGGCTGGAGTTGGTGGAGCTTTTTTGTCACTTGTACAAGTCCCAATTTGGGGTGAAGACATGACTGCGGGTAGGGGTTGGATTGCACTTGGGTTAGTTGTATTTGCCTCTTGGTTGCCGTTTAGAATTATTTTGGGCGCTATTTTATTTGGAGGAATCACTGTACTTCAGCTTCATGCTCAAGGTTTTGATATTAGAATAAGTGCTCAATATCTTTCTATGTTGCCGTATCTTGCTACAATCCTCATACTGGTCAGTTTAAGAATAAGATTAAAAAATAAAACAAATCGCACAGTTCCTAATTGTTTGGGTAGAATATTTCATTCAACATCCTAGTTAGGTGATTGTATTTAAAGAAGTAAAAAGTAAGTAAATTTGTTCAACAATAAAAAGGAGAGAGAAGTATGTCTAAAGTTAGATTCTCTAGTATTTTAAAACTGACTGTTTTAAGCACAGTTTTAGCTTTTACTAGTAATGTCTCAGCTGATCCTGTCAAGGCAGCGTTCGTTTATATTGGTCCAACTGGTGATCATGGATGGACTTATGCGCATGATGAAGGTGTTAAGTATGCTAAAGAAAAATTGGGCGACGATGTGATAATGACAACGATTGAAAATGTAGCAGAAAACTCAGATTCTGAGAGAGTTATCACGAGTCTTGCCAGAAAAAATGATATTGTTTTTACAACTTCATTTGGTTATATGAATCCAACTGTCAAGGTTGCTAAACGCTACCCAGATGTCAAGTTTGAGCATGCTACTGGCTACATGTTAGAAGACAATGTTTCTGTTTACTCAGCTAGATTCTATGAGGGAAGGCATGTGATCGGTAAGATCGCTGGAAGAATGACAGAAAGCAATGTTATTGGTTATATTGCATCATTTCCAATTCCAGAAGTAATTCGTGGAATTAATTCAGCATTTTTAGCTGCTAAGTCGGTTAATCCTGACGTTCAGATTAAGGTTGTTTGGGTTTACTCATGGTACGATCCTGGTAAAGAAGCAGACGCTGCTAATGCTCTAATTGCACAAGGTGCTGACGTATTAATGCAGCATACTGACTCTACTGCAGCAATGACAGTTGCAGAAGAAAATGGTGTTTATGCATTTGGACAGGCTTCAAACATGCGTGAGTGGGGTCCAAACGCTCAGTTAACTGGAATTATTAACGATTGGGGTCCATATTATGCAGACAGAATTGCAGCAGTAAGAGATGGAACTTGGTCATCTTCTGACACTTTTGCTGGAGTTCAGCAAGGTATGGTTAAGTTTGCGCCAATGAACAATAATATGCCTACTGAAGTTAAGAATGAGGCAATGCAAGCGATTATTGATTTATCAATGGGAAAAATTCATCCATTTACAGGTCCAATCAATAAGCAAGACGGTAGCCCATGGTTAGCAGAAGGTGAAACGCCACCTAACTTCCCTGATCTACTAACAATGGATTTCTATGTTGAAGGTATTGATAGTCAATATCCAAACTAAAGTCCATCAA
>JGI20151J14362_10003877_pt1 | contig 10121 bp, 8 predicted proteins | sample COG_01_FD_14362 | JGI IMG/M metagenome (IMG submission 14362) | reverse complement strand
AATGCGCAGTCGTTCGATGTCCGTCTCTGTATCTCTTCGACCGTCGACGACGACGACGAGAGCGACGACGACGACGAGGAGAAGAATGAGTCGCAGCAGCTTTAACAGCGCGCCTTCGTCTTTCTCGCGAGGAGGAGGGAAGAAAAGGTGTTTGCGGAGGAGGACTGTTGTTGCGAGTGCAGAGGATAATACGAATAACGGTGACGAATCATCACTCGTAAACTCTGCGTTTGCAATCACCTCGAGCACTCCCTACGCGTTACTCGAAGGTGTGGTCGTGCTCGCGATACTCGCGTTACTCGATTGCGGATGGTCCGGGGACTGGTCCAGAATAGGCGCGGTGACGCAGGAAAACGAAGCGCAAGCGAGATGGCTTTGTGTAAACGTCGTTTTCCCCGCGCACTGTGTGACCGCTTTGGTCACGTATTCGGTCGAGGATTCGGAGGAAGACAAAGTGAAAAACGGATTCAAATCGTTTCTCGTCGGCGGGTTGACGATGATTAAAGCTCTCGCGGAACGCGAGAAAAGAAAAGCGTCGGAGCGATGAAAATGTAGTTACTAGAGTAGGCGGTCAAACGAGACGCATGTGAAATGTTTTGTTTTCTCTCTCTCTCTCTCTCTCTGCGTCTGTTCTCTGAGTAGTCTCGTTTTGTCATCAGGCGATCGGCGATTAAAGTGAGCCTCTCACATACAGAGTCGCCGAGAAGTGTTTGTTGCTTTCTCGAAGCTTTGATGCGCTCTCGGAGCTAGGAGGAGGATGTATTCGCGCGGTTCCGTGTAAAGGTACGCGAGAAAAGCCGTCGCGGCGTAACGGTAGTATGAAGGAATAAAAAGAGCCGACGATGCTTTTCTCCGAGAACACGAGCGACAAAAGCAATGCTGAAGCACGTAGTACTATCTAGCGAAACGTAGATAGAAAGTATAAAGTAGACAAAACCAGTTTTTATGTATGTATTACGTGTGTACCGAATGCTTCACTTTTCAATCAGTCCGTGATGGAGCAACAGCAACAACAGCAACAACAACAACAACAACAACAACAACAGGAGTATCATCCACCACCTGCAACAACGACGACGATGGAACCGAAGCAACCGGCGATTGTTCGCCCTCCTTTAACCGCCGAGGAGGAGGAGTTTCACCAAGCGCAAGTCGTCCGGCCGTACGTCCAGCGGCAACAACCCAACACCATCATCAATCACATCCGCAACACGTTCCCCAAACGTTCGCACCCCCATCCGCTGCTTTGGCGACGCAACAGATGCACCAACAACAACGCATTCAACAAAATCAACAACAACAACAACAAAATCACAACGCGCCGACAAACGGCCCACAAACGTTACCCCCACCACGAACCGGACACCCGGATTTGAACCACGACCACAAAGACATCTCCACGGAATTGATTCAAAAATACTTGGACGAAAATCAAAATCTGATCTTGGCTATTCTGGAGAACCAAAACGTCGGGAGGCTGGCGGAGTGCGCGAGGTATCAAAATCGTCTGCAACAGAATTTGATGTACCTGGCGAGCATAGCGGACGAGTGATTGTGATGAGAGTAGGATGTTAGATGTAGCTTTGTTTTTTGTGATTTGTTATATATATAACACACGCTTTTGTACCATCATCGAAACCGAAGAATATAAAGAAGAAGAAGAAAACGAGGGAAGTTGTTTTAGGAGGCGAAGTCGTCGATGACGTTTGCGTCGACTTTGATGACTCTCTTTTATTCTCTCCTATTGATCTATTTGCGGTGTACTTTATTATTGATTACTACAAGTTCGGTGCCTCGTTGTGCATGAGCAACTCCATGATATCTAACCCTCTCTCTCCCGCTAAACGTTTAATGCCGGTTAACACCGTAACTAAATCTTCGTCGTTCATCAACTCGATTTTACCTAACAACCTTCCAGTGCCTAAACTTGTGCTCAATTCGACAAAATTTCTAATGTAAAAGTATACGAACGCGGCCATTATGGTTTGGACGTCCATTCGGTCGACGAAACCGCCGTGACCAGGGATGGTGTGGCCGAAATCGTCGATTTTGAACGCGCGCTTAAACCCAGACGCGAAGAAGCCTCCAAAGGGTGCGACTATGGAGGCAAAAAGAGCCAAAAATCCAGCGTGGACGTCGAACCAGGTGAGAACTAAGTAGTCTCGATTGTACACGAACCTCAATATGAGCCTCAAGAACATTTTCATTCCAAAAGGGACCATCGGGACGTCGTCGATGTTAAACTTCATCGGTATGAACGGGTGTTTCAACTGACACACGGCTTCTCGCGAGAAGTATTTATCGAACTTGGTGATCAAACCGAACTTCTCGCTCGTTTTCCAAATCGTTTTACGCATAGGTGGACACGTTAGAAACTTGAATTTCCCGAGAAACGTGGATAAAATCGGTGCCATGACGACGGTGCAAAACATGGCGCCGATAAAGCCCTCCCAAGTTTTCTTCGGCGAAAGCGCGATGAGCGGCGTTCGACCAAACGCTTTTCCACAGACGTACGCCATCACGTCGTTCACGACCACCAACAGAAACGGGAACAAGAACCATATGATGCCTTCAAATATGTTCGAAATAGTCGCCGAGGATTGCAAAAAGATTATAGCAATCGTAATGTGCGTCCACGCGAACTGCGAGAATTGGTACTTGAATAATCCTTTTCTCAACAACAAAACGAAAGCGACGAAGCCGCCCATGTATAACGAATAACTGATGAACGAGTGATGCAACATCACCCAGGTAACTACTTTCGCAAACGTGGTCGTCTCGTCCATGAAAAAGTGTCCTTTCTCTGCCAACGAGGTCAAGTAAAAATGCCTTCCCATCCTCCCGTATAACGTAAACGCCGCACAAAAATAAAAGTACCACTTTTGTAATCGAAAACGTATCCCGGCGGATTCCAACTTTGCCTTCTCCTGCGACTCGCTCAAATCGAACAGCTCTTTCGTCATCAACGTCTGCACCGCAAAAATCATCACCATCGTCGACATGGCCCCGTGGAACAAAACGATCAACCCGCCGGCACCTAAAATCAACCCCGACGCGGTGCGCGCGCGAAACGAACTCCACTTGTTCGATATATTTCGGGCGAGCTTCTTCGCGGGGCCGTTCGGAGAGCCGCCTTGCGTCGTCGTCTCCGCGCCGGCGGCATCGTCTCCTCCTCCTCCTCCTCGCGCCACCGTGGTGCGCACTTGAGGCACGACTTTCCGGAAGTTTACTCCAACGCCTCCGCCTACTCTTTCCGCGGCAAAATCCCACGCATCTTCCTCTTCCTCGTCGCGCGACTTTTAAGATTTTTGTGAGAGAAGAGAGAGAGAGAGAGAATCAGTCACAACGCATAAAAAAGCACATCGAGAGACACCAATGTATATCATCATTCGCGCGCGAAGAAGAACACGACGCTTTGTTCGCGCGCACCGCCGCCAAATCATCGTCGTCGTTCTCTTCATCGCAAAAACGAAACGAAGTGAATTTTGCCTTCAAAGCCGGTTCGATCGATGCGCGATGAGAACAAGAAGAAGAAGAAGAAACACTTTGAGAGAAAAGAAAAGTTCGGTAAAATGGTTCGTTTTTCCCGAAGATGATGATTAGAGAGAGAGAGAAAAAAAGAGAGAGAGAGAGAAGAGTAAACACAGAAACGCGCTTCTCGCGTACCATGGATCGGGACCGGGTCACCCGGTACCCTCTGCGTCTCGCGATCGTTTGCATTTTCCGAATGTTCGTCTTCGTCGCGTCCCTTCGCTTATATCTGTAAAAGTAGTGTGATGTGTGTAAAAGGAGCAGAAAAGAGTGAATTTTGTGCGCGTTTTTAGAGCGGAGTTTTCCTTAAAAAGCAGAGACAAAAAAGGGGGAACTCTGCACTCTTTCGAATACTCTACGACTACTACTATAGTAAAGTAATACTAATAATGCACGGGGACGTGTTGTCCGCGCGCTCCGTGAACGGGGCGACGATTGTGCACGTGGAATCAGTGGACGGGGTACGTACGATGTCCGGCGGGAGGATTCTATCGAACTCGAGCAACTNAAGTCGAAGTTCGGGGACAAACGAGAGAGANACGATGGGACGATGGATATCGGTGATGTCGCGGATGATGAAGACGAAGAAGAAGACAAANAACGAAAGGCGAAACGCCGAGTCGGGGAAATAGCGACNGGGATGGCGAAAATGCGACTGATGCTGACGAAAGGTGATGAGAGTTTCGGGTTCACCGAAGGGAGGAGGAACAACAACAACGCGGGTGGTGGTGGTGGTCTCAACCTCGTGAACGACGCGAACGAGGAGAAAACCGTCGGTAAAGGAAATACGAAGATGATGGTAAAAATTCGCGCGGACATGTCCAAATACGCGAACGAAGACGAAGTTTGGGACGAGATCGATCGTGCGATTCGAGACGTGCACAAAAGAGACGAGGAGAGTCTCTGGGCGTGTTCCGTGGTTCGGTTACAAACAGACGTTTTGAACTGCGTATCGTTGGATAAACTGTTTCGCTTGTCCTCGAGGCCGATGGCGAGCGCGAGAGCGAGGCGGTTAATCGCGTTACACGTGAGCGGGTGCAGAGATAAAGCGATTGGGTTTGGCAGAGATTTAGCATCCTCGATGGCGAATCTACCGATGCTGAGAGAGTTCTCAGCGGTCGGGACAAACTTGGGGAAAGCTTTCATCACGCGGTTCGCGCACGTGACGCATACTTTGAAGCATTTAGAAGTTTTGAAGTTATCGGCGAATAAAGTGGCGGAAGATATCGACGCGTGCGAGGCTCTGATGAATGCCATCGAGAACTTGCAAAGCGTGAAAGTTTTAGACTTGTCGCAAAACTATTTAGGCGAAAGAGGCGTGCGAGCCGTGTGCGAAGGTATGGTGAAAAGGAGGCGGAGAGCAATTGACCAATTCGGGAAGCGTCCGGAAGGTTTGAAAATTTTGAATGTGTCGCACGATAGTATTGGAAATAATGGGGCGTTGGCATTAGCAAACATGTTTCGAGCGTTCCCAGACGAGGTTTCAGAGAAGTTAGACGTCTCTTTCAACGGTATTTTCGAACAAGGAGCGACGGCGCTCGCCGAGGCCATGTGTTCGCAATCTTCCGGCATGCGCTCGTTGCGCTCGTTTCGAAGAGAGTTGGATTTTCGGTGTAATTCGGTTGGTTTTGAAGGTGCGTGTGCGCTCGCAAAGTGTCTCGATGGTACCAGAAGTTTGAATCTTTCCAACAACGGCATCAAAGATGCTGGTTTGAAGATTTTAGCGAGACACTTAAAGACGAATTTCACGGTGACGCACTTTGACGCGAGAGGGAACGATATCACCAGCGACGGCGCGTTTTACCTCGCCGATTGTCTCTCGGAAAATTCAACGCTGTTGGATATCTCTCTCGATTCCAACCGGTTGGACGATCGTGCAGCGGTTGATTTAGCAGAAAATCTCTCTTCAAATCTCGCGACGAGACTGTCGATTTTAGATTTGGCGAGGAACGATATCGAAGACGAAGGAGGGATGCGATTGGCGAATTTCTTAGCCACGAACGTGAGCATCGCTCGCTTGAGTTTATCCTCAAATCGTTTATCGGCGAAGGGAGCGCGAGCGTGCGAAGACATCGCCGGTTTACGTATAGACGTAAACTGGCAAAAATAGAGTGACTTTTTATAATTTTATACGTAGTGGAAATTAGAAGTAGATTAGAAGCAGCAAACGTAGACGAAGACGAAGACGATCGCGCGGCGAGAGCACAAAAATATGTTGTATATAAGACTACCGTGTACATTAACGCAAGCAACAAAGCATCTTGGAATACTTCTAAACTCGAAAACACCACGTGAAGACACTTTTATAGACCACTTTCGCCGCCTTTCTCGTCACTCGATGCTGCATCGCCGCCGTCGCGCTACAGACGTTGCGAACAAACGTCAACCGTTTCCAATGTTTCTCGAACGACTCATTTGCGACATTGTCTTCCTGGCTCCCTCTCTTCAACGCCTCGTTAAACGCCTCGAAAAATTCTCTCTCTGTCGTGACGATCTCATCGTCTTCTTCCTCTCGTCGCGTGATCTTCGCGTACGCGCTCGTCAACACGTGCACCACCGCCACTTCCAACGCTTCCTCCTCCTCCTCTTGTTCTTGTTCTTCTTCTTTCAACACGTTTACCCAATCGTCCAACAAATCCTCCTCGCTCTCTGATTTCCCTTCCTCTTCTTTCTTCGCTTCGTATTCTCTTTCCGATTTCCTTCTGCTTATTATTTTACCGCTCACCGCCTGCGTCGTAAACGCGCGATACGTTCGTTCGCTCGAAAACGCGTCCAAAACGACTCCGAGCGTCTCCCGCTCTCTTTCTCGCTTTTTCTTCCTCTTTCGTCGTTTCTTTTTCCGCGTCGAAATGGAACAGAGTTTCGCGCGGAACAGAGCTAAAGCGCGAGACGCGAGCGAGGCGATCGTTTGCTTTGTTTTCGCGCGCGTGAGCGGTGGCATGACGATGAAAACAAACGCGCGTTCTGTTTTGTATTTTCGTTTCGAGTATCTTTTTAGTTTGCTGCGGATATTACTTTTAAATATTATTCGTTTACAACTTTGTGTGATGATCATTAATTTTATTAATACTAATACTTTCTCCTCCCTACGTCGTCGTCTGAATCGTCGTTCCTCTTTGCTGCGTTTTACTACTTATCCATGTACTCTCTCACGGCATCGAAGACTTCGTTTTCGACTAAATTCAGCTGCTCGTTTTGGGCACCATCGTNNTCGTTTTCGTTTTCGCGGCTTTTCGCCNCCAACGCTTGCAACTTTTTGTTTCTATTTTCCTCCCACAAGGACAAACCAGAGACGTATAAGATGGTAAATCCGTACACGCTGGCGACGCGGTAATCGAGAGGAATGACGCCGTAGACGACAAAGTTGAGTGGTACCCAAAAAACGATGTTGGAGATGTACAAATCTCCCCAATCGCGTTTGAGTTCGGCTTTGATTTCCTCTTTCGATTCGCTCCGCAACAACGCCATGATGACTATGAAACCACACGCCCAAACTGGGTTATACACGAGCGCGTCAAAAACCACCTTCTTCGTCAACACCACGTGTTCCGGGTTGCTAAAAAACCACTCGATTACATTCGATTTGGTCAACTCTATATTCTCCGAAGCGAAGCCTTGCGCAGAAGCCATGGCGTACGCCGCGTTGGCCAAGTCGCCGGTTAACTCGTCGTCGTACGTCGTCGATGCCGTCAACGCGGAGATGGAAACCGCGTCGGCGGAAAAACTCGATCCGCTCGGACTCGGTATCACCTTATCCACCAAGGTGTACCATAAGTACGACGTCAAACCATCGAAACTTCCAAAGGTCACGTACCGTCCTCGTCTCCGGTCGTCTCTCGTGTACGTTTCCTCGCCTTCTTCTTCCGCCTTCGTCTCGCTCACCCGTTGCGCGAGCTCGTCGGAGATCCAATAACACGCCGCTCCTACGCCCATGTCCCGCGCGAGCTCGAATCCAAAATCCACCGACGCAGAAGCCCGGAAAACTCCTCTGGCATTTCTTCTTCGCACTCTTTTTTTTCCAATTCGAAAATGTCCTTTTGCCATTTTAAAAGTAGAAGAAGACAAAGCGCTTTGCGATTTCGTCGTCGTCATCTTCATCGTCTGAATCGTCGTCAATTCAAACGGGGTCGTCATCAGTCTCTGAATACTGTTTGAAACTTCTCTCCTCCTCCGCGCGAAAGCGCGAGAAAGGGGGAGGTCAAGTGCTCTCTTCTTTTCCTTCTGAGGACTGAAAGAAAGGAAGGTTTTTGAAAATCTTCTCTTCTTCTTTTATGCAACCCTAAACGTTAGGGTTTAGAGTTTTTCTCTCTCTCTCTCCCTCCCTTCCTCCTCATAAAAATAAACAAATTCATTCGAAGACTCTCCCTCACGTGCACGAGCGGACGACGAGAAGATTACGTTTTATTAGATATTAATCGCATTTCTCTATCATGCAAATCTTCGTGTACGTTTATGTGTCGTTTTTTTTACGTTTCAAACGTCGCGTCTCGGTGTTGTTTTGCGTTCGGGACGTTTGTCTTCTTTCTGCGCGTAAATCCTCTCTCCCTTTTTTGGGGCTTTTGATGGTGATGATGATGATGATGATGAGAAGTTTCTCTCGTCTCGTTTTCGCGCCGATGAATCGGCTTGAACAACGCGCTCTTGAAAGAGGAAGAACGGCGTTTTCGTTTCGCCCGCTGTTTTTCGTTTTATTTTCAAAGCGCGCGCGTGTTGATGTTTATTGTATCTGTGTTCTGACCTGGTGTTGGTGTTTCTCTCTTTCCTCTCACTAAACAGTAAAACTTTGACTGGGAAAACCATCACGCTCGAAGTCGAGTCCTCGGACACGATCGACAACGTGAAAGCGAAAATCCAAGACAAGGAGGGCATTCCGCCGGACCAGCAGCGATTGATTTTCGCCGGTAAACAGTTAGAAGACGGGAGAACTCTCGCGGATTACAACATCCAAAAAGAATCAACCTTGCACTTGGTGTTGCGTTTGCGAGGCGGCGGTAAGAAGAGAAAGAAGAAGACGTACACGAAACCAAAGAAGATCAAGCACGTGCACAAGAAGAACAAGTTGGGGTTTTTGAAGTTGTACAAGGTTGACGACGCCGGTAAAGTGACGAGGTTACGGAAGGAGTGCCCGGCGCCGGAGTGCGGCGCGGGCGTGTTCATGGCGAACCACTTTGACAGACACTACTGCGGTAAGTGCGGCTTGACGTACGTTTACGAAAACAAGTAAACGACGATGACTCGTTTTTAGAAATAAGTAAATGGGGGTTTGGTACGTTTGCGTGATTGGAGAGTGATATCGCGAGATGTTTTTTGTTTCCCAATAAAAAAGGGAGACCGAGAAGTTGAGGACCGAAAGAGTCTTTTCGATCGTTTCTTTTGTCGCAAAAATGAGATGACGGAGAAGCGCGAACTGCCGCTTAGAAAATATTAACAAGATTTAGTTTTGTTGTTACACGATAAAGATTTGCTACTGTATCGGTTGCATCTAATTTTACACGCTTACGCTCTTTCGATCTATCTGCTACTTCTATATAAATAAAATACACGTCCCGCCGCGCATCGGTGACTTCTATATCTGAGTTTATTTCGCGTTCAAAGCTCGGAACCTTTCGTATCTTTTATGTAACGAAACCATGTCATTCGCTCCGGTGAGTTTTTCAATCTCTCCTAAAGCGCGCACAAAGTTCATCTCATAATTATCTTCGATTTCCGTCGAGTCTAACTGAACAGCCGTCAGCCGACGCCAAAAGTTCAGTTTTTTTTCGTCGCTCGCAAAGGATGAAGAGAAAGAACCGAACACTTCGTCTAGTTTATTGCACGGCGCAAACGTCACGGCGCAGTTCGATTCGTCGTGCGCCGCGATTCGACAACACGCTTCGGTACTTTTATTACCATCATCTTCGTTATCGCTAGAACGCGTACACTCAAACTCCGTTAACTTTTGAATCTCTCTATCGTCCTCGCCAATCAACTCTGGTTGTTCTAACCGTCTTTGTAGTATCTCTTTCGCAGATTCCGCGCCTTTGCATCCAATCCAAGCCTCTCTCGCTCGATATAAGAACCAATAAATGGGAAAGTTTGACACCGGTGAAAGAAACAACGGGAGCGTAAACGGCGCGCACGCCAAGTTGAAATACTTCGCTCGTCTCGCTTTCTTCTTCCCTCTCTTCAGCAGGTCTCGTATGGCTACGCGCACGTCATCCGCGTGCATCAACGACTTTGGGTACACGATTTCGCAGGAGGAAAGCGTCGCACCGAGCGCCTTCGACGGTATCGCTTTCAACACGTCTTCGTCCGGATCCACTCGCTCTAACAACTTCTGCGCGATATCATAGACTTTCCGTCCAAACCCTTTCTCGCTCTTCTCCCACGTTTGCCAGGTTCTCGAGGCGTACGCGGACGCTTTCTCTTTCAAGCTATTCACGAACAGCGGCGTGAACCGTTTCAATGCATCTTTCTCTTCGTTTTCTCGCACGACGCGAACGGCTCGCTCGTATCGACTCGGATTTGGTTCTCGAATCGCCGAAGCGTGTATGAAGAAGAAAATATTTTCGTCGCTCTTTTGTGTCGTTGCTGTTGATGATGATGATGAT
>JGI20151J14362_10003868_pt1 | contig 10127 bp, 6 predicted proteins | sample COG_01_FD_14362 | JGI IMG/M metagenome (IMG submission 14362) | reverse complement strand
CTTTTCTGCTTTTGACGAGGCCTGGAAGGTAGGCGCCGAAGGCAGTGTTGGCGCGTTTTGGGGACTTTGGGACCACACCGGAAAACGCAAATTCTAACCGGCCTATGGGGGCAAATGGTAGAGCTAACAGGACAAAGGTCGAACGAGTTTGAGGAGGAATTGGAAAAGTTGATCAAATTTCAACGCGAAAAAATCAACAAGTGAGAAAGCTGTATAAGTTATCTTAGAGATAACTTTGCCTAACCGTTACCACACATTAAAAATTAAATATATGAAGAGTAAACTATTTCCAATTTTATTAACTCTATTCATAGTCATTTGTAGCACGAATAAAGGTTTTTCACAAACACCTATGCAAGTTTCAGGTACTGCTACCAAAACTGCTTCTGTCTCGGGTAATTGGTCCTCTAATACAACTTGGGGAGGTTCATTACCTGTTAATTACGATCGAGTACTCATTCCAAATGGAGTTACTATAATTGTTGACGGTATGGTAACGGAAAAATTTAAATCTATTAGAATCGCTGATGGTGGTAAATTACAATTCGCTACCAATACTAATACTGAATTGAGAACTGAATATATATTTAGTGCTCCCAACGGAACCCTAGAAATAGGAACAAATGCCAACAAAATACCAGTAGGTACAACTGCAAGTTTAGTTTTTGCAGAAATGGGCGGCACTACCCAATGGGAAGACCCAGAGCGTTTCGCTCCCGGAGCAGTATTGATGGGTACAACTACCATGCACGGTGCCGACAAAACGAGTTGGCTAACACTTCAAACGCATCCATCGGCAGGAGCAACGCAATTCGTATTGAGCGCTGCCCCAACAGGATGGCAAGTCGGTGATAAATTGGTGGTGGCTGGAACCGACCCTATTACAAATACTTCTATTTCCAATACCTCAGAGTTTGAAAAAGATGAAGTGGTTACCATTACTGCCATTTCGGGAAGTACAATAACATTTACACCAGCATTGGTTAGAGATCATAAAGCACCAACACAAGCTTCCGATTTAGATGTACATGTTGCAAATTTGAGCAGGAATATTGTGGTGTCATCTGAAAATACAAGTGTTTCTTCCATTAGTGGGGAATTTAATAAACCCAGAGGACATCTGATGTTTATGCATACTCTTAATGTAGATTTAAAATATGTAGAAGCCAATAACTTAGGTAGAACGGATAAGTCTATCATATTAGACGATTGGAATTTTGAAGATTTAGATGCCAATCAAAATACAGGACAAGCGATTCCAAACGGAGGAAAAAACCCAAGAGGTCGTTATTCAATTCATTTTCATAGAGGAGGATTAGATGTCTCCGTTTTTCCTGCTAAACCTATCACACCATTACCAACTCCTGCGAAAGTAGAAGGCTGTGTAGTCAATAATGACCCAGGATGGGGCTTTGTCAATCATTCAGCAAGAGTAGATTTTATAAGAAATGTAAGCTATAATGTAGTTGGTGGTGCATTTAATACCGAAGCAGGAAACGAAACGGGTTCTTTTATCGAAAACATTGCAATTAGAACGGTTAACCCAACAAATCCTATTTTGACAGCCCCTCGTCCGAGAGATTCTTATACAGATGGTTTAGTAACACAAGCATTATCAGATATTAGAGAAGGGATTCAAGATTTTGCCTGGCAAGGAGATGGATTCTGGTTGCATGGTACGGGTGTAACGGTACAGGGTAATGTCGTTTCGGGTTGCACAGGACATGCCTATGTATATTGGACGGATGGTCTGATAGAAAAAGGCTTGGGAATGGCACGAGGCGATATTGATGCTCATGTGCCTGCATCGGAATTTCCCACTCTAAACCAAGTCTTGCACAATTGGAAATCGACTTATCCCAACTTTGTACTCGATATTTGGTATTTACAAGCCAGACCTTTTTTGAATAATATTGCTTACAATTTCGTGAGGGGCGTTCAGACTTATTATGTGCATACTGAATTTCATCGCAAAACGGATCCTAATATAAATGACCCTAACGAATGGATTAATGACTTACCAGATGTGTACAAAGACCAATTGAATTTGGTTTTCGATGGCACAATTCTCTGGAATATCGGAAAAGTTGGTTTTGAGCATAATTATACGACCAATGTTACTATTCAAAATTCGAGATTAGTTGGTTATGGCGGTCGTTCGGGCATCGAAGACTATGGCACAAACCCTTCACCTAATTACGTACCCGATGAACCTGAAGTAATAGGGTTAGATTTGGATTATTTTCATAATACGCATCGTTGGGTATTGAATAACAACACTATAGAAGGTTTTTCTGGAAATGCTGTAGGTGTTGCTCTCCCTCAAAATGCTCAGGTAACTATAAATGGTGGAATCTTTAACAATGCTGGAACTGATATTTTAATCAGTCCTCCCAGTGTACCAATTGACGATGGGGATGAAGGCGAAGGGTTCGGAATAGGAATGCTTTCTACTAATCCCACAAAGTCGGACATTCTGATTGAAGGTGCTGTTTCATTTAATAACCCAAACAATAATATTATTCTTGACCCCTATATATTTTATGATGAAGTAGGACAAAAAGGATTTCCCTTGTTAGATGATGCTAAGAGTGATTCAGAGTTTTTCTTAGCACCTCAAGAAATCCACTTGAATTTTGGACCATTTAGTAATTCGAGAGCCTATTATAATGCTCAAGATGCGGACTTTATTCCAATAGTATCTGGTATTTCAGGAAATGCCTGTAGCTTTAGTGACCCCAGTGATTGTATCGATGGAGAGTTTGCAGGCCAAACAAACGCGCAATTGTTTGCAGAACACGAAAATTCCTATGTAGGAACTATCACGCCTTCTGATGCTGTCTCCCATCCCATGATTATTGGTGGAAAGGTAGATGGGAGTATATTGAGCATTGATGAATTCAATTTAGAAAAAGAGGTGTTGATATTTCCTAACCCTTCTAAAGATGGCGTTTTTAATATTAATACATCTCAAGTAATAGAAAAAGTTGAGGTGTATAATACTATGGGACAATTAATTAATAAAAATGTTTTATCTACACAAAATTCATTTCAGTTAAGCAAATTGTACTCAGGGATTTATTTTATAACAGTATATGTTAAAGATAATCAAGCGGTATTTACTAAGAAGGTAATTGTTGAATAAAATAACATGTGGTAACGATACAACTATTGTTTTATGTATATCCTCTTTTATAGCTGAACACGAATTCTTTAGAATCACTTTAGTAGCCCCGCCGAGAATCGAACTCGGATCAAACGTTTAGGAAACGCTTATTCTCTTTTTAGGACATTTTTCCTGGTTAATCTACTTTATTTCAGTATATTATGAGTTCAAAATTGCAGAACATTTGTTCTACAATAGCGAAAAAGGGTAGATTTGTTCAGCAAGTGTTCAGCAAAGCTCCCTTGCGTTACCAAAAGCAAAGCGGAAGTGAGTAAAGAGCAAAGGAATAAGGTTCAGTCTTGAATGCAGCGAATGGAATGCCCTGAATTCAAAAGCTCGAGCAATGAAGCTCAATTACGGAAGCTACGTTGTCATTCGTGGTGAATGCAAGGGGACGACCCTTGGTGAAGTGCAACTGTACGATTGTGAGTTCAGGAATTAGGACGAAACTAATTATTCTAACAGGAATGAGAGTTAAAGGCCGCAAAAGCGGCCTTTTTACTTGCTCTCTTTCGCATCTACTTTGGCGTGAAGCAAAGCCAGCAAAAGAACACATAGAGCATGCCCAAAAGGGCTTCTCCAGATCAGCTCGGAGGACAACAACTCAAAAGTAGAATTTACGTAACTTGCTGTAGCTAAAATTGGGGGGAAGACAGGTGTGCGACATCGGTCCTGTGGGGTGTTCTGCTGCGAAACCCTTACCTTCGGTATGGAACGTTGTTGTTCGCATTTAATATTTCTATCTCTTGACCAATATTCGTTTATCAATTTTCCTGGCTTTTAGTTTCCTAACATCCTGTGTTAAAGAGGATTTGCAGTGGAACTTATATCAACCAATTCCGACCGTCCGAACGGGCGAAGTGAGTTCAGTGGTATCTACTCAAGCCAACGCTTCTGGTGAGGTCACCTCCGAAGGTGACAGCTACGTTACGGTCCGTGGATTTTGCATTTCAACATCCACTATGCCAGACTTGGATGATATCGTATATGATTCTGGAGCTGGAGAAGGTTTTTTTACTGCTGCGCTAAGCAACCTGACACCTGAAACCACATATTACGTCAGAGCATATGCTAAAAACGATTTAGGCACTGGCTATGGAAAAGAAGTTGCCTTCACCACCGAGCCTCCAGTTCCCTCAGTTGTGGATGAAAACAACTGTGGCTCCTTGTCGGGAACGACGAGTCTATACGAGGGGATGAACGGGACTTCCGGTAGCTGGGGCATTGGGAGCTCGGGCTACTCAGGTTCCTGTTGGCAAGCGCCGAATCCCAGTTCATCAGGACAACTTGGAACCGCGATTGGAACGCACTATGTAGAGTTCGTTCACATGTTTGAAAACAACGGCTTTATTGAATTCTGGTTGAACACCTCTAATCCTGGGTACAATAACCTGTTTCCATCAATCACAGTAGATGGATTTGGGCAAAGCACTCCGGAAATGATAGATGGCAATGCGTCTGGTTTCTATTGGATGAAAGTTCGTTCGGCAGATATCGCGGCAGGTACTCACACCATTCGGATCACCTTTACAGGTTCCTATTACGTTTTTAAACTGGATGAAATTGAGTTTTATGAATACCAGTAAACCAATTGCCTCACTCTCGTTTTTTGCCATCTTCTTCAGCTTTTGGGGGGGCTCAACAACTGCGCTTTGCCAGTATGATAAGGAGGTGTCAAAGCGAACCCTGGTGGTGACGACTAACGTTCCTCATTCCAAACTTATTCGTTTGGAAGACGGCATCTTGTTGGCAACAGCGAACGAAAGGGGTGTCATCCAATGGATTCCAAATGAAATTACCAAGGCCGATTGCAGGTTGGCAGTTCAAGCCGAGTACCACCTACCCGAAACCGTTCAGCCCAAACGTAAGCTTAGGAAATCATTGCCCTTTCTGAACGCAGTGGGCACATCCATTCTTGCTGGTTCGTTGTTCGGATTAAGCATTGAATCTACGGAAGGCGAACCCTTGACTGTTGCACAGGTTGCTGTAGGTTCGTCATCAGGCATTTTAGCCTTCGGTTTGGGAGCCCTTGATTCTCGCAATTATGTTTGGAAAGCATCTTCCCGCAATTTCACAGTCAATCTCATTCACACTCCAGAATACTTGAACAAAGTATGGTCTGAAGTGACCGCTAGTGAGTCGATTTCTCGGATTGAGGAGTTTCAAAGAGACTATCCTGAGTTCGACCGTCAGAGTGAAATCGAAATGGAATTGGGTCGTCTTATGTATCGAGACATACTCGAAGGCATAGCTGTAACCGGAGAAAGAGCACTTAAAACCCCGGAAATGCTTGGTTCCTTCACGGAAAGCATTCGAACTTCCATTGATGACCTGTCCGAGTGGGGGAATCGATTTTCTACAATTGAGGCTCAGCCTTTCTCGATTCAACAAGACCAACTCTCAACCATTCTTGGCTTAATCGAATCGACTTTCGAGGCATCTACATCAGATTGGGCGAGCATGATACCTTCGTTGGAGGGCAATTCGGCTTTGCCATACGCGTTAGCTGGATTTCTCTCCACATGGTCTATGAGTGATTCACCGATGGAAGCCTTACGCCAAACAGCGCATTGGCCAGAGCGGGCACGTTCGGCCTTGGTTACAGCTCCATCAACCGCGGAAATCATTGCCTCGTATGCCCTTCTTGATTGGCAAAGCAAGGTGACCTGGAATGAAACAGAAATTAATGCCAGTGCTCTCAAATCTCACTTAACCCTATGGCGGGAGACCCTTGTGGAAATGGGGGCGGGACTGGATCTGACTGAGTTAGCTTTAAGTTCCGATTTTGAACAGCTTTGGTCGAATGAACTTTCCAGTTGGAGTCGACCTGCGGACTTGGAGTGCCTTCTCGCAAGCAAGATCATGACGGAGTGGATTCAACTCAACGAGGCCGAGGCTAATGAAGAACTAGAATTGTGGCATGGGCTGGTGCTTCCAAATGAAGTCACTTTGGAAGATGTGTTCAAGAATTGCGACTCGTGTGGGGAGTTGTTGCCAGGTGGTGCTTTGATTCCACTGGACTTGTTAGACGCTGCAGGGTTGATGCCTGACAAATACAAAGCTCACTTAGCATGGAGCAGTGCATTTGGCGATGGGCTTGCCTCTGCTCCTCAGTGGGTTCTTCTTCCAAGTGAGGATGATGCAATCCCTAGGTATACTTACACCCTCGCAGATGGTCGCGAGTGGCGGATTTCGACTCTTATAGAGGACCCCAAAGAACCCGGGTCGGCCTGGAATGGCACCTATTCGGGAGTGCAACCCTCATATGCCATGAAGAACGCTCAAGGAGAAGACATGGTCATCAACGGAAACAAAATTGTCATTCCTCAATGCCGTTATGTTTTTAACCTGGAAGATTTGGACATCTCCATTTCTCAGAAACCTATGGATGGGTCATCATCCGTGGTGGAATACGCAGGGAAATGTCGGCTGATTAAATCGGGCGACGATTCCTTGATTATGGATTGCTCTTTGGCAGATGTCGGTGGTGGGTCGACTCCAAACGTGACCTTGGAGATTTTCTTGACATCGGGAAATGCCAAAGTAACTGGGAATTTAGGTCCGGAATTTGAAATCATCAATTCATCCGTGCAAGGCGTTGACAATGCCTTATTGGTCGAATGTTTCTCAATCTATGACGCATCGAAGAACCCTCAAATTCTCATGCTTTCGAGGCCCCATTTCGCTGGAGATACAATCAGCGATATTCAATTTATGCCACCAATTTCATTAATTACCTCGAGCAAAGGAGTGATTTATCCGTCCCGAGTTGATTCCATAAAATCAAACATCAACGCTCTCATGAATCACCCTGGACTGTCCACAAATCAATTAAGTTCTGGACGAAGCGACCAGTTCTATGATGTCCAAAGAGAGGCCGACGAAATTCAAGAAAACCTCGAGGTGTTACAAGTATACGCCACTCAAGAATTGCTTCCCAGCAACGTGTCATGGTCCACTTTAGGTGAGCTTTCCGCAGAACTTAACGCTGTTAGGAAGAAATTAGAAGAACTGGACGTGAAGCTGACAGAAAAAGAACGTAAGCTGGCTGAGTATGAAAAGTCCATCCCAAAAATGTCGGCAGAAGATCTAGATTATGAATACCAAACTAACAGTCTGAGAGCGGGAGACCAGTTCGACAATAAAATTGTAGAAATCGTTGGATTCGTGAGCGAGGTCTCCCCTGATGGAAGGAGAGGGCTTCAAGTCGATGTAGAGGCGTGGTATTTGCCCGTGGAGTGTTCCTTCAGTCTTACGGAGGAGAACAAGACGCGAGCGATGTACCTTAATTCCGGAGACTACGTTAAAATTCGCGGCAAATGCCTGGGCCTGAACGTTGGCAGCGTGAAGATGACCGATTGTGTTTTTAAGAACTAAGAATCACCGAATTGTTGAATGCAAATGACCTACTCAATTCAACCGAGGCCTATTCAATTCAACCGGGGATTGTTTTGGCGCAACAAATGGGATCAGAAACATACCCCGCCAGAATTTTGTGGTCTTCTGATTTTGACCTTCCGGAATAAATGAGACTCATGAATCATTGTAAAAAGGAGCTAAAAGCGAAGGGTGATATTCGGGTGATTTTCAGGATTGCTGTATTGTTTTGCTTGATTGGGATTTGCACTCAACCCATTTTTGCTCAATTTTCAAATGAAACTGATTTGGAGTTTATGGATGAGGTGACCTTTGAATTGCCCGGGCATGATTGGACAGGCCAGGAGCTTTTTACTCAAGGTGCCATCAAATTATCGTTTGAGCAGAGGCGTAACCGAAAAGCAATTGGATGTCTGTTGTTGGTTTCTGGCACCTTGATGAAAATCCAGTCTCGGTCGATTTACAATGACTACCTTGAGGAATTAAATATGGATGCAAGCCAAGCCTTATACAAACAGGCGAATGGCCTTCATAAGGCTAGTTTAGTCTCAATGGGTTTGGGTAGTATAGTCTTTGTCATTCCAATAGGCAAGAAATAGAGATGTCTACGATTTGTAGTTGACTCATTAGGAACTAAGTGTTTGATCAATACCTAATCAATTGTTCTCTTCTCACGGGACAAAAGTGGAGTGCAGATAATTTCTTGAAATTCGTTTCTGAATTATCCTAGTCATCCAACCTTTGCAAATCCGCACACTCAAAGCTCATATGTTTGGCGGACTAGGTCGACTGGTTTTGACCATTTAAAGAAAATAATAATTGCCACCCGAGAGGAGATTGCTCTGAGCTCCACTGTCCCCCGATGAATGATGGCATCATCCACTTCACAGAACCCGAACTTGACAAACGGGGCGATTTGCCGTTTTGAGTAACAAGCAAACGTGTTTCAAAATAGACGATAGCCCATATGCGCAGAAGAGGAAAACGCAACATACAATTGAAAATTGTTCTGCATTTGTTCTGCAATCCGAAAATCGCGTCCCTCTGAAAAACAAAACAAGGGTGGTTAAACCCTTGTTTGTCAGTTGTTTGTAGCCCCGCCGAGAATCGAACTCGGATCAAACGTTTAGGAAACGCTTATTCTATCCATTGAACTACGGGGCCATGCCTCTGAATGTGTTAGCGCAAGGCTTCCGGAGCCAGCGCCGAGAAGAGGAAGGAAAGAAGTGCGCCCAGTAGGACTTGAACCTACGACCAATGGATTATGAGTCCACTGCTCTAACCAACTGAGCTATGGGCGCGCTTTTCGGCCGTAAAGATAAACCGAGGAACCCGCACTACGACGAATCCCTCGGTCTTCAATTTTGTCCGGTTGCACCGGAAATCATGCAGTATTAGAATTCAAAACGCAACCCGAGCCCCAGGTTCCAAGCATTGGCACCATCGATTTCGAAGTTTTCGATATCAAGATCTCCCGATCCTACCTTGGAGATGAACCGAATGCCATTTAAATTCTTGTGAATCTTTCCCACGCCTCTTATGGATCGGAAAATTTTGAAATCCAGCCCGCCACCGATTCGCAATCCGAGCAAGGACGCAGCGCCGAAATAGGTGCCGCCATCAGCAATATCGGAGAACACGTAAGAATTCAAATTCAAGCCACCGACAGCACGGAAATTGATGTTCTTCGTTGCGGGAATTTGATGCATGAGCCCCAGCGCCAAAGAATTCGCCGCCTCCATGTATCCGAAATCAGTGAACGTTTCAGCGTTATTCGACGAATTGATGGTTACCTCGACACGGTTGGGCAACTGATCTCCTAAAAAACCATCAATCGCAACAAAACCTCGAGTTTCAAAGCCGTTTAGATTCAAAGGAAAGTCGACCTGCATCCCAACGAAATTGCCCGTTGTGAATTCCAGTCCAATCGGATTGTCCTTGATCGTGATTTCATTTAGGTAATCCACGCGCTGCACATCTTTCATGAGACGAGCGTATTGCGAAACGGATTTGGGTAAAGAGTCAACTTGATAAATCCGGGTGTAACGCGCTGGAAGTCCCGAAACGGTAATCGTGATCTCGCGCTCCACGTTCCTCACCAATTTTCGGGAGGTTTCGAAACTCGCATCCACGACGTAATCGCACTGATGCGCTTGCTGAAATCCTGCAATTGCATTTTCCCGCAAATCAGCCATTGGTAATTTCACATCGCCTGAATATTCGAATTGCTTCCGCTCAACATCGACATCCAAATCCGCCATCAACGGTCGCATGACCATCCCCGTGGCGTTTACGTCCGTTATGGCATTTGTTCTTTGTGTTTTCCGAATGAGCATTTCAGAATTACTGCACGATGCGAACAACATAACAGCGGCAAGGGCAGTTAGAAAATGTACTTGTTTCATGAGTTTAATTTCTTATTGTTTTCAACAATACAAAAAAAACACAGAGAAACCTCTAAACAGAATAAAAAAGTGGCCGAAGCCCCTTTAAAATACAAAACAAGGGCCGCTAAACCCTTGTATGTCACTATATGGTAGCCCCGCCGAGAATCGAACTCGGATCAAACGTTTAGGAAACGCTT
>JGI20151J14362_10003856_pt1 | contig 10146 bp, 3 predicted proteins | sample COG_01_FD_14362 | JGI IMG/M metagenome (IMG submission 14362) | reverse complement strand
AATTATACCTGATGCAGATAATACATACGATTTAGGTTCTGCTACAAAACAATGGAGAAATGTTAATGCTATAAATGGACTCTTTGGAAATGGAATAATAAGTGGTTCATCTCAGATAGTTGCAGCATTACCAAGTGGTTTAGTTAGTGGTTCATCTCAAATAACTTTTTTAAACATAAGTAGTATCCCAAGTGGATTAGTAAGTGGTTCATCTCAAGTAGTATTTACTGATTTAAATAATATTCCAGCTGGGATAGTAAGTGGTTCAATCCAAATCCTTGGAGGAAGTGATATTATAAGTAGTTCAGAACAAATTACTACATTAGGATTCATTTCTTCTTCAGATTCAACAACTTCATTAAATTCTTACACCGCATCAAACGATATAAACATTACAAACTTACATTCTACAACTGAATCATTAGATAGTAGATTAGATAATGTAGAAGCAGCCACTTCATCTTATCTAACAACAGTAGATATATCAACTGATACTAATTTAGCAGTAAGTGATACATCAGAAGTTAATATGATTTTAACTGGTGATACTTTATCTGCTGAATTAATTGGTGGAGTAGTATCTGGTTCATCTCAAGTAGATGCTGATTCAATTACAAACTTTGATAGTAATGTAAAAGACAAACTAGATGCCGATGGAGTAATTAGTGGTTCATCTCAAGTAAATTATTCTCAATTAAGTGGAATAAACAATAATATAATTTCTGCATCAAGTGATACTTCACAAGTTGATATGATTATCAATGGTGGTAGTATTTCTGCAAATCTTAAAGGTGGTGTAATATCTGGTTCAATACAAATATTAGGTGGAAGTAATGTTCTTTCATCCTCTAATGAAAACTTTAATGAATTTTCATCCTCAGTAGATAATAGATTAGATACAATTGAAGGACCACTATCAACTTCTTTAGATTCTCGTTTAGATTCTTTAGAAACAGATTCTCACACTCATGCTAATAAAGCAAATCTTGATACTGTTAACCAAAACTTATCAACAACATCAAATGTAACATTTAATACTGGTTCATTTACTGGTGATATGACAATCACTGGTGATTTAACTGTTTTGGGTTCTGCAACTGAAATATCTTCAACAGAATTAAGAATTGAAGATAAACTAATTACAGTTGCAAGTGGTTCAGCTGATTCAGCAGCCGCTGATGGAGCTGGTATAGAAATAGATGGTGCAGGAAAATCATTAAAGTGGGACCATAATACATCTCAATTCGTATTAGATGCAAAAGTAAGTTCATCGGTAGGATTCAAAGGAGAAGGTGGGGAACTTACAGGTATTGATACTGACCAAGTAACTGAAGGTAGTAATCTTTACTATACTGATACGAGAGTAAAAACAAAATTAGATGCAGATGGTGTAATAAGTGGTTCATCACAAGTAAATTATATAAATTTAAATAGTATTCCAGCCGGAATAGTTAGTGGTTCATCTCAAGTTTCTTATGTAGACCTTTCAAATATACCTGCAGATATACTTAGTGGTTCTACTCATATCAATACCTCTTTAAATTCATATACTGCATCTAACGATATAACAAATACTGTTCAAGATTCTAGATTAGACCAACTTTCAACTGAAACTGGTTCTATTTCATCTGAACAGACTGCACAAGATACTAGGTTATCAACTTTAGAAACTGAAACTGGTTCTATTGATACTGCTCAAACTGTTCAAGATTCTAGATTAGACCAACTTTCAACTGAAACTGGTTCTATTGATACTGCTCAAACTGTTCAAGATTCTAGATTAGACCAACTTTCAACTGAAACTGGTTCTATTGAAACAGAACAAGCTGAACAAGATGTGAGGTTAAACCAAATTTCTGCAGCCACTTCATCATATCTAACAACTGTTGATATTTCAGCTGATACAAACTTAGCAGTAAGTGATACATCAGAAGTTAACATGATACTAAGTGGAGATACTTTATCTGCTGAATTAATTGGTGGAGTAGTATCTGGTTCATCTTTTGTATCAAATCATCAAGGTTCGATAACTGCTAGTATCAATGGTACTGCAACAAATGTAGATTTAGGATTAAACACAAATGATTCACCATCATTTAGTTCTTTAAGTTTAAGTGGATTGGTAACAAGTAGTGACAGTGTATTAACTGCATTATTTGTAGATAGTAATCAAGTTAAATTTAATTCTTTAGGAACTGCTGCATTATTACACTTCTCATCTTCAATTGCAGATGGTAGCTCACAAGTTATTGGTACTGCTCAAGCAACAAAAAATTATGTTGATGCACAACTTATTGAAGCGGGTGCGGGTGATATTACAGAAGTAAATGCTGGATTAGGTTTAAGTGGAGGAGCATTTAGTGGTTCAGCAACTCTTACATTAGATACTGGTTCATCTCACTTTACAATTGGTGTAACTAACATTGCAGGTGGAGCGGTTGATTTAGGTTCATTAAACGAATATACTGCCTCTAATGATATTAATATTACGAATATTCATTCCACAACTGCATCATTTGAAGATAGATTAGACCAATTATCAACTGAAACTGGTTCAATCTCAAGTGAACAATTAGTTCAAGATACAAGATTAGACCAACTATCTGCATTTACAGGTTCTGTAAGTGGAGATTTTGTAGATAATGCAGAATTAGCAGCAGCAACTGGAGCACTTGAAACTAAAGATACTGCACAAGATTTAAGATTAGACCAATTATCAACTGAAACTGGTTCAATTTCTACTGAACAAGCAGCACAAGATTCAAGATTATCAAACTTAGAAGCAAATAGTGGTTCTTATTTAACAACTGTTGATATTTCTTCTGATACAAACTTAGCAGTATCAGAGACTGACCAAGTTGATATGATTTTAACTGATGATACTTTATCAGCAAATCTTAAAGGTGGTGTAGTTAGTGGTTCATCTCAAATAGATGTTGAAAATACTACAAATTTTTCAAGTATTAATCAATACTCAGATTCAAAAGTAAAAGATAAATTAGATACAGATGGAGTAATTAGTGGTTCATCTCAAGTTGTTGGTATATTAGCATCAGTAAACTCATATACATCAAGTAATGATACAAGGGTAAATCAATTAGCTGCAGCTACTGGTTCTTACTTAACTTCAATCGGAACAATTGATATATCAAGTGGAACTAACTTAGCAGTATCAGATACAAACCAAGTTAATATGATTTTGACTGATGATACTTTATCTGCAAACTTAAAAGGTGGAGTAGTAAGTGGTTCGGCTCAAATAGATGTTCAAAATACAACAAATTATTCTTCTATAAATCAATATTCTGATAGTAAAGTAAAAGATAAATTAGATACAGATGGAGTAATTAGTGGTTCAGCACAACTTACAACAGATTTTGATACAAGATATCTTAATACTGGTGGTGATGGTGTAATAAGTGGCTCATCTCAAATAGACCACGATGCTACAACCAACTTCGTAGCAGGTGAACACTTCTTACAATCAGCTATTACAACTGTTGGTACAGTTACAACTGGTAATGTTCAAGCAATTTTACCAAGTGGAGTAATTAGTGGTTCAAATCAGTTATCAAGTACATTTGAATCAAGAGGTACTGGTATCATAAGTGGTTCTTCTCAAGTAGACCATGATTCAACTACAAACTTTGTAGCAAATGAACACATTGACCACTCAACTATTTCAGTTGGTAGTGGTAAAGGATTAAGTGGTGGAGGTACTATTGATACAAATAGAAGTATATTCTTAGATACTGGTTCGGCTCACTTTGATGATGGTATAAAGAAAATAATCGATGATGATGGGGTTCATAGTGGTTCAATTGCAATTTCAAATGTAACTGAACTTAGTAACTTAACTGCAGATGAAGGTGCACAATTAGAGAACATCGGTACAACAACAATCTCAGCAACTCAATGGGGTTACTTGGGTGGAACAGACCAAGAACTATATACAGGAGCAGATGTAACGTTTAATGATATCAATGCTTCGGGTGATGTGGTTATAAGTGGTGATTTCACAGTACTAGGTTCTGCAACAGAAATTTCAACTTCTGAATTATCAATTGAAGATAAATTGATTACAGTTGCGAGTGGTTCGGCAAATTCAGCAGCTGCAAATGGTGGTGGTATTGAAATTGATAGAGGTTCTGATGCAAATGCATCAATTACTTGGAATGATTCAGGAACAAGATTCGATATAAATAATGGAATTCATGTAACTGGTACTATACAAGCTACTGATGATATTATAGCATATGCTTCTTCAGATGAAAGATTAAAAGATGATATTCAACCTATAAAAAACCCGATAGAGAAAATAAATTCAATTTCTGGTAATAGTTTTGTTTGGAACGAAGATAAACAAGATATTTATAAAGGTAAGGATTATGGTGTAATAGCACAAGAAATTGAAAAAATACTACCAGAATTAGTAACTACTAAGGAAAATGGATATAAGGCAGTTAAATATGATAAATTAGTATCATTACTAATAGAGGGAATAAAAGATTTATCAAAAGAAGTACAAGAACTAAAAAATAAAATAAAATAAAAAGAAAGAAATACAGTATGGCTCAAATAATAAAGTTGAAAAGAAGTCTTTCTGAAGGTAGCAAACCTACAACTTCTGATTTATCAATAGGCGAATTAGCAATGAATGTAAACGATGGAAAGGTATTCCTTCGTAAAAGTGGTTCAGCTGTAGGTGATACTATTAAAGAATTTATTACAAATGATTTTGTTGGTTCTGGTTCAATTGAAATGAGTGGTTCTATTTCTGCTTCTTACTTTGTAGGTGATGGTAGTGGATTAACTAATATCACAGTTGCTCAAAATGCAACTATAAAACAAACTTTTACAAATGCTGACACATGGAGTGTAAATCACAACTTATCTACCCCAAATGCAATCGTACAAGTTTATGATTCAAGTGATTTTCAAATTATACCAGAAACTATACAAATAATAGATGATGATAATGTAAGAGCAACATTCCCAACTATACAGAGTGGATATGTAGTTGTTGCACGAGGTGGACAAATAGTTAGTGGTTCGGTTGATGCGGAAAATATTGCAGGACTTGATGCTAAAGTACTAGCAGAAATGAATGAAGTTGGAGTATTTAGTGGTTCAGCTCAAGTAACTCTAACTGGAGATGTGACTGGAACAGGAGCAGCAACAGTAATTTCACAAGTTGATGGAGAAACTTTTTAAGGATAAAAAAATAGTTAATATTTATAAAAGAATACAATAAGGAAACAAAAAAATGATAATACACAACCCCAAAATCTCAGGTTCATTACAATTCCCATCAGATGAGAATGGTAATTTAATAACTTTGCAGGTACAAAATGGTACTCTTGAAACCCTAACCTTAAACTCAAGTGGAGTAGACCAAAATATACAACCTGCGGTTAATTACTCTGGTTCTTTTACTGGTTCATTCATTGGAGATGGTACACAATTAAGTGGGGTAACCTCATATACAGATTCAGATAATACAGACCACCTTAATAGTTTAGGTGTAATCTCTGGTTCTGCACAAGTATCAGGAATTACAAACTCACAATTAGCAGGTTCAATTGGAAACTCTAAATTAGAAAATTCTTCTGTAACAATTAGTGGAACATCTGTATCATTAGGTGGTTCAATTACTGATGAAGCATTATTTGGTGGAGTTGGAGTAGTATCTGGTTCTTCTCAGATTACTGGAATAACAAACTCACAATTAGCAGGTTCAATTGCAAATGGCAAATTATCAAACTCAGAAATTTCAATCGCAGGTACTTCAACTTCTTTAGGTGGTTCAATTACTGCAGCTAAAATTTTAGAAGGAACAGGTACTATATCAGGTTCAGCACAAATATCTATTGATGCATCAAATATTTCTGATGTAGATGCATTTTCACAAAGTGGAACATACGCAAACTTAAGAGCACAAGCAACAACTGCTGGTGATGTTGGTTTAGGTAATGTAACAAATGAGAGTAAATCAACAATGTTTACTTCTCCTACATTTACTGGAACAACCACGGCACCAACACCAAGTTCAAATGATGATTCAACAAAAATAGCAACAACTGCTTATGTACAAACAGAACTTACCGATTTAGTTGGAAATGCTCCAGCGGCATTTGATACTCTTGGTGAGATATCTGCTTCGTTAGCCGCTGATAGTGGAGCTCTCGATTCTTTAACAACAGTAGTTAGTGGAAAATTACAAAAAAACCAAAACTTATCTGATTTATCAAATGTATCTACTGCAAGAACAAACTTAGGTTTAGTAATTGGAACAGATGTACAAGCATTTAATTCAACATTAGCAACTGTTGCTGGTGGAACATATGCTGGTGATAATTCAATAGTAACAATCGGTACAGTAACTACTGGTAACGTAACATCAATATTACCAAGTGGTGTAGTATCTGGTTCAGACCAAGTAAACGCATTAGCAAGTGATGTTAATAATAATACAATTACATTTACTGCAGGTGCAGGATTAGATGGTGGTGGTGCAATAACACTTAATCAAGATTCAGATGAAACCGTAACATTTACAGTAAGTGATAGTGTAGTTAGTGGTTCATCCCAAATTGATATTCATAATACAACAGGATATGTTGCAAACGAACACATAGACCACTCTTCAGTTTCAATAACTGCAGGAACTGGTCTTAATGGCGGTGGTACAATTGCATCAACAAGAACTCTAAATGTAGATTCAGATTATAAAAACGATTCATTAAACACATTTACTTCATCTTTATCTTCATCAGATATTTCAGATGTAGATGCGTTCTCACAAAGTGGAAATTATAGTGGATTAAGAGCACAATCAACAACTGCAGGTGATGTTGGTTTAGGTAATGTAGATAATACTGCGGATTCTGCTAAACCAGTTTCAACTGCACAACAAACTGCATTGGATTTAAAAGCTAATATCGCTTCACCAGCATTAACTGGCAATCCAACCGCACCAACTCAAACTGGTACAGATGATTCAACAAAAATAGCAACAACTGCTTTCGTACAAGATAGAATAGATACAATTATAGGAAATGCTGGTTCAACCTTGGATACACTTGGTGAATTATCTGCATCTTTGGATAGTGATTCTGGTTCTCTTGCAAGTTTAGTTACGACAGTAGGTGGAAAATTACAAAAAGACCAAAACTTATCAGATTTAACAAATGCTTCAACTGCAAGAAGTAATTTAGGTGTAGATGCAGCGGGAACAGATAACTCAACAGATGTTACACTTGCTAACACTAACTACTTATCTTTAAGTGGACAAGTAATTACAGGTGGAACTGTTCCAGTAACAAGTGGTGGTACTGGTGCAACCTCAGCAGGTGCTGCAAGAAGTAATTTAGGTGTAGATGCAGCGGGAACAGATAACTCAACTGATGTAACTTTAAGTGGTACTCCTAATTATATTACTATAAGTGGACAGGTAATAACAAGAAATACAATTGATATTGGTGATGATACAAACTTAGCAGTTTCTGATACTGATAATGTTGATATGATTCTGAGCGGTGATACTTTATCAGCAAATCTTAAAGGTGGAGTAATATCTGGTTCGGCTCAATTACTAAATGTTGCTACTGATTTCGGTAGTGGTAGAGTAAGTGGTGAAGATTTCGGTGATGTTGCAGGAACAACTACATTTACTGGTTCATTTGTAGGAGATGGTACATCGCTAGAAGGTGTAACCTCATATACAGATTCAGATAATACAGACCATCTTAATTCATTAGGAGTAATTTCTGGTTCATCTCAGATTAGTGGAATAACAAACTCACAATTAGCAGGTTCAATTGCAAATGGCAAATTATCAAACTCATCGGTATCATTCGGTGGAGTTTCGGTAACACTAGGTAGTTCAGATTCAACACCAGCATTTAATTTATCAGATGCAACAGGATATTTAACAAGTAATTTAAGTGGTACAATTACAAATACACAATTAGCTGGTTCAATTGCAAATTCAAAACTTGCAAATGATAGTGTTAGTTTTGGTGGAGTATCAGTAGATTTAGGTTCTTCAGATTCAACACCAGCATTTGATTTATCAGATGCAACTAATTATGCAACTTCTAATTTAAGTGGTACAATAACAAACTCACAATTAGCAGGTTCAATTGCAGCAAGTAAATTAGCTGGTTCAATTGGAAACTCTAAACTTTCAAACTCATCAATTACTATTAGTGGAACTTCAGTATCACTTGGTAGTAGTATTAGTGATGAAACTTTATTTGGTGGAACTGGTATAGTATCTGGTTCTTCACAAGTATCTTTAGAAACTGTGACTGGTGGTAGTGGAATCCAATCAGGTTCTATTACAAATGCAGATTTAGCAGGTTCAATAGCAAATAGTAAATTATCAAACTCAAGTATATCAATAGATGGTGTATCTGTATCATTAGGTGGTTCAGTAACAACTTTACAATTAGGTACAAGTTCATCAACTGCTCTCGCAGGAGATACAACAACTATTACTGGAGCTCAAGCAACTGCAATTACTAATAACTCTGCTAAAAATACAAACGTAAGTACAAATTTATCTAAAACAACTGCCGCAGCACAAATAACAATTCATTCATCAGATGGTGATGATGTAATTATTGGAGAAGCAACTGATACAATCGCTGGTTTAATGAGTACTACTCATCACGATAAATTAGATGGTATTGAAGCTTCAGCAGATGTAACAGATACAGCAAATGTAAAATCTGCACTTAACGCTAACTTAGGAACGTTAACAATTGGTGATTCAAATGATACTGTAACTATTCCTGGTAATTTAACAGTAACAGGAACAACAACTACAAATAATGTTGAAACTGTATCTACATCAAATGGTGTTATATTTGAAGGTAATGTTGCAGATGCAAATGAACTTACATTATTGGCAGGAACTGTATCAGCCGATAGAACAGTAACTTTACCAGATGCAACCGGTACAGTAGCTCTTACATCTGATATACCAACAAATAACAATCAGTTAACAAATGGGGCTGGATATATTGATTCATTTGATATAACAACTCAAACAGATAGTAAATACTTAAGAAGTAATGCAAACGATACAGCAACTGGTATTATATCAATCACAAACTCAACTGCTTCAACAAATAAAACCACTGGAGCACTTAAAGTAACTGGTGGTGTTGGTATTAGTGGAGCATTAAACGTAGGTGGTGATGTTGTTGCATTCGCTTCTTCGGATGAAAGATTAAAAGATAATATAGAACTTATCTCTAACCCAATTGAAAAAGTACAATCTTAAAGGTGTTACTTGGAATTGGAATGATAATGCAGATGAGTTACAACAATCATTACCAAATGTTGGTGTAATTGCACAAGATGTTGAGAAAGTTCTACCACAGTTGGTAACTGATAGAGATAATGGATTCAAGGGTGTAGATTACGCTAAACTTACTGGATTACTTATCGAAGCAGTTAAAGACCAACAAAAACAGATTGACGAATTGAAAAGTAAACTTTCTTAAATAAGAGAGTTCATTTAACGATTCAAATTTTAAAAAATGTAAATAATATATATATATTCTTATATAAGGATAATATATTATATTGCAGGTAGATAATTATATAAACAAGGTAAGTCATATATATGGCACAAGTATTAAAGCTAAAAAGAACATCGGTTGAAGGAAGAAAACCCACTACATCTAATTTAGAGTTAGGTGAATTGGCAATAAACACATACGATGGAAAGATTTACTTTGAAAAAGATAATGGAACTCCTTCCATTAGAGAAATAGCCACAGAAGATACTTACCACTTTTATACAACTTCATTAGATTCAAGATATGTTAACCTCACAGGTGATGAAACCATTGCAGGTAACAAAACATTTTCAAACAACATAACGATTACAGGAAACCTCTCAGTAGAGGGAACTACAACTACAATTGATTCAACTACTGTTAACATAGGAGATAACATCTTAGAACTTAACTATGGTGGTTCTCAAACAACAGGAGGTATCTTAATAAAAGACGGAACTGGTGATTCAACTGTAAGTGGTTCTTTATTATGGGATTCAACAAACGATTATTGGAAAGCAGGAAAACTAGGTTCAGAAGAAGAAATACTTTTAAGAAATACTCATGGAGTAAT
>JGI20151J14362_10003853_pt1 | contig 10148 bp, 5 predicted proteins | sample COG_01_FD_14362 | JGI IMG/M metagenome (IMG submission 14362) | reverse complement strand
AACTCGGAGCACTCGCTCCACGTCTCCTTGGGCGCGGTGCCCCAAAGATTCTTCATGGCGCCGTCGTCGTCGAAGACCACGACGTCGTGTGTCGTGTGGCGCATCGCAGCCGGCCTTGGCTCCACCTCCCCCGCGTGTACCTCACCCCGCGTGAACGCGATGTCTAGCGCGATGACCGACTTTGGGTCAATCGACGGCACACCGCGGCTCCATCGCCTCGACTCCAGAGACTCATCATCGTTCGACTCGGAACCCGCGTCCGTCACGAACGTCTCTACATCGTCCCCATCGTCCGCATCCGTGTCTCCCCCGAGGTAGGGGACACGGCTGTGCACGTCACGCGCGTGTCCAGTCACCGTGAAGAACCCCGGCGCGTCCGTCGCGGCGCACCACCATTCCCCCGCGGGACCGGCCATCGCGTCGATCCACGGCGATGACGATGAAGTCGCGACGATGGGGTCCGAGTGCTTGGGGCCCGACGTCGATGCCGCGTCCCTTACCGGCGGCGTGGGCACCCACACGACACCCTGCGCTGGCCCGGATGTTGCCCCCCGGGTTGAACCCGCGTCGTGGAGGGCATCGCGGCGCGTGATGCGTCGCCAACGTCGCGCGAGTTCGGGGACGGGGACCATCTCGTTTTGCCGGTCCGAGCGGACCCGCCGCGGCCTCGACGCGTCCCTCACGCCCGTCGTCTCTTCCTGCCCCCGTCCCTCACCCTCGTCGTCGTCGTCCTCGTCGTCGTCCTCGCGGCGCAGGAGCGTGTCGAACCCGTCCAGCAGCGCCTGCAGCGACGTCGCCTCTGCTTCGCGCAGGTCGTGGTCGAATGGTCGCGGGGGATCTTCGAGGAGCTCGTCGAAGACGTGACCGGTCGGTGACGGGCCGGCGTCCGTCTCGCTCGCGATGCGCAGGGAGTACATGGCGGCGAAGTCAGGCTCGGACCCGAAGGACCGCGCGTCGTCGTCCGGCTCAGACCCCATGGCGCCCTCGGCCTCCTCCTCTGAATCTGAAATCTTGGAAACGACGTTTTACTTGCCAAAAATGTCACGGCGCGGGAGCGGACGGTCAACGTCCGTCGTGTGAGATTCGATTTACTTAAGTTCGCTGTTTAAAACTTTTACTGCGGCGGAGGCGGCGGCGGGTTGGTCTGCCCCGGCGCCTGATAGTACGACTGCCCCGGCGCACCCGGCGGCTGCATCATCATCGGCACCATCTGCACCAGCCCTTGAGGCGTCTGCACGTACCCACCCGCCTGATGACCGGGCATCATCGGCACCATCCCCGCGGGTGTCTGCATCATCATCGGCGCACCCTGCGGCGCCTGCGCGTAAGGATGATGAGCGACGCCCGGCGTTCCCCCGATGCCCATGTGCGCCATCTGCACGGCGGGCGGAACCTTGGGCTGGAACCGACTCGGACCGTTCCCGTAATGCGGCATCCCCGCGCCCATCCCCGCGGCTGCGGCTGCGGCGGCGAGTCCCCCGTCGCGCATCGCGCTTGGCCCGCCGCCCTTGCCGGTCCCGTCCGCGCCGCGTTTCTTCTGCTTCCGTTGCTTCTTCGCCTCCGCCTCCTTCTCATCGTCGGAGTACTCTTCGTCGTCCACCTCCTCGTCGTTTTGGCCGCTGTTGTCGTATCCCTTCGAGTACAGCCCGGCGGTCTGTATGACCCGTGACCTGCCCTCCACGACGTAGATGCGCGTGCCCACCTTGACGTCGTCCGGTAACACAGCTGTGTCGGCACCCCCCTCGGCACCCTCCCCGCTCACCTCGGAGGGCGCTCGGAACGCGTAGAGAGGCGCGGCGACTGGCCCGAAAACTTCCTCAATCGCGGCGAGCCCTTGGCGTGTCTCGAGGCATAGGATGGATTCCTCGTCCAGCGGCGGGGTGTTCGGCAGCGACTGCACCACGACGACGTCGCCCACGACGCTGACGACGTCGCCGATGGGCACGATGGCTTCGTCCGGCGCGACTGGCGGCGGCGGCGGCGGCGGCGGTCGAGTTTCAGCCGGGATCTCGTTTTTGGTCCTCGGTGGTTCGGCGTGGCACGCGTCGTCGTCGAGGTCGCGGTCCACGCCGTTCTTGATGTCCTCGAGCCAACGCGGCATGTTGTCCATGTCCAGCGCCTCGACGTCCTCGTCGCTGCTGTCGGACCACTCGCTGGAATCGTCTCCGTCGCGGATGATCGCGGGGTAGTTGGGCGCGGCTCCTTCGCCGTCGCTGAACTCGTATTCGGCACCCTCCGTCGATGGACGGGCGTTGGGTGCATCGTCCGGTGCATCGTCGTCGTCGGAGTCGTCGTCGTCGGAGGAGGACCCGGCGTCTGAGCTGTCGCTGCGAGGGGAGCCCTTCTTCCGTTGATGACGACGTTCCAACCCGGCGGCTGAATCGGCCACCTCGATCGACTCGAGCGCGAACTTGGCGGCTACGGCGAGGTCACCCTCACCCGCGGGCACGGGGACGGACTCCATATCGTCGATGCGGCGTGGACGTGAACCGGAGTGTCGACCAAGGTGGACGTGAACCCTGGATGCGAAGGGTGGTGTCCTGAGTTGTGCCCGCTCGCGGGTTCGTTAATTGTCCTCGATTGGTGCCGCTTTTCGCGCAAAGTGAAGTGCTTTTTTGATGATCTTGGATATTTTCCACGACGTTTCGAGGGCTTTTTGTAGTGGGCTTTTTGGTCAAAGTCGAGGTATTTATGGTTAAACTTTTAACCTCGTATGGGTTTTGTTACTGATTTCGCTCTCGGGATTGAAAATAAAACTCAGGTTTCCCAGCGCCAGGGGGAGGAAGACGTTGAGGAACAAACCCTGCGAGGGGTGCCCCGCCCCCGACGCGGCTCGAGGCACATCGCAGGACGCCCGAAACCTGCCGAGCGACGTCGGTGAACACGTGGTGTCACGGATCGGAGGACGCGTTGAGGTGCCCGCCGACGAGTCACACGTCACACGTCACCCACGCCGCGACAGGACCCACCGATCGACCGCAGGCGACCCACGCCGGCCGTCGTTTGAAACTTCGCCGAGGCTTCGCCGCACCCCGCCGGATCGGGTGGGTGCGGTTCGTCGGTCGCCATGGCGTTCGTCGGAGCCGAGAAGCTCCTCGACTACAACCAGCCCTTCGATGTCCCGCTCCTCGACCAGATCGTGAACGCCTTCTACGCCCCGGGCGGCGACCCGGCCATGGTGCGTCCCCGCCCCACCGCCCCCCCCATCGAGCGACGCTGACTCGGAGATGTTCTTTTCCTTTCCCTTCGTTCGCTGACCCGATCGTTCCCCCGCCTCCCCCCCCCGAACCCGCAGCGCGCCGAGGCGGAGAAGATCATGACGGGGCTGCAGGAGAACGAGATGATGTGGACACGCGCGGATGCCATCCTGGAACAGAGCCAGAACCCAAACACCAAGTTCTTCGCCCTGCAGGTTCTCGACGCGGTGATCAAGTACCGATGGAACGCCCTCCCCGACGATCAGAGGGAGGGCATCAAGAACTTCATCTCCAACCTCATCATCAAGCTCTCCACCGACGACGCGTCTTTCCGCGGGCAACGCGCCTTCATCTCCAAGATCAACAGCGTCCTGGTGCAGATACTCAAGCACGACTGGCCGGCGCGGTGGGCGTCGTTCATCCCAGATCTCGTCGGCGCCGCGAAACAATCCGAGTCGCTGTGCGAGAACTGCATGAACATCTTGAAGCTGCTGAGCGAGGAGGTGTTCGACTTCAGCCGCGGGGAGTTGACGCAGGCGAAGATCATGGAGCTCAAGAACGCGCTCAACACGGACTTTCCGCAGATTCACGAGCTCATCGAATTCGTCCTCACGCACTCGCAGAAGCCGGCGCTGATCCAGCTGACGCTGCAGACGCTGCACGCGTTTCTGTCGTGGATCCCGCTCGGGTACATCTTCGAGTCCACGCTGCTCGATACATTGCTCAAGCTCTCGCCGAATCCTCAGTTCCGCAACGTCGCCATCCAGTGCCTCGGCGAGATCGGGGGACTGGCGGTTGACCAAAAGTACGATCAACATTTCGTCAAGCTGTACGTCGCCGTCGTGGAGCAGCTGCAGCAGATCCTGCCGCGGAGCGTGAAGATCGCCGAGGCGTACGCCAACGGCAGCGACGACGAGCAGGCGTACATCCAGAACCTCGCGATATTCCTCACGCAGTTTTTCAAGCACCACATCGGGCTGCTCGAGAAGACGCCCGAGTATCAAGCGCACTTACTCATCGGGCTGGAATACCTCCTCAACATCTCGTACACGGACGAGCCGGAGGTTTTCAAAGTGTGCCTGGACTACTGGCACGTGCTGGTGTGTGACCTGTACCAGAGCGACGGCGACGGCGCGGCGGGCGGCGGGATGGCTGAGTTTTCCTTCGCGCCGAATACGCCCTCGGGCGGGTCGGGCGGCAACCGGCGCATGCTCTACTCGGGATCGATGTCGCAGCTTCGTCTGCTGATGGTCTCGCGCATGGCGAAGCCCGAGGAGGTGCTGATCGTGGAGGATGAGAACGGGAACATCGTCCGCGAGACCCTCAAGGACAACGACGTGCTCGTGCAGTACAAGATCATGAGGGAGACGCTCATCTACCTGGCGCACCTCGACCACAAGGATACCGAGACGCAGATGCTCGACAAACTGGCGAACCAGCTCAACGGCAAGGAGTACAGCTGGAACGTTTTGAACACCCTGTGCTGGGCCATCGGGAGTATCTCGGGCAGCATGGCGGAGGACCAGGAGAACAGGTTCCTAGTCACCGCCATCCGCGACCTCCTGAACCTCTGCGAGATCACGCGGGGTAAAGACCACAAGGCTGTCATCGCGTCAAACATCATGTACGTCGTCGGCCAGTACCCCCGGTTTCTTCGCCTACACTGGAAGTTTTTGAAGACTGTCGTGAACAAGCTGTTCGAGTTCATGCACGAGACGCACCCGGGCGTCCAGGACATGGCGTGCGACACCTTTTTGAAGATCTCCATCAAGTGCAAGCGCAAGTTTGTCATCATGCAAGTCGGCGAGCACGAGCCGTTCGTCAACGAGCTTCTCCGGTCCTTGCCGGACACCATCCGCGACCTCCAGGAGCATCAGATTCACACCTTCTACGAAGCTGTCGGGCACATGATCTCCAGCGAGGTCAACCCGGCGACGCGGGAGGAGTACGTCCAGCGGCTGATGGACCCGCCCAACGGCACGTGGAACCAGATCATGGCGCAGGCCAAAGCCCAGGGCGCCGAGTGCCTCAAGCCGCAGGAGATTATCCGTAACATCGCGAACATCCTCAAGACGAACACCAGCGCGTGCACGTCTTTGGGGCAACCGTTCCAGAACCAGATGTCCAACATCTACGCCGATGTCCTGAACGTGTACAAGCTGTACTCTGAGCTCATCAGCGCGTCCATCGCGGAGGGTGGTCCGTACGCCTCGAGGTCTTCGTTGGTCAAGGCGATGCGAACGGTGAAGCGCGAGGTGCTCCGGCTGATTGAGACGTTCGTGGAGCGATGCGAGGACCCGCACCTCGTGGCGCAGCAGCTCGTGCCGCAGATGATGGACCCGGTGCTGGGCGACTACGCGCGGAACGTGCCGGACGCGAGGGACGCCGAGGTTCTTTCGCTGTTCGCCGCCATCATCAACAAAGTCGAGGGCGCGATGATTGACGAGGTGCCCAAGATTTTCGAGGCGTGTTTCGAGTGCACGCTCACCATGATCACCGCGAACTTTGAGGATTACCCCGACCACAGGCTCAAGTTCTTCTCGCTGCTCAGGGCGATCACCAACCACTGCTTCCGGGCGCTCTTCGTGCTTCAGCCGGCGCAGCTGAAGCTCGTCGTCGACTCCATCGTGTGGGCGTTTAGGCACACCGAGCGCAACATCGCGGAGACGGGTCTCAACCTACTGCTGGAGATGACCAAGTACTTTCAGGTTTCCGAGTTTTGCAACCAGTTCCACCAGAGCTTCTACCTGTCATTGGTCCAGGAGATCTTCGCGGTGATGACGGACGGCTTCCACAAGCCGGGGTTCAAGCTACACGCGCTGCTGCTTCAGAATTTATTTTGCATCGCCGAGAGCGACCAGCTCTCGGCGCCGCTGTGGGACGCGAACGCTCTGGGACCCGGCGCGTATCCCAACAACGCGGCGTTCGTCAAGGAGCACGTGTCGAAGCTCCTGGCCACCTCGTTCCCTAACATGGGCCCGGCGGAGGTGCAGGTGCTGATCCAGGGTATGTTCGACTACAAGGCTGATTTGACGATGTTCAAGAACCACCTTCGCGACTTTTTGGTGCAGACGAAGCAGTTCAAGAGCAGCGACAACAGCGCGATGTTCGCGGAGGAGCAGGCGGCGAGACAGGTGCAGGAGCGCGCGCGTATCGATGCCGTCCCGGGCATGATCCCGGCGAACCAGGTGGACATGGGCGACGATTAAGGAGAGGGTGGGTGGGTGCGACTGAGAGAAAATAGCGCTATAGCGATCGGCGAAATTGCGCCGTGCGACGGATATACAACGAGAGCATATCATCACGTGCGACTTTACGACTCGGTTACAACATTAATGATCTCGCACTCTCTACACCGCCACCTCCGTCTTCGTAGCCTCCGTCTCCTCGACGACGATCGGCGGTTTGCTCACGTCGTACTTGGCGATGAGCTCGGCGGCTGCCTTTGCGTAGGTTTCATCGTCGGTGTTTGGCAGCATGAGAAACTCTGCGTTTTCGTCGTCGCGGCCGCTCCGCTTCGCCGCCTCGGCGTACGCGCTGTCGTAGTGGTTCAACAGTATGTCCTCCACGAACTCGTCCCACCGCTCGGCGGCGATCCACGCCTCCCACTCCGCCACCTTCTTCTTCCCGCACTTGGGAACGAGCTTCTGGAGCTTCTCCACCAGCCTCGGCACGTCGGTTGTCTCGAAGTGCTTGTACCCGCCGCGGATCCACGCCACCCTGCTCGGCATCGGGACCTCCAGGAGCGTCACGCTGCCCGCCTTCATGCCCGCCCACGTGTTCTTCGGGATCTGCAGCCGGCCGATCATCGACGATTCGCCCTCCACGAAGATGGGCCTCGATCGGTCGAAGCCCCTGGCCTGCTCCCAGATTCTGGTGTCGAAAAACTTCTGGCTCGGTTGCTTGTTGTTCCACGCCGGGTCCTCCCCGAGGACGCTCCCGCGGTGCTGCGCCATGACCTCCAGGTCCAGCACCTGCGCGCCCTGCGCCGCGAGCTGGTCCAGCATCTTGCCCTTGGCGCACCCGGTCTTCCCCGCGACGAGGTGGTACCTGAATCCATCCATCGTTCGCAAGAAATCCAAAACTCCGGCTCTGTACCGCTTGTACCCGCCCGGCACGAGGCCAACCTTGAACCCGACCCTGGACAGAACGTGCGCCAAGGACATGGACCGCTCGCCGCCCCTCCAGCAGTACACCAGCACGCGCGTGTCCTTCTCCTTGTCCTGGAAGTGCGTGTCGAGGATTTTCCCGAGATTCTTCGCCACGAGCGACGCGCCGAGTTTTTTTGCGAGGAACGGCGACTCCTGCTTGTATATGGTCCCGACCCGCGCTCGCTCCTCGTTGTCCAGCACCGGGGTTGAGATGCTGCCCGGGACGTGGTCGTCCTCCCACTCCGCGGGGGAGCGCACGTCGCAGACGATGTCCCAGTCCCCGTGCGGGTCGAACCCGGGCTCCTCGGGGAAGACCTTCATGATGCGGGGGCCCATCTCGACGTACTCGCGGCTGCCGCGGCCGCCGTTGGAGTTGGCGGAGTCGTCCCCGGGGCCGCCGCCCTCGTCCTTCGAGGATACGGCACCCATGGCGAACGCGCCTCTGCCGCCGCGGAGGAGCGGGGCGCGGAGGGTGGTGTACGCGCGCGCTGCACGAGCGGCGGAGAAAATGTCGCCGGGAAAAGGGGCACCGGCGGCGGCCGCGAGTCGCGGGCGAAAGGCGAGGGCGACGGACGGGGCGTGGGTCGCCGAGCGGGAGGAGGCGCGGGCGGAGATGCGCACNCGTCCACCGACCTTGGAGCACGACAACGACAGCAAAGAGGCTGCGACGGTCGTTATCATCGCGCGCCCGGGCTTGTGCCGGGGCGGACCCTACCCTCAATGCACAGGATAAAGTTTTGGGTGAGGAAAGGAGGGAAATGTTAACTTTTTCCCAGCGCGTCGGTAGATGTCCGATGCACTCGCGGCGTGAGGAGAGTCGACAGCTGTCAGTGTTATCATCGTGTTACAAGCTTGTGGCATCACCTACGTCGGCTTNTNCNNNGAGAGGGCGGACCCTACCCTCAATGCATGCAGACCTCTGGATAAAGTTTGGGTGAGGAAAGGAGGGGAATGTTAACTTTTTCCCAGCGCGTCGGTAGACGTCCGATGCACTCGCGGCGTGAGGAGAGTCGACAGCTGTCAGTGTTATCATCGTGTTACAAGCTTGTGGCATCACCTACGTCGCATCACCTACGAGTGGAACCGTTTCTACTCGTCCAAGTCACGCCGACATCCGTGGACACGTTGCAGCCAGCCGCTCTGAGCTCGTCTACCGCGGCCGGCACGCTCGTCAGCTGATTGGCGTTGAGGCTCAACAGCTTCAGCGAGGTGAGCTGCCCGAGCTCCGCCGGCAGGTTTATCACATGATTGTGGTAGATGCCCAAAAACTCCAGCGAGGTGAGCTGCCCAACCTCCGCCGGCACGCTCGTCAGCTGATTGTGGTAGAGGTTCAACCTCGTCAGCGCCGTGAGCTGCCCGATCTCCGCCGGCAAGCTCGTCAGATGATTGGCTTGGAGGAACAACCCCTCCAGCGAGGTGAGCTGCCCGATCTCCGCAGACAGGCTCGTCAGCTGGTTGTAGTTGAGGAACAAGCTCTTCAGCGCCGTGAGCTGCCCGATCTCCGCCGGCAGGCTCGTCAGCTGGTTGTAGCCGAGATACAAGGTCTTCAGCGTCGTGAGCAGCCCGATCTCCGCCGGCAAGCTCGTCAGCTTATTGTCGTAGAGGCGCAACTCCCTCAGCGAGGTGAGCTGCCCGATCTCCGCCGGCACGCTCGTCAGCTTGTTGCGGGAAAGCCACAACACCTGCAGCGACGTGAGCTGCCCGATCTCCGCAGGCAGGCTCGTCAGCTGATTGCGGGTGAGGTTCACGTCCCTCAGCGTCGTGAGCAGCCCGATCTCCGCCGGCAGGCTCAACAGCTTATTGCCGCTGAGGCCCAACTTCCTCAGCGAGGTGAGCTGCCCGATCTCAGCCGGCAACGCTCCGGTCAGGCCAAACTCTTCCAAGTCGAGCTTCACCACCCGGCCGTTATCCATCGTCACCCCGGACCACTGCTCCGTTGGTTCGTCCTCCGGCCATCTCTCCTGCAGTTCAGGGCACATCGCACGCCATGTCCGGAGCACTCCGGCGTCACCCTTCGACGGCTCCAGAAGCTCGCGTCTCTTCCATCCGTAGGGCGTCACGTCCGGGTGCTTGTCCAGCCAAGCCTGCACAATCTGTCTCACCGCCCAGTTCGTCATCACCTTCGTGCTGCTCAGGGCGAGACCCGTGAGCGGGTCCTTGGCTCCGTTGCGCTCAAAGTGCATCAAGATAGCACTCCGCTCGTACGTGTGGCCCGAATCGACCACCATCACCGGGTCGCGGAACATGTTCAGCATGATGGGGCAGATGAGCTCTTCGGGCTCGGCGTCGAGATCTGCGTCGAGAGCTGAAAGGTCGCACTGTACACTGACGGTACGCAGGGTTCGCTGTACGTGTCCCATCTGCGATGAGGTGGATATTTTGCGCCGTTTGAAGGGTGCCATCGATCGGATGTCCCGGTTTGCCCCTGGCTGCGCGTGCTGCACTGTGGAAGAGGTTCCCTCGGACGGTTACGAGTACTCAAACAGTCCCGTCAGTCACCTCGGAATGTCCGTGCGTTTTTATCGGTGTTTTTTTATCGGAGGCCCCGACCTCCCTTCACTTCACGCGACGCACATGGCCGACGGTGGCCGCCCCATCACCGCGGCCGACCTCGGCACGCTCTTCGCGGATCGATGCCTGGTCGATAAGACGCGCGATGCGAAGGACGCCGCATCGCGCGGCGACGCGCATCGTGACCAACGCGACCCCGACGATGAACCCGACCGCGTCGAAGATCTTCTGACCGCATCCATCGCCGCGATGCCGCGCGAGAACGCCGACGGCGACCCTCCACCGTACG
>JGI20151J14362_10003851_pt1 | contig 10152 bp, 13 predicted proteins | sample COG_01_FD_14362 | JGI IMG/M metagenome (IMG submission 14362) | reverse complement strand
CTCATTATAGTATAGACTATCTAACCTTCTCTACCTTTTCTCTACCCTTTTTCTTTCTCTAGAGAGATTTTATTCATTCATTTCCTACTCCGTCTTGATTTTCCCCTTCCACTTCTTCTTGTTCGCGAACTACGCGTTCTACGACAAAATGAACGCTTCTTTCCTAAAGCCATCTTACAACCACTGCGATTTCGGCATTTCGCTGTCATTAATCCTCTACACGGCGAATACTTCCTACGCAACGCATATGAACGTCGTGCTGATGAACCCACCTTTCTCATTATATATTTACTCCACATTTTTTTTTCTTTCTATTTCTTTTCATTTTCATTTAAACAAAGATATATAGCTTATATATAAATGCCTACGGAGATTAAACTACGATACTGACAGCAATGATTCTCGCAGAACTCGAAAGAGTTCGTGAGCTACATTACCAATAAATTTGAAGATATTTCATTTTCATTTATTGAGGAACCGATTGAGGTTAACCCCGGCGAAGAAAAGCCGTTTGATATATACGTAAACGATAAACTTTTATATTCTAATATCACTCCCATAGATGGAGAGAAAGGCCCCATACTATTTGAAACGAGTAAGTGGTGGGGAGAACCCGTCCAATCTCATTTAGACCGTATTGAGAGTGAAATAACCAGCTCTTAAAATAAATAAATAAATAAATAACCGCTAATATGGTATGTTTTTAATGACGCATATTTATAAAATAGTATTTGTATGCCGACACATAACAAGCCATATCTATTGTATTATACCAGAAGAATTCTGTTATAATATAGCATAGTAATTCTCTGCGCGTAAAATTTTATCGAAACAATATATAAATGGATATATCTGATGATACTAGAGAAGAGATAAACAACATTCGAAAAAATCTTAGACGGTTAAATGGTATGATGGGGAATATGTGGAGGGAAGAACAGCAACTCATTAACGCAACATATCCTGCATTTCGCGCGAATATGTCTGACGGGGAGTCTGGTTCTGACGGGGAGTCTGGTTCTGACGAAGACGGTGAATTATTCCCCGAAGTAATGGACGAAGAGGTACTTGAGAGGTGGAGGCAGAAACAGATAGATAATGGAAAAATTACCTCCATCGAAAATTTAACGATGCACATTACATCAGACATTATTTCTTTCGTAGAGAAAAATCGCAATTTTAATAATATCGAATTCTCGGGGATTTTACATTATTTAATGAGTAAAAATCGATCCGCGCGAGACAGAATCTCGGTAAGCGTTCGGATGACCACCCGAGGTATTGGTAGATATATATGGCCTCTTCCATTAGAACATAACATAAATAATTTTTTAGTTTATATAACCGATTTGCTAGAAGGACATAATGACGACGCTGGCGGAAAGCATAAGAAAAGGAAACATAAAAAATCCCGCAGGAACGGAAAACATAAAAAGGAAAAATCCCGCAAGAACGGAAAACATAAAAAGGAAAAATCCCGCAAGAACGGAATACATAAAAAGGAAAAATCGCCTAAGGGAAGGTGTTAAAATCTGCCGAAAGTTTTATTCTGATAGATAGTGGTAGTATGGGATAAAAAATACAATCAATACAAAAAGGAAAATAAAATAAAATAAAATAAACCCAGATATACACGTAAGGAAAACATACAGTCTGTTTTCTCTCCACATACAATGTATAGTCTGTGATAATATTTTATTTTAACTTATGATAACCCAAAACTATAATCTCCATAGCCCCCGTTTATTTTGCTCGCGGAACCCGACGTGTCCCAAATCCATATTTTCTCTTCGCAGCTTTTGCATAACGAATCGCCTTACCAGTTTTTCTACAACCCTTAGTAAGCAATTTCATATCTACCGCAGCTGCTTTACCGCCAGTAATAGAACTCGCCAACCTTGCTCTACCCCACGAATGCCCTGTCTGATTTGGTCTTGAACCAGAAGAGTAATACGCCCCTTGCCCCTTTTTCACAATTTTTCTCAATGTCCCAATCGAGCACCCGGATGCTTTTGCCAACGCCGGCGATGCGGAAATATTATTTACTTTATATACTCGCTGCGCTTTCAGAATGTGCGGAGAAACTTTAGATTTAAAAGATTTAACCTTTCTTCTTGTAAAATATTTACCCTTCGTATATTGTCTCTTCGACCTCTTCAACATAGCCTTCTGTTTTTTTTTATCACTTCGACTTAATTTGAGAGGAACATATCGAGATGGGAACGACATTATATAATTTATAAAGAAATAAATAATACTTAGTTATATAAAAATATGGAACATCTCCCCAGAGACATCATTAATCACATACTCGAATTCGACGGCACAATCAGATATAAAAACGGTGAATACATAAACACTATTCATCCTCACGACATCCGATACACAATTATATCCCCCCTAATAAAAAAAAAGAAATGCATCATTGCGCATACTGTAGTAGACAAAAAGGACAACTCCTTTTACTTTGAGTTCAAATTTAAAAAAGAACCACGACAAGGACTGTGTTACGCCACCGGAGGCTGGAGCGGTTGTGCCTTTACGCAAAAAAATAAATTAGAAATATGTTATTATAATTTTAAAAAAGAGGCGTTCTTACAAGAGAGAACTTATATATAGTAACGCATAAATAATATATTAATCTTTATTAAAACCGAAAGCGTCCATCCAATATTCTTAATTCGCGTTCAAATACCTCTGACCGGACATATACACCCCGATTATCCTCATCATATCCACAGTTTCCATCCCACTTCCCAAAAACACAATTAATAATAATAATAAATATTCCTATTGTCCAAATCCAGATCAGAGGAGTTTCAGAGAACACCAACGTCGCTATAATTGGAATGCTAACAAACGCAATTTCTTCTACACCAACCAAAATTTCATCTTTAGACACTCTATCATCTTCTTTCCGTACCATTTCATCTCCTCGAAAATTATCGTCTCGACAGATCCTATGCGGGATAAATCCGGCGGAAGATAAGTCATCGGTTTTAGATTTATTGAGATATCCACCAGAAATATCTCCAGACCGGTTTCTGTTTTTCATAAATCGACTTCTACTGCGAGTTGTCATTCGGTGAACATTCCCATCGATCGCAATAGGGTCGATTGTCATAGTATATGTGTAGCATTATCTATTATTCAATATCAATTTTTTCTTATGTAATATTATATAATGTCAACACGAAGAGCTACAAAGTGGCTCAACAAAGCACGGAGAATATCGAATACCATATCAGATTTAAAAGAGAAAGATAGAGAAGATTGGACACGCGAATATTATTTGGGCACTCGTACTGCAGTAGGAGTGCCCTTTCAAAATTTAGGTAAACATTTAAAGACTAGGCGCGAGGAGGAGACGGTGGACCGGCGAGATAGAGGTTTAGGTGAGACGAGCAAAAAACAATATAGAACAATGGCAAGGATTAGGGTGAATCGCATTGACGAAATTGAAGCGGAAGAACTTGCAAGTAGGCAGCGACAGGCCAGAGAACGCCAGCGTGAGGAGCGATGGCGTGACCCTGTGTGGCTCGCTGATCTCGCTCTGGATCTACGACTTGAGCACGCCAGAATATACGAACCCGGAGTTGAGATGCGCTTGAGGGAAGAAGAATTAAGTATAGCGGATATTGAGAGTGTTGAGGACCTGCGTGAGAGGGCGAGGAGATACGGGGTGCGTCGACAACGCGCTCCACAAATTTTAGAAGACATATTAGCAGAGGCTGCTGCGCATCGCGAGGAAATGGCAGCCGAGTTTATTCTACCTCTCACCCCAACCTCACCAAGCTCACCGCGATGGAGACATTATGACCCAGATGAAGGCTGGGGGAGGAAACATAAATATAAAAGAACCCATAAAAATAAAACTAAAAAAGCAAAGAAAAAGAAAAAGAAAAAGAAACGGGAAAAGTAAAACTAAGGTGTATAAAAATATTAAGTAATATATGAGAAATTAAAATAGAGGGAATCCCTAAAGGAAATTTATGGTTTGCGTTAATTTTACCTTTAGTTCCAAATATTAAATAATTATTTCTTATATATTTACTAAAAAAGTAATTATATATATATATAATGCCTCGTGCTGCAACACAACGCCAAAGACGAACACAAGCCCAACGCGCTCAAGCAGAAAGACGCAAGCGTATAAGAGAAACCAAAAGATTAATCCCCAAAAATCCTGGTTATTTGCCTTCTATGCCAAGACATACTCGAGTAAAAAAACTATTGGTTGGAGCTTTATCGCTTGCACCCGGAATGAATCCCTACAAAAAAAAAGAACACTTAGGAGACCACTCGGAGAAGGATAGCGACTTTGATGTATTAAAAAAACACGGTGTGCCAAAGCACGGGTTTAAGACAGCTAAGACCCTTTCAAAACAATACAAGTCAGAAGTTAATAAAAAATTTAAACCTCCTCGTCGGGGTGCATTATTAGACGTTCGCGATGATTTTACACTTTCACCATCTTATATGCGAAGGCATTATACTGTGCAAAACCCATTCGCTGGACGAAGAAGAGGGCGTGGAAATAAAATAAACACGCAAAAGAAAAGGAAAAAAAAGAGGCGGTCCGACTAATATGTCGGGTGTTATTTTTTTTTAAATGGATTCGTGCGACCGTATTTGGGTCCACGTGGGTTATAACTATAATTTTAATCACTGTCACTATCGGTTGCAGACGATTCATCTTCGTTTGGATCTTGTGATGGCGCTACACACACACCTAGATAATCAATTGGCGAAGGCTTCTTATGAGGTTCTTCCGGGCAAGGACACGCCTCTGGAAGTTCCTGCATACTTGGAGGAATATAAAATTCATAGTCTGGGTCCTTCACAAACAGTCCGTCGGTGCTTGTAAACGTACGCAACGCCTCTACAATATCGGCGGGGAGAGTATTGCCGATTGTAGAAACTCCTTGTAAATAAGTTTCCATTAATTGGTCGTCTTTACTAATCTGGTTAGAGTGAGACCCCTTCTCAATCAAGTCGTTTATTTTTTTTTCGGTAAATACACAATCTATGCTACGACGCAAATTGCTATAATCTCCTGTGAATTTTTCTGGACAGAACGCCTTGGCTGCTTCGTAAATTGTGCGGTTGCCAGACAAAGACCTTTTTTCTTGGGCACTAATATAAGATCTGCTGTTCATAATACCATATACCAGTTTTCCTCCCGGAAGCGCCTTTGAAGAATGTTTATGAATGCTCAAAATAATCCACCCCCCATTGCCACCGTACCCGCATACAACAACATACCCCAACTGTTCAATACATTTCGCGATTTTTTCGGTAGCGCACGTCAGCGCCATTCTCCACCCCGTAATTCTCCGATACTCATCATCATATCGACACGACCCGAATCGATTGAACACGGTGGAAGGAGACCAGAAATTAGTTTGTTCCATTGTAAAGGGAGGTTTATATTATTTAGTCGCAAAAAAGTAGTTCAATTTTTTTACTTAGTCCGCTGTTAAAAAATAAAAATATACAACTCATTTATTTTTATTTTTTATTTTGTTTTGTTTTGATGTTAATTATTTTTATTTTTTATTTTTACTTTTTGAATCAACTTTTTCTAAAAGTTAACTTACTCATCATCGGGCATCGCCATCCACTGCGAAGGCTCCGCCTTCCTGCCAAAAGCCTCCTCAAAGTCACCGACGATGTACTCGTTGACGTGAAGTTCTGTGTTGGTGAGAATCCCGATGGAGTTGTCGAGCCACTCTTGTTCATCGATCATTTTTTCTGGGCACTCTTCCAGCCAATCCAGCGGTGCGACAAGCCACTTGTCCTCCCCAATCTTCTTGGCGTAGCAGCACCTGCTCCAAATCCCATTCTTGAGTGAGAACCAGCGAACGGTGGCTGGGAGAGGCATAACCTCCCCCCAGTAGAGCTTGTCCGTCGTGTCAAGCCAATCCTCCTCGTCCTCATCAGAATCGGGCACCCACTCTTCCTCCTCAACTTCGGACTCGTCTGCAGCGCCCGCGCCACCACCATCCTCTCGACACAGCACGCAGTTGTCCGCACACATCCCACGGTCGCACAGGTCCTCGCGAAAACGCAGGTCATTCTCCCTCTTCGCGCGAGACTGTAGCGCCAGCTCAGATTTCTCTTGAGAAGACAAGACTTTCGTCATTGGTTCCTCCTTATCACCCCACGTATCGTCTTTCTCCTGCAGACACAACCACTCCTCAAATCCATCCATAGCGTCTTCGTCACCACCCAACCGCGCATCGTTCCACGCATCGATGTCAGGTGTTCGACACTCATCATACAGCTCCTGCATCTCCACGCGCGCAACCTCAGCCGCTTCGGAAGCGCTCATCCGGTCTTCGCCGCCGTCCAACCGGCAAACGGCTTGTCCCGCATCCACCGAACGTCCCACGGTGTGCTTGTTGTTGGCCCCGGCAACGAACACTTCCTCATCGAAGCGCGTCGGTTTCTTACACGAACGAGTGCTTGTCCTAGTCGTTGTCATCTTGTATATGTTGGGTAGTATCACTTATTTGTTAACTTTTCAATACCGTGCGTATGTTTCTAAAAAGAAAAAGTGTTTCAATTTTATTTTTTTTTGAAAAAAGATTCAACTCTCATAATAGTTAATGAATTGCTATAATACCGCAAGCTAAACGTTTCCCAGCATTTCCAGTTTTTCTAGATTCTGAATTATCTCCTTTTCCCAAATCATCTGCATCTTTATGAATTAAAATCATTCTACCCAAAACAGAGTTAATGTTCGAGGACACCAAAGATAAATCTTTTGCGATGAGGGAACCTTTTGAAATTCTATTTTTGGAAATGATATTTCCAAGGTCTCCTGCGTGCCTTTCTTTTGAATGTAACCCTCCGTGATTTTTCCCATAGGGATTAAAATGTGCACACGCACTATCACACCCATCCAGTATATTCCCAGATTCGTGTATATGAAATCCGTGATGTCCGTCTCGCAACCCTTTTATATCATACTTTATATGCAATCCATTATTTTTTTCTTTAAAATAAACAACTCCGCGAATATTGGATTTGTTTTTTTCTAAAACAGATATTGCCGAAAGTTTTTTCCGACATTTTTTAGATTGTTTGCGTGAGAATTTTCTTGGTAAAATATTTATTTTACTATCTGTTCTCTTGCTTTTTTTTGTGTTGCTTCTTGATTTCATATATATAATAAAAAGATAAAATTTCTATAGCTAAAATGACTTTAAACAAATATATATTTACAAATAAAATTGAAATCCTTTATTTTTTAAATAAATAAAAAACCGAAAATATGGCTCACGGCAATCGTTTCTGGAGTGTCGCGTCTGTATTTAATGATTATGGAATGTTACGGTACGAAAAGGTATTCCATCAGGAATCCTTTGTAGTGAGCCCCGCACTCCAGCACATAGATGAACAGAGAACACGTGCAGAAAGCGTCGCGGATTGTATACGGAACCTCGGGTATACGGTTCTATGTGGAGGGGAAGATCGCGGTAGATATGTAATCAGCCAAATAAATAAAAAAAGGTTTTACTACGGGTCAGAGTTCGGAACGAATTATCAATACCTTTCAGGTAAGCGCACCATTTATGAAATGGCGATTGAGTTAGAAGAGCGCCGCTATGTAAGTTTGTGTGAGCAGGGTCTGTGTCGCAGACGGTCATACAACCTCCTCAATATTTCGGGAGAAATTGCACAAAAAAAAATAAAGTCTTGGATTGAGGACGGCAGTCTTTGCAATAAAAATGTTCACTTTTACGACATCTATGAACAGGGTGTTTCTACAATCGGCAATACGTTGCCCGGAGATATCGTGCAAGCTCTGCATGACTTCACAAGTGATTGTCCATATTTTGTGAAGGAACCCGATTACGAATTTTATATTCCTCCCAGCATGCAAGAACTTCCCGACGCGTGCCCTCCACCCGAACCCGCAAATAATCAGGGTGGTGGTGCAGCATCCGCCGTAGTAGAAGCACCAGGTGCAGTTGCAACACCAGCATCAAATATATCGAAAAATTTGTCTTCTACTAGCGAAAGCAGTGATAGCAGTGATAGCGACAATGATTGTTAAATATTAAATAATAAAAAATATTATTCACAGCACGCCTTTTTTATTTATAAATAAAATTGAAAACTTTAAATACCTCAATATTAAATAGATTAAGATAACATAATCTTTAACAATTATGAATGACTTCAACAGAAACTGGCTGCTTCACGGAAAGCGCAATTTATTCACGTGGGACGAGAGTCCGACGTGGATTCACGACAATGAACTCATACGAGGTAGCTTCCACCCAAGCGGCAAGCGCGACAAAATAGCCAGCTTGCGCAGCATTTTCGCGCTGCATAATGAGACCACTAACATCTGGACACACCTTGTCTTCGGTTTCATCTTACAGGTCGGCGTGTTCTACCACCTTTTCGATGTGACGCTGCCCGCGATTCAGCCTCCGATGCGATCGGGTGACTGGTATATGTGGTACGCCTTCGCGGCAGGCTCCATCGCCTGTATGGGGTTCAGCGCAACGTTTCACATCTTCATGAACTTCAGCGCCACAGCATTTCGGCGCCTCGTCGTCCTCGATTACAGTGGCATCGTGGTACAGAATATGACACAGTTAGTATTGATACACTATCTACTAGAGTGCCTGCCGAAAATACAGGTCGTGGTCATGTCGATATCGGGCTGCGCGTGCCTTGTCGGGCTTGTGGTCGTTCACGTGCCCAAGCTCATGACGCCAGAATACCGCTCGTTTCGCACTATAGTTTTCACTGCACTCGGGGCGACGGCGTGGGTGCCTACTATCGTCTATGGCGTGTTCATCGCACCGGGATGTACCTCCTGCTGGCACATCTTTTGGTCGATGTGGAGATCAGGCGGATGCTACCTTATCGGAGCGTTTATTTACGCGAAGCGCTTTCCCGAGGCGTACTTCCCCGCTGCGGCAAAACGCGGCGTCTTCAACGTCTGGGTACATTCGCACATGCTGATGCACATCTGTGCCACCACGGCCACTATTTCCTTCGTCTACGCCTTCCTGGAAGCGCACCGCTATTTGCGAAGCGATGCGTTCACCTGCCCGGGTGCCAGATATTTATAAATAAAATTGAAAACTTTTAATGCCTCAATATTAAAGGAAGTAAAATACAACTATCTTTCACAGAAAATGTCTGACAAAAACATTTATGCCGAATGGTCTGTCGCGTCTGTATTCAACAAGAATAGACTGCTTCGGTACGACCCCAACGCTGCTGAACAGGCGGAGTTGGACTGGAACAATTCCCCTGTTTCCATCTCACGCATCGCGACACTCGGACCGTGTCCTGATGAGATGGAACGTGTCGAAAGCGTCGCGGATTGCATTAGAAAACTTGGTTACATAGTCAGGTGCAACACGGCATCGCGTGCAAGTGGAAAAATTGAAATCAGTTCTATTTATAAATTGAAGTGGGACCCTACCAGCGATAGCGCTTGGCGCAAACAAATTGGTTTTTATGGAGTAGGTGTCGGCAGGCTGGCGCATCCACGAGCTGGAAGCCGCTGCCTCGCAGGAAGGAGAACGATATATGAGAAGGCGAATTTGTATGGCGTATTTCCAGAACTTCTGGAAAGCGAAGAAGGCGTGAACAAGCTTCGCGATATTTCTGGCGAGTTTACCGAACAAGAAATCAAGACATTGATTGAAGATGGTTCCGAAGCAAATGTACAGATTGATTACCTTAACCAAAAATCTGTGTGGGGAGAGTACGACGCCGAACGAAGACCCGGCGTGTCTACGATTGGCAATACGCTGCCCGCTGACATCGTAAAAGCACTGCAAGACTTCCGTAGCGATCTCCCCTATTTTGTGAGGGAACCCGACTACGAATTTTATATTCCTCCCAGCATGCAGGAAACTCCAGTCGCATGCCCGCCACCCGAACCCGCCAATAATCTGGGGGGTGGTGGTGCAAGCGCAGCACCAGCACAAGCGACAGCAGTCGCAGCACCAGCACAAGCGACAGCAGACGCAGCACCAGCGTCGAAAAAGGTACCAACTGGTGATAGCAGCGATAGCAGTGATAGCGATGATGAGTGATAAATAAATAAATAAATAAATAAATAAATAAACAAACAAATAAAATATAGTTGACCTTTTTATTTTATTTTTAAAT
>JGI20151J14362_10003839_pt1 | contig 10174 bp, 9 predicted proteins | sample COG_01_FD_14362 | JGI IMG/M metagenome (IMG submission 14362) | reverse complement strand
TATGATTCAGGCTTTGCCACTGCGAGAACTCGCTTATGATCAGCCTGCTGGGTATCGCACTGTTTCCTTTTATTGCCTATCTGTTGTCAACCAATCGACAAGCCATTTCGCTCAGAACCGTTCTCGGGGCCTTTGCGCTGCAGGCCGGCCTTGGCGGGCTCATTCTCTATGTCCCCTTCGGCAAAGACTTACTCGCCGCGCTCGCCGACAAAGTTGTGGTGTTACTCAGTTATTCAAAAGCCGGCATTGATTTCCTATTTGGCAGCTTAGCGGCGGAAGGCGCGGGATTCGTTTTTGCCATCAACGTTTTGCCCGTGATCATATTCTTCTCGTCACTCATTGCGGTTTTGTACTACCTCAACGTCATGCAGTGGATGATCAAACTGATTGGCGGCGCGCTGAGAAAATTGCTTAAGACCAGCCATACCGAGTCCATGGCTTCTGCGGCGAACATTTTTATTGGCCAGACCGAGGCGCCACTCGTGGTGCGTCCGTATATCGCGTCCATGACGAAATCAGAATTATTTGCTGTCATGGTTGGCGGGCTTGCCTCAATCGCAGGCTCGGTCATGGCGGGATACGCAGCCCTCGGCATTGAGATGAAGTACCTTCTGGCGGCAAGTTTTATGGCGGCACCTGGCGGCCTTATGATGGCCAAGATCATGGTACCCGAGACCGACACACCGGCAGATCCTAGCGACGCGTTGGATGACGAAATGCATCACTACGTCAACATCTTTGATGCGGCGGCTAACGGCGCCATGACGGGGCTTCAAATGGCCATGGCGGTTGGCGCGATGCTGCTGGCCTTCATTGCCCTGATCGCCGCCCTCAACGGCCTGCTGGGATGGGCGACCGCATTGATCGGATTCGAGGCGGTTACCATTGAATTAATTTTAGGCTACCTGTTCCAACCCATCGCCTTCTTGCTGGGCGTCCCCTGGGCTGAGGCCAATGTTGCGGGTGGCTTGATCGGGCAGAAGCTGGTTCTTAATGAGTTTGTCGCCTACATCGCGTACTTGGATATTGCTGATACTTTGTCACCCATAAGCCAAGCTATTGTTGTGTTTGCGCTGTGCGGCTTCGCTAATTTCTCATCCATTGCCATATTACTCGGCGGCCTTGGCGCCCTTGCACCGACCCGACGCGACGATATTTCTCGCCTGGGTCTTCGAGCCTTGCTCACTGCCACCTTGGCGAACTTGATGAGTGCCGCACTCGCAGGTTTCTTCCTTTCATTTCAGTAAGTCTCGATTCCCTATGTCAAAACACACCTTACCCACGATATCGATGCGCTCAAAAGATAGCGATCAGGCCTTTGTTCGGTCCCTTCACGACTATGGTTTCGCCGCTCTGACCGATCATCCCCTTGATATGACCCGGGTCCATCAAATCTATGATGATTGGCAGGCATTTTTTGACAGTAAAGCAAAATTTCAATTTCAATTTAACAAAGACACGCAAGACGGCTATTTTGGTTTGGCCGACGCCGAATCCGCTAAAGGCAGTGCAGTACAAGATTTCAAAGAATATTTTCATTTTTACCCCGCAGGCCGGTGCCCGAGTGATTTACGCGCCGACTTACTGACCTACTATCACGCAGCCGAAGACTTCGCCAAAACATTGCTCACCTGGGTTGAACGCCACTCCCCAACGGACGTTTGCGACGGCTACCTCGAACCCTTGTCCAGTATGATCGACGCCAGTCAATCTAGCTTATTGCGAATTCTGCATTATCCTGCGGTTCGTGCCGGCACCGATCTACCTCGGGCAAGCGCCCACGAAGACATCAATTTATTGACGATTCTGCCCGCATCAAATGGACCTGGTCTTGAGATTCTTGGGAAGAATGGCGAGTGGCTCCGAATCGAAGACCGCGATGATCAGGTGCTGGTCAATACGGGCGATATGCTGGCGGAGGCTTCAAACGGCTACTTCCCATCGACAACCCATCGTGTGGCCTCGGAGAATCCCGAACTTGACGCCGATAGCCGAATGTCGATGCCTTTATTCTTACACCCGCGTCCCGATGTGCAGCTCTCCCGCCGCTATACCGCTGGAGACTATCTGCACGAACGATTGCTAGAGCTCGGCGTTATCGACGCCTAATCCTGCTAGTGCCCCCTTTTGATCGCCCATTCAACCACGGCCTCCGGGAACATCGGTCTGGCAATGTAAAACCCTTGAATGAGATCAACGCCAAGGGACCGACACAGCGTTAGATCTGCCTCGTCCTCGACCCCTTCTGCAACAGAACTGATGCCGAGCCGCCGAGCCAAATCAACACTCGACTCGAAGATCGCTTTTGACGAAGGCATCGAATGCGCCCCGTTCACAAAAGCCCGATCAATTTTGAGTTCTGTAAAGGGAAACCGTCTGAGCTGCTCCATCGACGAGAAACCGGTGCCGAAATCGTCAATCGAGATACCACAGCCTTTTAAACGCATCCGCGTGAGGGATGACATGACGCGCGAGACATCTTCCGGCAACTTACTTTCTGTGACCTCCAATATCACCAGCTCCGCAGGTGCCCCCGATACTGCCAAGGCATCATCCAGAACCCGAACGATACTCGACTCCGTCAAATCACTAACGGAAAAGTTACACGACACTTTCCAGCGATAGCCCGCTTGGCACCATTGACTCAGTTGCGCCATCGCGGTTGTAAAAATGGCTTGAGTCAACGCAAACATTAGCCCAGAGCGCTCTGCAACCGGCACAACAGCCCCCGGGCCGAGCAGCGTCCCGTCGGGCGTTTCCCACCGGAGCAGCGCCTCAACGCCCACCATATCGAGAGACACAGCATCCACTTTGGGCTGATAAACCAATCGAATAGCGTCTGCAGCAAGTCCCGCCCGAATTTCAGCTTCGGATAATTCAGATTGTACAAACGTTTTCGCTTGGGGCGCCGTCTTCAGTTCAACCCGATCCAACAACGCTTCGATTTTTGATCGATCGATTGGCTTGGAGATTGACCCGATCACACGAATTCCGAGATCTCTTGCAAGGTCTTCAGCAACCTCCAACAACCGAAGATCTTCTCCACTAAAGAAAATCAGCGCAGGGTTCAAAGCGTGNTCTGACAGGACGTTCAGAAACTCAATGCCATCCATGCCNGGCATGTTCAAATCAAGAATGAGCAGGTCCCATCCCTCTGCAAGTCGTAATTCGGCCGCGTGGCCGTCCGCGGCTGACGCGACCTGAGTCACCCCGAGGAGGTTGAGCACCTTCGTCACAATAGTCCGCTGAAACGAATCGTCGTCAACGATCAAGATTTTGAGCGATTTCCATTCATTCGACATCGATTGGGTCTTCCTTAGTCATAAACACATAACAGGCGATACCACCTGACCTAAACCCCGATACCGCGTTGCCCTAAGAGCATGCCCCATGATCGGGTCGGGACGCACCATCACAGATTGGGACTGACCCGGTTCTAAGTCAAATTCATTCGAAAAATCGTTTCAGTGATTGACCGCCTATCAGAACCAGGCTCTGTGCATTGGGCGCCTGCAAAATCAACGCCGAGTCCATCGCAGCAGGATCTCCGGCAAACGCTTTCTCACAGCCGGGCGCATCAAAGCGGCCTCGGTCGCCTTCACAGTCACGATCAAAAACCGAAAACAGCCCTAAAACTGGATCAAAACGACTTTCAAACGGGCGTCTAAACCGTCACAAGCGATCACCCTACCCTGGGTTAGGATGCGGTTTCCTCAGTATCACCTGAGGCTTGTCCCATTCCAAGCAATCGTTGTGTCACCGTGCCAGCAACCATCGACCCATTAACATTGAGCGCCGTTCTGGCCATATCAATCAACGGTTCAATCGAAATCAACAGCGCGACCAAGGTAATGGGCAATCCCATCGCGGGTAGAACCACCAGCGCGGCAAAGGTCGCCCCACCGCCAACCCCGGCGATCCCAAAGGAACTCACCGTGGTGATCAAAATCAAGGGCACTAGAAACGACAAGCTCATGGGGTCGATTCCAACGGTCGGTGCAATCATCACCGCCAACATCGCAGGATAAATGCCCGCGCAACCATTTTGACCAATACTGGCGCCAAATGTCGCTGACAAATTGGCGATCGATGGATCATTTCCTAACGCTTTGGTTTGAACCTCGACATTCAGCGGAATCGTTGCGGCGGATGAGCGCGATGAGAACGCAAAGGTCAGCGCGGGCCAGACTTTGCCGTAAAATTCTTTCGGGCTAAAACCCACTCCCAGAAGAATCAGGCCGTGGACAATGAACATCAACAAAATAGCGGTATAAGACGCGAAAATGAAGTTAATCAAGTTCATGATGTCATCGCCATCGGCTGCGGCCGACACTTTGATCATCAAGGCGAGAACCCCATAGGGCGTTAATTGAATGACCAAGCGCACCAGCGCCATAACCCATTCCTGAATCACAGCAATGCCACCCAGTAACCGCTCGCCAAGCGCGGCATTCTGAGCGCGCAACTGCAGACCCGCAACGCCGAACAGAATCCCGAACAAAGCAACCGCAATGATCGAGGTTGGTCTGGCGCCGGTTAAATCTAAGAAAATATTGGACGGCAGAAAACTCAGTAACAGTTCAGGCAGCGCCCAGTCCCGCATTTCAACCTGACGACTGAGTAAAACCTCAGCCCGAGCAAGCTCCCGCTCGCCTTCAACCAGCCCTTCTGCGGTCAATCCAAAACTTACGGCGATATACGCGCCGATCAATGCGGCAATGGCCGTTGTGCCCAGCAACATAAACAAGACGAGACCACCGATGCGACCTAAGGCTGATACAGCCTCCAGCTTGATGACCGCAGCAATCATGGACACCAGAATCAGGGGCATGATGATCATTTTCAGCAGACTGATGTAGCCGCCACCCACCAGGCGCGTCCAGCTTAAGAACGACCCGAGCGCCTCACCCAAAAACACTGAATACAGGTTCAGCAGCAACCCAAAGATGGCGCCGCCCAGCAGCCCAACCAGGACCCGCACCGAGAGCGATACTGCCTGCTGACCGAGTCGATACAGCCCGTAACACATACCGATCAACACACTGAGCAACATCAAGGTCATCATCGTTTATGCCTTTTAAGCCGAACCATAAAACGATTGCTTACGGCCCTTTTCGATTTATTTTGGGTGCNGCCCACCAGACCCGCGCGGTCTGCTCGATCAACGATTTATGACAGTCAACTTGCGAAGACCCAGTGGGGGCGGCCAGGTCGTTTAACAACCGACCGGCCCCAACGAATCGTTACGCACCAATCGCGTTAAGGATCGCATTTAAGGTGCCGCTGGGCCGCATGGCTTTATCGGCCAGTTCCGCAACCGGCTGGTAATACCCGCCCACATCCTGAGGCAAACCTTGCGCTGCCAGCAATTCGTCAACAATAGCCGCTTCATTGTCTCTGAGCGCGGTTGCCACCTTGGTGAAGGTTGCTCTCAAGTGCTCATCTTTATCCTGTCGTGCGGCTGCTTCGGCCCAATACAGCGCGAGGTAGAAATGGCTACCTCGGTTGTCTATTTCATGGACCTTACGCGAGGGTGATTTGTTCTTTTCAAGAAACATCGCCACGCCGTCATTAAGCGTCTCAGCCAGAACACGAGCCCGGTGATTATCAAAGGTCAAAGCAAGGTGCTCAAGCGAGGCCCCAAGGGCTAGAAACTCACCCAAAGAATCCCAACGCAGATGGCCCTCTTTTTCAAATTGCTGGACATGCTTCGGCGCGGAGCCGCCGGCGCCGGTTTCGAACAAACCACCTTCATTCATCAACGGCACAATTGACAGCATTTTGGCGCTCGTTCCCAGTTCCAGAATCGGGAACAAATCGGTTAAGTAGTCTCGAAGCACATTACCGGTCACCGATATGGTGTTTTCGCCCGCGCGGGTTCGCGCTAAGGCGTGCCGAGTCGCAGCGGCAGGCGCCAAAATTTGCCAGTCAATACCCGTCACATCGTACTGCGTGAGCTCATGATGGACCTTGGCAATCAACACCGCATCATGGGCTCGGTTCTCATCCAACCAAAACACGATCGGCCAGCTCGTTGCGCGCGCCCGCGCAACCGCCAATTTCACCCAATCCTGAATCGCCGTATGTTTTACCCGACACATCCGCCAAATGTCACCCGCTTCAACCGGATGACTGAGCAAGACTTGACCGGCAGCATCGACGACCTGAATCTCACCGGTGCCCGGCGCCTCAAAGGTCGTGTCATGAGAGCCATATTCCTCAGCTTTTTGGGCCATCAAGCCGACATTGGGAACAGAGCCCATCGTTGTTGGGTCAAAAGCCCCGTTCGCCTGACAATCTTTAATTGTTTCATCGTAAACCCCGGCATAACAACGATCCGGAATCACGGCCATCATATCGTGAAGCTCACCATCAGGCGCCCACATTTTGCCCGACTCTCGTATGGCTGCCGGCATCGAGGCATCGATAATAATATCGCTCGGGACATGCAGGTTGGTAATGCCTCGATCAGAATCCACCATGGCCTGGGCAGTGCCTTCGGTTAAATAGGCATCTAGCGCCGCTTTTATCTCGCTGCGCTGTTCTGGTGACAATTGCTCTATCTTTTCATAGGCATCACCGATGCCATTGTTCGGATCAACACTGAGCGCCTCAAAAACCGATTCATATTGCTCGAAGACCTCGCGATAATAGGCTTTCACCGCGTGCCCAAACATAATCGGATCTGAAACCTTCATCATCGTCGCTTTGAGATGTAATGACCAAAGTACCCCTTGATCCTTTGCCGCCTTGATGGTTTCTTCCAAAAATTGAACGAGCGCGGCCTTACCCATAACGGCAGCATCAACCACTTCGCCTTCACTAACGCTAACGGCGTCGGCTAAGGACACGACCTCGCCCGAATTGGATTTAAAGTGCACTGCGAGCTGATCTGCTTGCGCCATTTCAACAGAGCGTTCAGAACCGTAGAAATCACCTGATTGCATGTGCGCAACCGATGTCTTTGAATCACTGGCCCAGGCACCCATGCGGTGCGGATGTTTCTGAGCATAATCTTTAACCGCTTTGGCCGCGCGCCGATCCGAGTTGCCTTCTCGGAGCACGGGATTTACGGCGCTGCCTTTGACTCGGTCGTAACGCAACTTGTTTTCACGCTCTTGGTCGGTTTTCGGCTCCTCAACATAATCGGCAAACCGTAGCCTTTACTTTGCAATTCAACAATTGCGGCTTGCATCTGTGGGTTGGATGCCGAGATGTTCGGTAATTTAATGATATTAGCATCGCGCCTCTGGGTCATTTCACCCAACGCTGCCAAATGGTCAGGAATACGTTGCGCCTCGGTTAGATATTCCGGAAATGCCGAAATAATCCGACCTGCCAACGAGATGTCGAGCATTTCGACCTCGACGCCGGCGGTATCGGTAAAGGCTTTAATAATGGGGAGCATCGAGTAGGTCGCTAGTCTCGGTGCTTCATCGGTTTCGGTATAAATAATCTTTGGGATATCTGTCATTTAATCATCGCTTTTTCTTGTGTTGTGGTGTCTTTTGAACACGCAAATCGAGTTCTCCCCTGATCCGGGGACCCTGATTATAGAGCAAACACGAACAATTAGCATTTGAGCTAAACCCGCATTGCGACGAGTGGGATGTAATCAGACAGTTTGCACAATTCGTGCGCAATATGATGTCAGCGCAAGGCCTTGGGATCCGCTATGCTCAACATCAGAGCCTGCCGCGCAGGCGCCAAAGCAGGGAACTGCCTATGATCCCGGTCAACACCGAGCGTGCCCGAACACCCCATCACAATGCGGACTCATCGCAATTATTTCTTACGGCAATGACAATGACAAAGACAATGGGAATGACAATGGGAATCATCGGTCTATTTGTCAGTTTGTTTTCGACAAGTACCCTCGCCGTCGCAGAACCTGGTGCCCCCCCTGCAGCCCAATACAACAAACACCTCACCTGCGCCGTGTACTACCGAATGGTGGCCGGCAGTTTCAAACGCCAAGGCAATGGCATCTTGGCCGCGCCAGCCCTGGATCAAATGAATCTAATGATCACGCGCACAAAGGCACTCGGCGCGGCGTTAGGCCATACCGAGGCTGATTATTTGAGTGATTGGTCGGACACCCTAGGTGTCATGACGGATCAAATGAATCGCAACTATGACAATATTCGCCAACTGAAAACGCGCTACCAAAATCGCTGCAAAGCGCTTAATGACTGACAACCCGCTCTGCCAACCCGCGTATCACACCGCGCATCGATCGGTTTAAAAGTCAGGCGCTGCCTCGAGCATCAGGACGCGGTTCGTTGCGGGATGCGCAAAGGTCAGCCTCTGAGCATGCAGCATTAACCGCGCCCCCGACGCACGCACCGACGCCGGCGCATACAAATCGCATCCCACAATGGGCAGCCCAATCAAGGCAAGGTGCAGTCGCAGTTGATGGCGAACGCCCGTTACGGGCATCAAGGCGAGTCTCGTCTGCGAGCCGGCTGCGCTCAGAACCCGATATCGCGTCAATGCCTGCTTCCCTGTCCGCCAATTGACCCGCTGGCAGGGGCGTCGTAACCGGTCGGGCCCAAGTGGAAAGGTGATTTCGCCAGCATCAACTGCGGCCGTTCCGGCAACCTGCGCAACATACTGCTTGTCAATCCGGCGCTCACGAAACAATTGATTGAGTCCGGAGATTCCCCGTTTAGAACACCCAAAAACCACCAACCCTGAGGTGTCGAGGTCCAAGCGATGCACCGCTTGGGCCTCAGCTCGCAGGGCTTGAGCCTCGTTCAGCAAACACCGCTTTTCGAACCGACCGGGCGTCGTAAACAGCCCTGCTGGCTTATTCATCACCAGTAGGTGCTCATCTTCAAAAATGATCCAATCTTTCACATTACGCCGTCTCAATCGTTTCTTGCCTTCTGCTTGGGTATCATACCGGTTCAGCGAAGCAGAATCGGTCTTATGACTCAGAATATCGAACACCTTGGCGAGGTCATTACCGCTGCCGTTCCAGCGCTCCTCACAGCGCTTGAGGTAATGGAAACGGTGCAACAGGGCCACCATCCGGCTCGGCCACAGGCGACCATCAACTTTATCGAACCGTTTATCGAATCGCTCAATGAGGCGCACGCATCGCTTGCGCCGCTGACTTTTCCCACGCAAATCGAAAAGTTTGGCGAGCATCTCAAGACCAGCTTTCTGTATGCAAGCCGGACCGGTGAGAATCTTACCGCCACAGCCGAAGACTCAATGGCATTCTTCCGAGCAAACAGAACCTTCAGTAAAGCGTTGGATCACCTATTCCCGTTGGCGACCCTATTGAATCCAATCCATCAGTTTTTCCTAGAGGCGCCGCTGCGGCACAGCCCGAACGTAGCCGAGCAATTTTTGTCTGAGCCGAGCCATTATCCCATCACCCACATCGAAAATGCCTATGATCAACGGGGCGGCGCGTCGATCTACATTCCGCACTGGGTCGACCCGAATGCTTTGACGCCCGTGGTCATCGCACTTCACGGTGGAGCCGGCCATGGCCGGGACATGCTCTGGCATTGGTTACGAGAAGCGCGCAGCCGAGGGTTTGTTTTGATCGCGCCCACGTCAAGCGAGGATACTTGGCGGCTCAACCGTCCCGAGCTGGAACAACCGGCACTTTTGGCCTTATTGCACTTCGTCAAAGATCAGATCCAAATCGATGAGACGAAAATCCTACTCTCTGGCTTATCGGACGGCGCCACGCTTTCGTTACAGTTGGGCTTACAACCTGACGCGCCATTTACGCATTTGGCCCCTTTCTCAGGCACCCTCGATCCTGCCCTCGTCAGTCAGGAGGTGGATCTTTTACAGCAAGACAAGCCCATCTACTTAGTACACGGCGATAACGATTGGATGTTTCCAGTGGAGATTGGCCAAATGGCAGCGGAATTACTGGGCGCTCGCAATCCGAATCTCATTTATAATGAGATCAAAGGATTGGGCCACACCTTTGCCCGATCAGAGTTGAAGCAATTATTGCCCTGGTTTTCAGCGGCACTCTCACTGGAGCAATAACCTATGACGAATCGACTGATATTGTGTGTCTTGCTGGTCATTATCAGCCCTTGGCTACTCGCCAAAGAATTGATCCTGCTCCACACCAACGATTTTCACGGGCACATTCAACAAGAGGGCAAGTACGCAGGCGCGGCTAAAATTGCAGCGTTTG
>JGI20151J14362_10003834_pt1 | contig 10183 bp, 3 predicted proteins | sample COG_01_FD_14362 | JGI IMG/M metagenome (IMG submission 14362) | reverse complement strand
TTCCTATTGTTTGTTATGAAACAATTGATGGAGAATATGTTGCTAATTATGTTGATTTAGGAGCTAATTTTATTTCAATTATTACAAATGATGCTTGGTGGAGGGATACTCCAGGTCACAGACATTTATTAAGTTATGCAAGATTAAGAGCCATTGAGAACAGAAGATATATTATTAGAAGTGCAAATTCTGGTGTTTCTACAATTATAAATGAACTTGGTGAATATGACAATATTCTTCCTTATGATGAAAAAGGAATTTTAAGTGGATCAGCTTTCACTATTGACAAAAGAACCTTTTATAGTAAGAATGGAGATTATATAGCTAGAATAAGCATATTATTATCTGTTTTATTACTATTAATTTCATTTTCTAAAGTAAAAGAATAGAAATTCTTTGGTTATTTGGAGTTATAATATATTTTTGCAGAAAATAAGTTTCATGTATTGGACATTAGAACTAGCATCTTATTTAAGTGATGCACCTTGGCCGGCATCTAAAGATGAACTAATTGACTTCTCAATTAGAACTGGAGCACCTCTTGAAGTAGTTGAAAATCTTCAATCTTTGGAAGATGAAGGAGANGTGTATGAATCAATTCAAGAGATTTGGCCAGATTTCCCAACAGAAGATGATTACCTTTGGAACGAGGACGAGTATTAATTATAATAGATTAATATTTATTGGTAATTTTTAAATAAATTTGAAAAAAATATAATATGTCCATTGTTAACTCCCTTTTGAAGGTATTTCTTGGGGATAAATCTGGTAAAGATCTTAAAAAACTTACTCCATTAGTTGATGATATTAATATTGAATTTGATAAACTATCTGCAATTTCAAATGATCAGCTTAGAAATAAAACAATTGAATTTAAAGGAATAATATCTGAACAAACTTCAGATATAAATAAATCAATTCTAGATTTAAACAAAAAGATTTCAAACGAAACGTCAAATACTCAAAAAGAGATATTATTTAAGGAGGTTGAAACACTTGAAAATGATCTAATTTCAAAAAAGGCGCAGATATTAAATGACCTATTACCACAAGCTTTTGCCGTTGTAAAGGAAACCGCTAAAAGATTTTTTGAAAATGAAGAAATTGAGGTAACTACATCTGATTTTGACAAAGAAATTGCATCTAAAAAATCTTATGTAAATATTAAAAGTGATAAATCCATTTGGAAGAATAATTGGGATGCTGCAGGTAAAAATGTTGTCTGGGATATGATCCACTATGATGTGCAATTAATTGGTGGAATTGTACTTCATCAGGGAAGAATTGGTGAAATGCAAACAGGAGAAGGTAAAACATTAGTTTCTACATTACCGATTTATTTAAATGCATTAACTGGAGACGGTGTTCACCTTGTAACTGTTAATGATTACTTAGCAAAAAGAGATAGCGCATGGATGGGTCCAATTCTTGAGTTTCATGGTCTTAGAATTGATTGTATAGACTTCCATAAGCCCAACTCTCCTGAGAGAAAGAGAGCATATGATGCTGATATAACCTATGGAACAAATAATGAATTTGGCTTTGATTATTTAAGAGACAACATGTCTCACTCATTAGATGATATTGTTCAAAGAAAACATAATTATGCAATAATAGATGAGGTTGATTCAGTTCTAATAGATGATGCTAGAACTCCATTGATAATTTCAGGACCAACAAAAGATGGTGATCGTCATGAATTTGATAATTTAAAACCAAAAATCCAAAGGCTTGTTACTCTTCAAAAAACATATTTATCTAATATATTATCTGAAGCGAAAAATTTAATTAAAGATTCAGATAACGATCAAGGAGGATTTCTCTTATTTAGGGCATATAGAGGGTTACCAAAAAATAAAGCATTAATTAAATTTTTAAGTGAACAAGGTGTAAAACAAACACTTCAAAAAACTGAAAATTTCTATATGCAAGACAATAATAGGGAGATGCATCAAATTGATGAAGAGCTCTATTTCACTATCGATGAGAAGAATAATCAAATTGAACTTACTGATAAGGGTATTGAAACTTTATCTCAAGACTTAGATGATAAAGATTTCTTTATAATGCCTAATATATCCACAGAAGTAAAATCTATTGAAGAAAAAGGTTTATCAAGCGAGGAAGAGGCTAAGGCAAAAAGTGAATTGTTTAATGATTTTGATGTAAAAAGTGAAAGAATTCACAGTATTAATCAATTATTGAAAGCATTTACTTTATTTGAGAAAGATGTTGAATATGTAGTAGTAGAAAATAAAGTTATGATAGTTGATGAGCAAACTGGAAGAATAATGGATGGTAGAAGATACTCTGATGGACTTCATCAAGCAATAGAGGCAAAAGAGAATGTAAAGATCGAGGCAGCTACTCAAACTTTTGCTACAATAACTCTTCAAAATTATTTTAGATTATACACAAAATTATCTGGGATGACAGGGACTGCAGTAACTGAAGCTGGAGAATTTTGGGAAATTTATAAATTAGATGTTACTGAAATACCTACAAATAAACCTATTGCCAGAAAAGATGAGGATGATTTGATTTACAAGTCAAAAAGAGAAAAATATAATGCGATAATTGAAGATGTAATAACTCTTAGAAATAATAAAAGACCCGTTTTAATAGGAACTACTTCTGTAGAGATATCTGAGTTGCTCAGTAAAATGTTAAGTAGGGCTAATATTAATCATAATGTTCTTAATGCGAAGCTTCATAAAAAAGAAGCTGATATAGTTACAGAAGCAGGAAACCCTGGAGTAGTTACAATTGCAACTAACATGGCTGGTAGAGGAACCGATATTAAACTAAGTAAAGATGTTATCAACTCTGGTGGTCTTGCAATAATTGGAACTGAGAGACATGACTCAAGACGAGTTGATAGACAGCTTAGAGGTCGTTCTGGAAGACAAGGTGATCCAGGTAGCTCTCAATTCTATGTATCTTTTGAAGATAATTTAATGAGATTATTTGGACAAGATAGAGTTTCGAATATAATGGATAGAATGGGATTAAAAGATGGAGAAAATATTCAACATCCTATGGTTACTAAGTCAATTGAAAGGGCTCAAAAGAAGGTGGAGGAAAACAACTTTGGTATTAGAAAAAGACTATTAGAATATGATGATGTAATGAATTCTCAAAGAAATATTATATATACACTTAGAAAAAATGCATTGGAAGGAGATAGACTTCAAATTGATATTACAAATATCATGTTTGATACTATAGAAGAAATTGTAATACAGAATAAAGGAACTAACGATTACAAAAACTTTGAATTTGAGTTAATTACTACTTTTTCAATGACATCTCCAATTACAGAAAATGAGTTTCTAGAATCTAGTGAAGATGATTTAATTCAAAGTTTGTATGAGGAATTAAATACTTTTTACACAAACAAAAAAGAGTTAAATAGAACACTCGCTCTTCCAATAATAAAAAATGTATATGAGAATAAAGGCAACTCTTTTAAAAGAATTGTAGTGCCATTTACCGATGGAAAAAAAGTTATAAATATTGTAACTGATTTAAAAAAATCATATGAAAGTAATGGTGAAAATTTAATTGATGATTTTGAAAAAAACATATCTCTTGCAATTATTGATGAAAAATGGAAAAATCATCTAAGAAAAATGGATGATCTAAAACAATCTGTTCAATTAGCTGTTCACGAACAGAAAGATCCACTGTTGATATATAAATTTGAAGCTTATGAATTATTCAAGTCAATGATTCATATACTTAATAAAGAATTACTCTCTTTCTTATTCAAATCTAATCTTCCTGATAATCAAGGAAATATAAAAGATGCATCTTCTGGAAGCTCAAAAAATAATGATTATCAAACAACAAAACAAGAGAGCTTGAATAGTGACGAATTAGCTGAACGAGCCCGTAGAGTTGGTGCTGGAGCAAGTAATCAAAAAGTTGAGACTGTAACTCGAGAAATACCAAAGATTGGAAGGAATGAAAAAGTTGAAATAAAAAATTCTACTTCTGGAGAAGTTAAGGCTATGAAGTTCAAACAAGCAGAAAAATTTCTTCAATCAGGTGAATGGGAAATAAATAGCTAATTCTTGCTATAATATTCTTAAATATCTTCACTTTATATATCAAATCTACATTTTGAGAATAGGTTTTTTATCAAATTGATAATTTTAGTGATAACTCATTTTGTTTTCAGCATAAAATCAATTATGATAAACTCATAATTATATTTTTGTAATTCTGATATGAAATTAAAAGACCAAGGATTATATCTCTCAGAATTTGAACACGACAATTGTGGTGCTGGATTTATATGTAGTCTAAATGGTGAAAAGACCAATACAATTATCAGTCAAGCTCTTAATATTTTAACTTGTTTAGAGCATAGAGGTGCAGTTAGCTCTGATGGTCGGACTGGAGATGGAGCTGGTATACTTATAGAAATACCTCATGATTTTTTTATTAAAGAATGTGACTTTACTCTTCCTAACTCAAACGAATATGCGGTTGGTATGGTTTTCCTACCAAATAAAGTAAATCAATCTAATCACTGTATTAAAATATTTGAAGATGAGATTAAAAAACAAGACCTTAATATATTAGGCTGGAGAGATGTTCCTGTAAATTCTAAAGTTGTTGGATCTATAGCTAGTAAAACTCAGCCTCAAATTAAACAAGTATTTATTAAACCTAATACTAATCTAACAGATAAAGAATTTAATTTAAGGCTATTTATTGCTAGAAAAATTAGTGAAAACACGATATATTCTTCAGAATTAAACCAAAAAGAATATTTCTATTTTTCTAGTTTAAGTTTAAGAACAATAATTTATAAAGGATTATTAATTCCAGAAGACATTGAGAGATTTTACATAGATTTAAAAAACCCTAACCTAGTTACAAAGCTTGCTCTTGTTCATCAAAGATTTTCAACAAATACTTTCCCAACATGGGATTTAGCTCAGCCTTTTAGGTATATGTGTCACAATGGTGAAATAAACACATTCAAAGGAAATATTAGTAGAATGAAAACAAGGGAGGAGCTTTTTAAATCAGAAGATATATCTAAAATGGATATGTCTAAGATTTTACCAATTATTGTTCCTGGAAAATCAGATTCTGCTTCTATGGATATGGTTGTAGAATTATTACTGATGACAGGAAGATCTTTGCCGGAAGTAATGATGATGTTGGTTCCTGAAGCTTGGGAAAAACATAATTCAATGGATAATGACAAAAGAGCATTTTATAAATTTAATAGCTGTATTATGGAGCCTTGGGACGGCCCAGCTTCAATACCATTTACTGATGGAAAATATATTGGTGCGCTTCTAGACAGGAACGGATTAAGACCTTCTAGATATACTGTAACAAAAGATGGTTATGTAATTATGTCATCTGAGACAGGAGTTGTTGATCTCGATCCAGAGAACATTGAGTCTCATGGAAGACTAGAACCTGGTAAGATTTTCTTAGTTGACATGGACCAAGGAAAAATAATTAATGATAATGAAATAAAGAAAAATATTGTTTCCAAAAGGCCTTATAGGAAATGGGTTGATAAAAATATTTTACAATTAAGTGATATATCATATACAGGGAATCGTACTCCAGATGAAAAAATTAATTTAGAAACTAGACTTAAAATATTTGGATATACAAAAGAAGATTTTAAAAAGATAATAATCCCAATGTGTATTAGTGGAAAAGAGTCTATTGGATCCATGGGAATTGATACTCCACTAGCAGTACTTTCTAAAAAACCACAGTTAATATATAATTATTTTAAGCAATTGTTTGCTCAGGTAACAAATCCTCCTCTTGATGGAATCAGAGAGGAAATCGTTACAGATACTAGTCTATCATTAGGTAGTAACTATAATATTTTTGATGTAATTGAAGAACATTCAATAAGCCTAAACATTAAGAATCCAATAATATCTAATGAAGATCTTGATAAAATAAAATATATAAATCATGAAAAGTTTAAATCTAGCTCAATAGAATGTTTGTATGAGATAAAAAAAGGACATAATGGAATAGAGGAAGCCCTTGATGGAATTGTATTGAAAATTGAAAAACTTATTGATGAAGGAACTAATATAGTAATATTAAGTGATAGAAAAGTTTCAAAAAAAATGGCTCCTATACCAATTTTACTTGCTTGTTCATTTGTTCATCAAACTATGATTAAGTTAAAGAAAAGGTCTAAATTCGGAATTATAATAGAATCAGCAGAACCAAGAGAACCTCATCATTTTTCAATGTTATTTGGTTACGGAGCTAGTGCAATTAACCCTTATCTGGTAAATGAAATTATCAGCTATCATCATGAAATCGGACATATAAAAGATATTAGCTTAGAATCTTCAATATCAAATTTCAACGATGCTATAGCAAAAGGTATTTTAAAGGTAATGAATAAGATAGGTATATCTACTTTAAACTCTTACCGTGGTTCTCAAATTTTTGAGGCTCTAGGTCTTAAAACAAATTTTATAAACAAATATTTTAAAAATACACCAACAAGAATAGAGGGAGTTGGGCTTTATGTTCTGGAAAAAGAAATTAGCCAGAGAATCAATTTTGCTTTTAATTCAGAACCTAATTTTTCATCTATCAAAACAGGAGGAGATTATAGATGGAGAAGAGATGGTGAAAGTCATATGCTAAACCCTAAGACTATTTCAAAACTTCAAAATTCTGTAAAAACTGAAAATTATAGTTCATATAAAGAATATTCTAAACTAATTAATGAACAGGAAGAACAACTTATGACAATTAGAGGGCTTCTTAAGTTCATTGATTATAACCCTATTCCAATTGAAGAAGTTGAACCATGGACAGAGATTGTTAAAAGGTTTAAAACTGGTGCAATGTCTTATGGATCAATTAGTAAAGAAGCTCATGAGAATCTTGCAATTGCCATGAATAGAATCGGTGGTAAAAGTAATTCAGGTGAAGGAGGAGAAGACCATAATAGATTTAAAAAAGATGAAAATGGTGATTCAAGAAATAGCTCAATAAAACAAGTTGCCTCAGGAAGATTTGGTGTTAGTTCATATTATTTAACCAATGCTGATGAGATTCAAATTAAAATGGCTCAAGGTGCAAAACCTGGTGAAGGAGGTCAATTACCTGGATCAAAAGTAAATCCTTTGATAGCTAAAGTAAGAAACTCTACTCCCTATGTTGGATTAATATCTCCCCCACCACATCATGATATTTATTCAATAGAAGATCTTGCGCAATTAATATTTGATCTTAAAAATGCAAATAGGGATGCTAGAGTAAATGTAAAACTTGTATCAGAAGTTGGAGTTGGAACTATAGCTGCTGGTGTAGCAAAAGCCAAAGCAGATGTTATATTGATTTCTGGATATGATGGAGGAACTGGAGCATCACCTCTAACATCATTAAGACATGCAGGTCTTCCATGGGAGCTTGGAATTGCTGAAGCTCAACAAACATTAGTTTTAAATGACCTAAGAAGTAGAGTTGTTCTTGAATGTGATGGACAGTTAAAAACAGGAAGAGATGTAGCTATTGCTTGTTTGTTAGGTGCAGAGGAATTTGGTTTTTCAACAGCGCCATTAGTAGCTTCTGGTTGTATAATGATGCGAGCTTGTCATTTAAATACATGTCCTGTTGGTATAGCCACTCAGGATCCAGAACTTAGAAAGAATTTCAAAGGTAAACCAGAACATGTAATAAATTTTATGTACTTCGTTGCAGAAGAATTAAGAGAAATAATGGCAAATCTAGGATTTAGAACTGTAGAAGAAATGATTGGTCAAAGCCAAAAATTAGAAGCAAAAAAAGGAATCGATGATTATAAAGTAAAAGGGATAAATCTTGATAAAATATTATATAAACCTAATTCTGACAAGAACATCACTCTCAGAAATACAGAAAAACAAAATCATTATCTAAGTAAAGTTTTAGATTTTAAAATCCTAAAAGAAGCAAAACTATCAATAAATAGGAAGATTAAAACTTCTTTAGAATTCAAAATTAAAAATACAGATAGATCTGTAGGCGCAATTCTAAGTAACGAAATTTCCAAATTATATGGAGAGAAAGGATTACCAAAGGAAACATTAAAACTAAACTTCAAAGGATCTGCAGGNCAAAGCTTTGGAGCATTTGCAGTGAAAGGTCTCAGAATGACTGTTTATGGTAATACAAATGATTACTTTGGAAAAAGCTTATCTGGAGGTATTCTAAGTGTAAGAATCCCAAAAAAATCAACATTTAAATCAAATTTAAATATCATAACTGGAAATGTAGCTCTATATGGAGCAACTAAGGGTGAGGCATATATAAATGGAATTGCTGGTGAACGATTTTGTGTAAGAAATTCTGGAGCTAAGGCAGTAGTTGAGGGCATCGGTGATCATGGATGCGAATATATGACAGGAGGAATTGTTTTAATTCTTGGTAAAATCGGTAGAAATTTTGGTGCAGGTATGAGTGGTGGAATCTCTTACATATATAAAAATGAACAATTTTCAAATTCTAATTTTAACATGGAAATGATAGATCTTGAAAGTGTCGATGATCAAGATCAAGATATTATAAGTCATATGTTAGAAAATCATCTTTCGTATACAAATAGTAAACTAGCTAAAGCACTTCTTTCTAAATGGAAAAAAGAAAAATATAATTTTATCAAAGTAATGCCTAAAGAATATAAAATTGCTTTAGAAAAAATTGCTCAAGAGAAAATTAATCAACTCATTAAATAATTATGGGAAAAGTTAAAGGATTTAAAGAGTATAAAAGAATTGACGAAAAGTATATTCCTGTTAGAAAAAGATTGAAAAACTATAAGGAGTTTACTATAGATCCTAAAGAATCCGTGTTAAATTCTCAAGCAGCTAGATGTATGGATTGTGGTGTTCCTTTTTGTCACAGTGGTTGTCCATTAGGAAATCTAATACCAGACTTTAATGATTTAGTATATAATAAAAAATGGAAAGAGGCACTTGATATTTTACATTCAACAAATAATTTCCCAGAATTCACTGGTAGACTTTGTCCAGCTCCTTGTGAAGCTGCATGTGTGTTAGGAATAATAGATCCTCCTGTATCTATTGAATTAATTGAAAAACAAATTGTTGAAAAAGGGTTTAAAGAAAATTGGATATCACCTAAAATACCTGATATTAGAACTGGAAAAAAGATTGCTATTATTGGGTCTGGCCCGACTGGACTTGCTGCAGCTCAACAACTAAATTCTGTTGGTCATAGCGTAACTGTATTTGAAAGAGATAACAAGGTTGGTGGATTGCTCAGATATGGAATACCAGACTTTAAGCTTGAAAAAAAAATAATTGATAGAAGAATAAATATCTTAATTGAGGAAGGAATAACATTTAAGTGCAATATAGAAGTAGGCAAAGATTTAAAGATTGAAGAAATAGAAAAAAAGTATGATGCAGTTCTTATGTCAACAGGATCTACTATTAAGCGAAAATTAGATATACCAGGGAATAATCTTTCGGGAGTTGTTCAGGCAATGGATTTTTTAACTCATAATAACAAATTTGTAGATGGTCAATTGGATAAACATTTAAGTAAATATGATGCAAAGGGAAAAAATGTAATTGTTATAGGTGGAGGTGACACAGGATCTGATTGCATAGGAACATCCAATCGACATGGCGCAAAAAATGTAATAAATTTTGAATTAGCATCAAAACCTTCAAGGGAAAGAGATTTAAAAAATCCTTGGCCTTACTGGCCATTTACATTAAAATCATCTTCATCTCACGAGGAAGGAGCAGAAAGGGAATGGAGTATTTTAACAAAGAAGTTTATTGGAGATAAGGATAATAATATTGTAAGTCTACAGACTGTAAATGTTAAATTTGATGATGATAAAAAACAATTTATTGAAATACCCAATTCTGAGAAAAACTGGAATTGTGATCTTGTAATTTTAGCATTAGGTTTTACTGGTCCTGAAAATGATTTGCCAAAAAAACTAAATATTCATTTAAATAAAAGAGGTAATATATCTTCAAATTCTAACTATCAAACCAAAAAAAATAATATTTTTACTGCAGGTGATTGTAGGAGAGGACAATCTCTAATAGTATGGGCAATTTCTGAAGGAAGAGAAGCTTCTTATCACATAGATAAATATCTTATGGGTTCATCTAATCTTCCAAGAAAAGACTCATTTGGAGAT
>JGI20151J14362_10003833_pt1 | contig 10183 bp, 7 predicted proteins | sample COG_01_FD_14362 | JGI IMG/M metagenome (IMG submission 14362) | reverse complement strand
TCTGCGCGTGAGTAAATGAAGAGTTTTGTTAGGGGAAATCTGATTCTTCATTTATCCAACGCACGCACATGAACGCGTGCGTTTCCTCTTCAACTCCTTGTTTGTCACGACAACGAAGCAGTTTCAGCGCGATACTACGACTACAAAAACTCTCTTGTAGTTCTTTTTCTCTCACTTTTACTTCTTTCACTGCTTTGACAAGGCCTGAGAGTAAGAGGAGGATTAGGCGTTCGTTTTCAACGAAGCTCCCCGTGGCGGCGAAACAGACGACGACGACGAACAACAACAACAACAACATTAATAAGAACGATATGGGAGCGAACGCGTCGAATAACAACAACAACAACAACAACAACACTTGTTTTCCTCTCGGTGGTGGTAATCTGATGTTGTTCGCGTGCTCAAAATGCCGAGGCGAGGGCGTTTTGATTTCGCAATCCCGAAGGCAACGGCAGGAGAAGAAGAGGCAAGAGAAACGAGAGATGTATCCAAACTCGTACCATCGCAACAGGGATGGTGACGATTCAGACGACGACAAAGAGAAGGAAAGAGGCGATGGTGTAGAAAATAAGAAAAAGAAACAGAAGAAGAAAGGAATGGGAGAGAAACGGGCGACGTGTGCGGATTGTCAAGGGACCGGGTTGGTGGATGTAAACGACGACGACGCGAGCGACGAGAGCGCTCTCAAGTATTCAAGCGCGCAAAGCCAAGGTCACGTGTCCATCATTGGCGGCGGCATCGGCGGGATGGCGTTGGGCGTCGCGTTGCAGCACCGAGGCATTCGGTTTACGATATTCGAGAAAGACGAAGAGTTCAAAGCGAGGAGGCAAGGGTACGGGTTAACCATGCAGAGGTACTCGGGGGCGTCCGCGTTGAAGCAGTTAGGATTGGAGTTGAACGGAGTTGGATCCGATGCGAACGTGGCGTTGCACAGTAACGGGAAGGTGTTGGGAGAGTACGGGCACTCGGTCGAGAAAAGGAAAGAACGAACGGCGAATGATGCGAGCGCTGCAAATAGCAATAGTAAACACTTACCGAGCGTGGCGCACTCGTTGAGGAACGTGCACATTCCGAGACAGGAGTTACGAAAAATGCTGTTGGATGCGGTGAATCCGGAGAACATTCGTTGGGGGATGAAGTTTGATAGTGCCAAGACGATATCAGAAGACGGGGAAAACAACGACGACCCTCGCGTAGAAGTGACGTTCACAAACGGTGAAAAAATACTCTCCGATTGCGTTGTCGGCGCGGACGGTTTGTTCAGTCGCGTTCGCGCGCACAAGTTTGACAACCTCGACGCCATTCACGAGGGGTTGAACTACCTCGATTGCCTCGTCGTCCTCGGCATTTGCCACGGCATGGACCACGAGTTGTGTAAAAACAAAGCGTTCCAGATTCTCGACGGGCACAACCGTTTGTTTTGTATGCCATTTTCAACGAACGAGATTGCGGAAGATATACTGGGCTACAAAAATGACGTCGACCCGACGTACACGAACATCCCCCACGCGATGATGTGGCAACTTTCGTTCCCGTGCGAGTACGACGAAGCCGTGGAGCTTTCAAAAGATCGCAAAAAATTATTGGAAGAGTCTCGAAAGCGGTGCGAAAGTTGGTGCGAACCCGCCCACACGTTGTTGAAATCGACGAGGAGCGAGAACATGTCCGGGTACCCGGCGTTTGATATGCTCATAGAAGACGAAATCGTGTTTCGGAATGGTAGAAAGAAAGATACGTCGGATAAGGAGGCGTCGAATGTGGATGTATTCACTACGCTTCTGGGAGATGCGGCGCACCCCATGTCGCCTTTTAAAGGGCAAGGCGCGAACCAGGCGTTAGTGGACGCCTTGAATCTTGCCCGAGCGCTTTCCAGAGCGCCTAAATTTCTCTTACCCGGTGAACGCACCAACGGCACGCCGCCTAAAGTCGCCAACACGAAAGAGGCGTTAGTTATAGCAGAGGACGCGATGTTGAAACGGTCGCGAGGGAAAGTGGAAGGTTCGAGAGTTGCCGCTAAATATTTACACAGCGAGGCGGCGTTAGCGGAAGGTGATTTCGTGAGAGCGAACGTGGCGGTGTCGGCCGCGGCGGGCGAAGTGTATGATGGACGAAACGGATAGATATAGGTTTATTAATGACAAACAACAACACATAACACGTAGCATATTAGTATATAATAGATTATTAGAGCGCCTTTTTCGCACTGCTTGCGCGACTAGATCTTCTCGTGGCAATTGGTTTTTGTCCCATCTTGTGTAAAAACTTGAACATCTTCACGGTTATCGGAAACAAACCAAAGATACCCGGGTGACCATGGTACGGCACGCCGGCTTTCTCGCACTCTTCTTTCACAATCGGCACTAACTTCGGGTACAAGTTATGTGCCATCCCTGGGAACAAATGATGTTCGATTTGTAAGTTCAACCCGCCGGATAAGAACGACCAGAACGATTCCCCCCAACTCGCGCTCGTGCGGATTTGCCACTCAGCCCAATCGTTTTGCGCTCTCTTCGGCAATGCTGCCGGCGTTAAACCGTCCAAGTTATGCGAGACGATGAAAAACCAACACAAAATGAACGACCCAAACGTGGAATACGCGACGAGTGGTAAAATGCACGCCTTGATGCCAAAGTTATACATCGGCAACGCGAATTTCACCCCGTAGTGCAACGCTCTTCCCAAGTAAAACAATGCAAGCTCGTGTTTCATTAATCCCAAATACTCCACTCCAGGGCTCGACTTAGTGATTACTACGTTCACGAAATCCCCGGTTTGCGCGGCCAAATACAAAAACGGCCACGCGAAGACCGAGTAAAACGCTTGATACTTGTGAAACCACTTCCACTCCAAACTCTCGTCCAATCGCATGAGAGGAAAGGACGTGTACACGTCTTGGTCTCTCGTCGCCTCGTTACAGTAGGAATGGTGCGATACCATGTGATGGTATCTCCACTCGATAGAACTTTTCCCTAAAATCACGTCGCATCCGAACCACCCCCAAATGGCATTCACAAAACCGGATTGCGTCAACCCGCCGTGGTTGGCGGTGTGTTGCAACCCGGTGCCGCTCCAATACGCCGAGAAGCCTAAAAACATGCCAGTCAAAACCGTCGGATTCATATTAAACATGTATAAAGCCACGGCGTAGCACAAAATGACGCAAAACGCGTCGAATTTCACCCCACCCGCACCTCTCGCTTTCCTTCCGCTTTTCCTCGCTCGCGGCTCCACCACTTCCTCTCTCACTCGCTTCTGTATCTTTTTATACAAACTCGAATCGAGTGGTTTCGGAAAGGTTTCATCCGGACACCAGCTCTCTTCCACGTTTACGGTCGGTAGCGTCTTCAAAACTTTCTCCACGATTTCCGATCGCAAATGGTGCGATTCGAACAAAATCGTCGCGTCTCTTCCGTGCGCCAGCATCAAGAGTTGACTCCCTCCGGGATGACGTTTCGCGAACTCGGTGATGTCGTACGTTTTCCCCCGGATTTGCGTGTACTTTCTTCCCGGAATGATATTATTATCGATCATTTTTTCGCCATCTCCCTCCTTCTCTTCTGGAGCGGCGTCGACGACCATCGATGGTGCGTTCTTTCTCACGACGTCGATGACTTTGCCGCCGACTTTAGAAGACGAGTTTGCCCCTTTGCCCATTTTTATGATTATCTTTTTTTGTGACTTCCTTCGACCGCAAATTTGGGAGGAAATCATCGTCGTCATCACCATCATCATCACCATCATCATCATTCATCGAATTTCAAAAATATGTTGTTGTTGTTGGAAAAAGTTCTTTTGTGTTTCTCTGGTGTGAGTACTCTATTTTTACAACGTTTTAGTAGTATTATGCGCGTGTCTCTCTCTCTTTCTCTGTTCGTCTGTTTGTCTGCTTCACCGTAATGTCTAAGCGGCGCTCTTATTAATTTCCTCGAAGACGTTTTGTAACCATTTCGATTTACTCGCGTCGCGTTCCAACTCCGTTTTGAGTTTTTTGACGCGTTCGATGACGTCTTGCGGCGCGAGTTGCGGTAACGGGATGTTTTTGAAATCGTTCAGGAATTGCATGGCGCGTTTGCGACCGTACGTGGCGTCGGCATCGTCGATCCCGTCTGATTTATTGCTGTTGGTGGTGTTCTCTTTGTCGTCGTTTCCAGCAGAGTTACCACCGTTTTCCAACTCTTCGGCGCATTTGCGCGCGTCTTCCAACGCCTCAGCCGGGAAGCCGGAAAACTCGGCGCAGTGAATGCCAAAGGATTGGTCGCACGCGCCTTCCTCTAAAGCGTACAACATGGCAATTTTCTTACTCGCGACGTCGATTTTCGCGGAAACGTGAAAATTCTTAACGCCAGTTTCGCCTTTTAATTCCGTCAACTCGTGGAAGTGCGTGGCGAACAAACACGGCGCTTTGACTTCGTTCGCCAAGTGCTCGGCGATGCCCCAGGCTAAACCGAACCCGTCGTACGTGGACGTGCCGCGACCTAACTCATCGATGATAACCAACGACTTTTCCGTGGCCGAACGTAAAATGGACGCGGATTCAAGCATTTCCGCCATGAACGTGGAAACGCCGCGTAATTGAAAATCTCCGGCGCCAATGCGGCAGAAAATCGCATCCCGAATTGGAATGATTGCTTTTGAACACGGAACGAATGACCCGACTTGCGCCAATAAAACGTTCACACCGACTTGGCGAATAAACGTAGACTTACCGCCCATGTTCGGACCGGTGATAATTTGAAACCAACTCTCGCCTTTGATCATTTTGCACGAGTTTTGCACAAACTCGCCGCAGGATTCTTGCACCTCCACGAGCGGGTGTCTCGAATCGAGCAACACGAGTTCTTTTTCGTCCGCGTTGGTCATTTGCGGTCTCACGTACGGCGTCGGAGCGTTTTGCGCAACCTCGGCGAACGCGCACAAGACGTCCAACTCGGCCATCACCGACGACGCTTTCAAAAAAATATCGACGAAAGAAACCGCCACGTCCAAGACGCGTTGGACCAAATGTTTCTGCTTCGCCTCGTACGTTCGATCGATTTCTAACCTCTTTTGACTCAACGCGCGCAATTTTTTATTCGTAAACTTAGAGCCGTCTTTTTTTGCCTCTAAGATTTGGAACTGCGCGGATTTCGATAACTTTGATCGCGCCGCGGTTTCGTCCTTCTTCGTCAGACGAAAAAAGTACCCGTGTTGGTTGTTCTTTTCCAATTTTAACTGCTTGTCTCTTTCCATCGTCAAATCTTCCGCGGCTTCTTGCCACACGACGTTGATTTCCTCCTCCGTGGATATCTTTTGCTGCTCTAAGAGAGCCAACGTGTCGTCAAACTCGGCGGAGATGACGTACTCGTCTGGGATCTTGTTCAAATCCACCGCGTGCTCAATCAAAGCTTCAAATTTGCCCAACTTTTCCTCTTCCACGCACTCTTTCAACGGCGAGATGTATTTTGAGATGAATAACGCTTTCCTCGTCTCGTCGGAAAAAGGAATGCGCTCTAAACAATCGATCGCGTGCGGAATCGCGCTCGAAGCTTGGTATAATTTACACAAATCCATCAGAGTCGTTTTCTTCTTCTCCAATTTCCTCGCCAAGCGCTCGACGTCTGGTAACGACTTCAAGTGCGCGTTACGCAACGAGTCTCTCAAAGCGCTTTCCTCAGAAAACGTCTCCACGACGTCGTGCCTTTCCGAAATCTTCTCCACGGAAACTAACGGTTGTTTCAACCATCGATACAACACTCTCTTCCCCATCGGCGACGTGCATCGATTGAGCAAGTTGTACAAGGAGAATCCTCCGCCGCTCCCTTTCCCGGCGGTTTCCCCGAACGATCTGTCCCNGCCGCCACCGCTGCTCGGCAACACGTTCAACGCTTTCAACGCCGCCGCGTCCAATCGCACGTGAGCTCCGCTGTCAAACAACTCTAACTCGCACCTTCCGTGGTTTTGCGCGTCGTTACCGATATCCGCGAATTTCATCACCGCGTGCAAACACTGCACGGCCAGCGGCAAGTCCAAAACGTTTCTGTGCGCTTGCACGTTATCGCCACTTTTTAGCAGCCTCTTCAAATCGTCCTCGACGTCGTCCGTTCGAAAATATTCGCTGTTCGCTTTTGCCGTTCGCATGGCGTCGCACCTATCGATCACGTCCGCGATTCTCTTCGCGTCCGCCGTCATCGCCCCTCCGCTCGCTTTATCAATTTCGTTCGGCACAATCACCTCTCGGGCGTTAATCTGCGCCAAAATAGACTCCAACTGCCCTAACCTCTCCTCGTCCGAAAACTCCAACGCTCGCAACGTCCTCGTCGAGTACTCGAAAAACGCTAAACCGATGCGTCTTTGCTCTTGTTTCAAAACGCACTTCACCGCGCAAACGATCGGTAACGAATCCGTATCCGCGTTTGCGTTGTTCTTGTTATTATTATTATTCAAATCGTTCTCTTTGCTCCCGTCGAACAAGATATCTTCGAAATCCAAAACGTTCCCAGGACTCCCGCGTTTCGTCAACTTAAAATCCCCTCTACTATTCGGTTCGCTTTCGTACACCTCCACCGTCCTCTCTCTCGTGTGTAACAAAACGTCTCGACAAATCGTTTCGAATAAGTTTTGATTGATATTCACGGACGGTAAAATAAACTGCGAGTTTCCCCCCGCGTCTTTGAGATACTTCACCACCGTGGTCGTTTTATAAAACCTCCGAGCGACGTAGAACGCGTCGTCGGCGCACACCGACCATCCTTCGTGTTTCGAACGGTTGAAGAATCGCAGCGAATGATGATGTTTTTCTTCTTCTTCGCTTTCTTTTTTGTCGTCATCATCATTCTTCTTCGAGAAGACGTTCGTAAAAGTTGTCTCGTAAAACCGAACGAATCCAGACGCGTCCGGAAGAATTGCATCCTGTTCGCGCGGGGCAAAAGAAGTCGTCCCCATTTTCGTCGTCTTTCTCTCTCTTCTGCCTCCTTTCTGTGATGGGATGATGATTCTTTCGCGAAGAGAAAAGCGTGGTGAGAAAATGTGATGGTTTCTGGTCCGAGACGGAACGTTTTCATTTTTTTTTCATTTTTGAATTTTTTTCTCTAAATCAATCCTCTTTCTCTGTTTGTTGTTCGGTCTCCTCCCTTGTCGTCCAACTTTTTATGGATACATATTTTTTCGAGAAAACGACAGAAAAAGCGTTTACAGAAAAAAGAAAATGATGAGAGAAGAGGACGAAGAGAGGGGTGGCGCTTTAGATCCTCTTCTTCTTTCCGAGGAAGTCGATTCAGAAGAAGAAGACAAAGAAGAGACGGGAGAGATTGACGACTGCGAGGCGTGACCACCACCAGCACAAACGACGACGACGACGAATATGCGAAATTCGTCTTTTTTAGTCTCGAATGAGCAACCTCCTTTTAATTCTTCTTCTTCGGGAGGAAAAGGAAATCTCGCGACGGTTGTTTTGACGATTCTGTTTTCCTTCCCGGCGATAATCGGGTCGTGATGTTGGCCTTTACTCGTGGCTGGGATGGTAGGGACGGTCGCGACGCAAGCGTCGAAGCAAATGGCGCATTCGATCAGTTTCGGCATCAATTTAGCGGTGACGACGAACGTGTTCCAACTCGTTTGGCACCAAAACCGAAACGCAACCAAAGTGGTGGTAATGGTAATGGTGGCGGGAGCAACAAAACGACTTCAAAACGACCGGTTTTCTTGGTGTTTTGTTCGATTCCTTTGATCATGTTGGATAACGTGCGACACGTTTTGCAAGACGGCGAAATGATTGGAAAGTGGAGTTCTATGTATCGTAGCGACAAGAAGTGCTATCATCACGACTTTAGGTGTTTATCGTTGGTCGGTTGGACGTGTCAAATTGCCACGACGGTTGGCTTCGCTTTGCTTTTACTAGGCGTGTTGATGAGCAGCGGCGCGTGGGTGAAGTTGAAACGAAGGTATAGGGAGTTGAGAGGTACTCCTACGAGGAACGTTGGTAGTTCGAATGCTTAAGCAGAAGAAGAAGAAGAAGAAGAAGAAGAAGAAGAAGGAAGAGGAAACGTGTTTTCTATTTTCATAACGGTGTGAAGTGAGACGCGGAAAAATGTGCCGCCGGCAAATCCGCGACGACTGATAAATGTGTGAAAAAATGAATTCAAAGTTTTGTTTTCTGCCTACGACGCCTGCACAAAAGCAGTGGCAAAGTTGTTATTTAACTTACTTGTATTGTATGTATATGTTGCGCGTGTATATTATTACGGTTTTTTCTACGTGTTCTAGTATGTATCTATGCGTGCATGCGTCCTAAAATTTAATCTTAATCTCTCATCAAGAAGACTTGTGTCTTTTCGACATCTCCTCGGCTGGCGTGGCGGTGACTTCTTCTTCGTCGTCGTCGTCGCCATCCCAGACGATTTTGTTTTTGTTGCTTTTATTCTCGCTCGGTGAACCAAACGGTGGTCGAACAGAACCGCCTTCGGTCGTTTGCGAAGGTGGCACAACCGATGACCCGGGCGTTTGCGGAGGGACGTTATTATAGTTGATCGTCATCCTCCCAGCCGCCTCGTCGTCTTTTCTTCTCGCTTCTTCTTCTTTTCGTTTCTCTTCTTCATCATCCTCTTCTTCTTCTTCTTCATCCGGTAACATCGCCGCCAACACCATCTCCGCGTCGAAATCAAAGTGCGGTATGCCTGCTCTCGGATTCTCGCCGCCGTGCATTTGTTGTTCCGACGAGGCGTAATGCCCTCCGGCAAACTCCCTCGTCGGTCTCAACGATACCGGATCGCCGTCTTTATCGCACGACATCAACACGTCTTGTTCGATTGACTCGCATAATTTCACCATCGCTAAAGTATCTTTCAAATTAATCGTCACTTTTACGAACTCTTTATCGTACTGTCGATTCTCGTACCTCAAAATCGCTTCCTCGTTTGCGTCTAAATGTACCGTCGTTTGCAACTGTTGAAACGGTCCGCCGGCTATATTCTGTTCGGCTTTTTTATCCACGTACGAAGATATCTCCACGCACTTCTTCGCCTTGTGCTGTTGCTTGGAGAAGCTCCCACCTCGAGACTGCTTGCTACTGAAAGCGTTGACGACTCCGCCCGCGGCGGCCGCGCTCCCTGGCGTCGTCGTCCCCGTCCCTGTCGCGTCCGATCCGTCACCTTCCCACTCGCCGTTGTAAAACGTAAACGTCGCGTCTTGTTGCGTCCCGACGTTGAAGTGACTTCCTAAAAACTTACCTAAACTTCTCGCTTTAAACACGATTTGAACGAGCATGGAATCGCTATCCACCTCTGCCGCTAAGTGTTCCGCGTCCTGTATCGCGTAAATGTTATACGTCTTTTGAAGTTGTCCTCCTTGTCCTCCTTGTCCTCCTTGTCCTCCTTGTCCGCCCGTGCACACAATCTCAACTTTTTCTCCGTTACTTTCTTTCATTTTTATTCTCACGCGATCGACTCGATTCGATCGCAGGCACCCCAAAACGTGCTTCGCCAACAGCGCCGTCTGCACTCCCGTCACAACAAAATCGTCGTCGTCGTTTTTATCCGCCGCTTTTTCAACGGCGCAACACTCGTACCCATCAAACGCGTTCGTCCTTAAAATGCAACTCAAAAACGCCGAGTGATTTTGATTCACCGCTTTGATGCGTAACCCGCTCGAAGGGTGCGCTTCGATGAGCACTTCCGGGGAGATTTTCGCGCAACACCCGAGCGTTTTGAACAGATATTTCAAGGGAAGTGCCGCGAGAGAGGCGGAGAAGGCTACCGTTGAGCTCCCTCCGCCGGTTGGTGGTCCTCCTCTCTCCATCTTTGTTTTGTTGTTGTGTTGTTGTTTTCTCTTTACGAGAGACAACTGTCGTTTTTTGTGCCAAGAAATGCAATTTTTTGAAAAAAAATGTTTTGGTTTGTTTTTTGAAACTTCCAACACAACCATCCAAAAAAGAGGGGAATCAGAATAGAAAATTCAAAAAAGCACAAACAAACACCACACTTTAAATTTACACGTACTCTCTGATTCTCTGCTTTTGATAACATATAACGAAGAAGAAGACAAAGAAGATAAAGAAGAAGATGGCGAAGATGAAAAGAAGAAGCGCATCATCATCGAGTAAGTTGTCCTCTTTTNTGANNAAAATGAAGAAAAAAGGAATAAAAACGAAGCGAATGAAAAAGCTCATTTTCTCTCGAGCGAAGAAGGCGACGGTATTTCTGAAATCGAA
>JGI20151J14362_10003832_pt1 | contig 10184 bp, 3 predicted proteins | sample COG_01_FD_14362 | JGI IMG/M metagenome (IMG submission 14362) | reverse complement strand
CGCGGCCTCGCGCAGTCCGGTCTCTGGGGATGCTTCGACGAGTTCAACCGCATCAACCTCGACGTGCTCTCCGTGTGCGCGCAGCAGGTGTACTGCGTCCTCCAGGCTATCCGCGAGCGCAAGAAGGAGTTTGTCTTCACCGACGGCGCCGTGGTGTCCCTCGACTCGCGCGTTGGTTTCTTCATCACGATGAACCCCGGTTACGCCGGTCGCCAGGAGCTGCCGGAGAACCTCAAGGCTCTCTTCCGCGGCGTCACCATGATGGTGCCCAACCGCCAGATCATCAAGAAGGTGAAGCTGGCGGCGTGCGGCTACCAGGAGAATGAATTTTTGGCCAAGAAATTCTTCGTGCTCTACGGTCTCTGCGAGCAGCAGCTCTCCAAACAGGCGCACTACGATTTCGGTCTGCGCAACATCCTCTCCGTGCTCCGTACCATGGGTTCTTCCAAGCGCGCCAACCCGAACAAGTCGGAGACGTACCTGGCGATGCGAACCCTCCGCGACATGAACATGTCCAAGTTTGTCGCCGAGGACGTTCCCTTGTTCCTCTCCCTCATCGACGACATCTTCCCCGGTATCAAGGCTGACAAGGCTGTCTTCCCCGACATCGAAGCCGCGATGGCCAAGGTTGCCACCGAGAAGGGACTTCAGCTCCACCCCACGTGGCTCGCCAAGTGCGTCCAGCTCTACGAGACCTACCTGGTGCGCCACGGTATCATGCTCGTCGGGCCCACCGGCAGCGGCAAGACTGCCATCTGCGAGACACTCGCGGGCGCTCTCACGGAGGTTGGTAACAAGCACGTGGTCTGGAAGATGAACCCCAAGGCGATCACCGCGCCGCAGATGTTCGGCCGCCTCGACGCCGCGACGGGCGACTGGACCGAGGGTGTCTTTGCCGTGCTGTGGCGCCGGGCGGCGAAGGAGAAGAAGAACAACACCTGGATCGTGCTCGACGGACCGGTCGACGCCATCTGGATCGAGAACCTCAACACCGTGCTCGACGACAACAAGGTTCTCACCCTCGCCAACGGCGATCGCGTGCAGATGAGCGGCTTGATGAAGGCTTTTTTTGAGCCCGAGAATCTCAACAACGCGTCACCCGCGACGGTGTCCCGCGCGGGTATCATCTACGTCTCCGAGACTGAGCTCGGCTGGAAGCCCCTCGTGGCGTCCTGGCTCGACAAGCGACGCAAGCAGGAATCCGCGCTGCTCAAGCCCTTGTTCGAGAAGTACATCGACCCGATCACCCACTTCATCGCGCTCGAGTGCAAGCCCATCATGTCGGGCATCCCCTGGGAGCACGTCTCCAGGGACTTCTGCTCCGTCGGCTCGCTGCTCACCATGCTCCAGGCGTGCCTCAAGCCGAGCAGCGAGGGCGACAAGCCGGAGACCCTGAGCGAAGGCCACTACGAACGGTTCTTCATCTACTGCATCTGCTGGTCCCTGGGCGCCATGCTCCCCGCCGAGGACAGACCAAAGTTCAACGCTAAACTCTGCGAACTCGCCAAGGGCAACGTCCCCGACATGGAACCAGGCGATACACTGTTCGAGTACTACGTCAACGAGGACAACACCGAGTGGGCGCCGTGGGTCGACCGCGTCCCCACGTGGGAGTACCCGCGGCTGGAGGAGAAGCCCAAGTTTGCCAGCCTCGTCATCCCCACCCTCGACTCGGTCCGACTCGAGTACGCCCTGAACCTGGTGAGCTCAGTCGACGGCTCGTCCCTATTCGTGGGCGGGCCCGGTACCGCCAAGACGACCACGATCAAGTCGTTCATCGGCTCCTTCGACCCGGACAAGATGCTCAACAAGCCCATCACCTTCTCGTCACTCACCACGCCGGGGGTGTTCCAAACCGCGGTGGAGGGCGCTGTTGAGAAGAGACAAGGGCGAACGTTCGGCCCGCCCGCGGGTAAGAAGCTCATCGTGTTCGTCGACGACATCTCCATGCCGCAGATGAACGACTGGGGTGACCAGGTGACCAACGAGATTGTCCGGCAGCTCCTGGAAGAGGGCGGCATGTACTCCCTGGAGAAACCCATCGGAGACATGAAGATGATTGTCGACGTGCAGTACCTCGCGGCGATGAACACGCCGGGGGGCGGGAAGAACGATATTCCCAACCGTTTGAAGAGGCACTTCTGCATCTTCAACGTGCCCCTCCCGTCCGTGGCGGCCATCAACAACATCTTCGGTCAGCTCGTCGCCGGACGCTTCGCGTCGGACGTGTTCTCCGCCAACGTCGTCGCCGCCGCCGAGAAGTTGGTGCCGATCACCATCGACCTCTGGAACAAGGTCCAGACCAAGATGCTTCCAACCCCCGCCAAGTTCCACTACCTGTTCAACATGCGCGAGCTCAGCAAGGTGTTCCAGGGCTTGATCCTCGCCGAGCGCGACAGGTTCAAGAGCGGCGTGCAGCACCCGCCGTTTGGGGGTAACGTCAAGTCCCCCGAGGGGTACCTGGTGGCGCTCTGGCGGCACGAGTGCGAGCGCGTCTTTGTCGACAAGCTCACGTCGTACGACGACAAGGACTGGACCGACTCGTTGATCCAGAAGATCATCGGCGACACGTTCGGCGAGAAGATCACGAAGGAGGTTGAGGAGCGCGTGTACTTTGTGGACTTTTTGAGGCCCCCCGTCATCGACGATCAGACGGGCGACGTCCTCGAAGCCAACCCGAGCTTTTACGAGTCCTCGGTTGACCTTCAGATGGTGAAGGACCTCGCGGATAGTAAGATGGCCGCGTTCAACGAGTCGTCCAAGACGGTCAAGCTCGACTTGGTGCTGTTCACCGACGCGTTGACGCACATGATGCGCATCGCGAGGCTTCTGAGCATGGACCGAGGTAGCGCGCTGCTGGTGGGCGTGGGAGGGTCGGGTAAGCAGTCGCTGACCCGACTGGCCGCGTACATCGTCGGAGCGTTCACGTTCCAGATTACAATCTCGAAGCAGTACAACCAGAGCGCGTTGTTCGAGGATCTCAAGTCTCTGTACAAGGTGGCGGGTCTGAAGGGCCAGAAGGTTGCGTTCATCTTCACCGACGCCGAGGTCAAGGAGGAATCCTTCCTCGAGTTCATCAACCAGATTTTGATGACTGGCGAGGTGGCGGGTCTCTTCCCCAAGGACGAGCTCGACATGATCGTCAACGACATGCGAGCCGTGGCCAAGCGTGAGTGCCCCGACATGCCCGACACGTGGGAGAACCTCTACCAGCTCTTCCTGGGTAGGGTGCGGGACAACCTCCACACGTGCCTGTGCTTCTCCCCGGTTGGCGACAAATTCGCGACTCGAGCTCGAAATTTCCCGGGTCTCATCAACGGGTGCACCATCGACTGGTTCCTCCCTTGGCCCCAGGACGCCCTCATCGCGGTGTCCACCAAGTACATCGGTGACTTCGACATGGCGTGCGACGAGTCCGTCAAGGCGCTGCTCCAGGAGCACATGGGTCACGTGCACACCGCGGTGACCACGGCTTGCAAGGAGTACTTTGAAAAGTTCAGGCGAAACGTCTACGTCACCCCCAAGTCGTACCTCTCCTTCATCGACGGATACCGCAGCCTCTACCAGAAGAAGCTGGACGACGTCAACGTCCTCGCGGACAAGATCAACAGCGGTCTGTCCAAGCTCTTCGAGGCTAAGAGCGACGTGAAGAAGATGCAGGTTGAGCTCACGCAGAAGAACAAGGATCTCGCCGAGGCTCAGAAATCTTCCGAGAAGCTCCTCAAGGAGATCTCCGCGTCCACCGCCGTCGCCGAGAAGGAGAAGGCAAAGGTGGCTGTCATCGTCGAGGGTGTCACGGCCAAGGCTAACCAGATCGAGGCTGGTAAGATTGAGGCTGAGGAGGATCTCAAGCTGGCGCAGCCCGCCATGGACGCCGCGCTCGAAGCGCTCGGCTCCATCGACCAGAAGAGCATCCAAAACACAAAGGCGCTCAAGAACCCGCCCGACCTCGTCAAGCGCATCCTCGACGCCGTGCTGGTGCTCAGGCAGTATCCCATGTCCAAGAAGATCGCGTGGCACGAGCCCAAGAAGAACCAGATTGTCATCGACGCTTCCGAAAACTGGAAAAACGTCTCCATGGCCATGATGGGAGACAACTTCCTCAACGCGCTGCTCTCCTTCCCCAAGGAACAGATCAACGACGAGACGTGCGAGTTCCTCGACGCCTACTTGGACGCCCCCGACTTCAACTACGAGGGCGCCATGAAGTCCGCGCAGGCTGTCGCCGGTCTGTGCAACTGGTGCGAGGCGATGAAGACGTACCATTTCGTCGCCGCCGTCGTCGACCCAAAGATGCGGGCGTTGAGGGAGGCCAAGCGGTCCTCGACGAGGCCAACAGGGAAAAGCAAAAAGCCGAGGACGAGCTCGCGGAGGTCCAGGCCGGTCTCGACGCCATGCAGGCCAAGTTCGACGAGGCCATGGCGGAGAAGCAGCGGCTCCTGGATGACGCCGAGGCTACGCAGAAGCGCATGGACGCCGCCACCGCGCTCATCACCGCGCTGGCGGGTGAGGAGGTTCGATGGACCGAGCAGTCCAAGCAGTTCGACCTGCAGATCCAACGGCTCACCGGCGACTGCGCCATCGCCTCGTCGTTCGTGTCGTACCTCGGTCCGTTCAACAAGGAGTTCAGGGACTTGCTGATGCAACGCGACTTTTACGGGGATTTGATCCAGCGCGAGATTCCGGTGACTGAGAACCTGGACGTGTCCAAGTTTTTGGTCGAGGAGGCTGAGATTGGGGAGTGGACCCTGCAGGGTTTACCCACGGACGACATATCGGTCCAGAACGGTATCATGGTGACGCGCGCGACGCGGTACCCCGTGCTGGTGGACCCCCAAGGCCAGGGTATCAACTGGCTTAAGAACCGAGAGCAGGATAACCAGCTGCGGGTGACGTCTTTGAACGATAAGCACTTCAGGAACATCCTCGACGACTGCCTCTCCTTCGGTAAGCCCATGCTCATCGAGAACATCGAAGAGGAGCTGGATCCGGTGCTGGATCCGGTGCTCGAGAAGAGGTTCATCAAGAAGGGGAAGAATTTCATCATCCAGCTCGACAAGGAGGTTGACTACAACCCCGAGTTCCAGCTCTTCTGCACCACCCGCCTGCCCAACCCGCACTACTCCCCCGAGCTGTGCGCCAAGGTGACCGTGGTTGACTTCACCGTCACCCCCGTGGGCCTCGAGGACCAGCTGCTCGCCAAGCTGATCCTCAAGGAGAAGAACGAGCTCGAGGTGCAGCGCCTGGGCCTGATGGAGGAGGTTACAAACTACAAGAAGAAGATCAAGCAGCTCGAGGACGACTTGCTGTTCAGGCTGTCCAACTCGCAGGGTAACCTGCTGGACGACGTGGAGCTGATCGAGGTGCTGAACAACACCAAGATCACCGCGCAGGAGGTGAACGAGAAGCTGGCCAACGCGAGCGAGACGAACGCGAAGATCACGGAGGCTTGCGAGGAGTACCGACCCGTCGCGCACCGGGCCACGCTCATCTATTTCCTCATCGCCGAGTTTGCCAGCGTCAACGTGATGTACCAGACCTCGCTGAAGCAATTCAACGAGATTTACGAGCTCGCCATCGACGACGCCGAGCCCGCGCAGATGCCCGCCAAGCGCATCGTGAACATCATCGAGCACATGACCTACTCGGTGTACCTCTACATCCAGCGCGGCCTCTTCGAGCGTCACAAGCTCACCTTTGCGCTCATGATGACCAACAAGATCCTCATCAGCGCCAAGCAGCTCTCCCCTGACAACGTCAACGTCTTCCTCAAGGGTGGCGGCTCGCTCGATATCAAGTCGGTGCGCAAGAAGCCCAAGGAGTGGATCCCCGACAAGTGCTGGCTCGACATCAACGCCTTGCAAAAGACGGCGGCGTTTTCAGACATCCTCGACTCGTTCGATCGCAACGAGCCGATGTGGAAGAAGTGGTACGACCTCGAGGCTCCCGAGCAGGTCAACGTGCCGGACTTTGAGGATCGAATCACCAAGTTTGAGAAGATGATGATCGTCAAGGCTATGCGCGAGGACAGGACGCAAGTCGCGGCGCAGGCGTACATCGGCGACGCCATCGGGCAGCGATTCGTCGAGTCGGTGCCCATCAACGTGGAGGCCACCTGGGAGGAGACCACGCCGTACATTCCGGTCATCTGCCTCCTGTCTGCCGGCTCGGACCCCACGAAGCTCATCGAGGAGCTCGCCAAGAAGAAGAAGCTCAAGCTCTCCGGCGTGTCCATGGGCCAAGGGCAGGAGATCATCGCGCGGAAGCTCATCCAGACGGCTGTCAAGAAGGGCGAGTGGGTGATTTTGCAAAACACCCACCTCGGCTTGAACTACATGGCCGAGATCGAGGTGTACCTCACCAAGGCGGAGGAGCTTCACGACGACTTCAGGCTGTGGATCACCGCCGAGCCCCACCCGCAGTTCCCCATCGGCCTCCTCCAGATGTCCATCAAGCTCACCAACGAGGCGCCCGTCGGCATGCGCGCCGGTCTCAGGAACTCCTACGCCTGGGTCACGCAGGACATGATGGACGCCGTGCCGAGGTACGAGTGGCGCCAGCTTCTGTTCACCATGTGCTACCTCCACTCCATCGTCCAGGAACGGCGCAAGTTTGGCCCCATCGGGTGGAACATCCAGTACGAGTTCAACGCCTCCGATCTCGGAGCGTGCGTCCAGTTTCTCCAGAACCACATCACGGAGATGGACATGAAGAAGCTCAACTCCCCGACGTGGCCCACCGTGACGTACATGATCTCGTCGATCCAGTACGGCGGGCGGATCACCGACGGGTTCGACGAGCTTCTCATGGACACGTACGCGGGGAAGTACTTCAACCAGAACGCGTTGACCAAGGGTATCGAGCTCTTCCCGGGGTACAGGGTGCCGGACTCGACCGACGTGACCGACTTCCGTGCCGACATCGAGGCGCTTCCACTGACGGAATCGCCCGAGATCTTCGGCCTGCACCCCAACGCGGACCTGACGTTCAGGACATTGGCGGTGAGCCAGATGGTGAGCACGATCGTGGACACCATGCCCAAATCCGGCGGCGGCGGCGGCGGCAAATCCCCGGAGGAAATCGTCAACGCCATCTGCGCGGACCTCCTCTCCAAGGTTCCCGAGCCGTTCGTGCCGGAGATTGCCAAGGAGATGCTGAAGAAGCTCCCCGGCGGGCCCACCCAGCCCCTGACCGTTCACCTCAGGCAGGAGATTGACAGGCTGAACATCATCATAATCCTCGCCACCAAGACTCTCAAGAATCTTCAGCTCGCAATCGCGGGAACGCTGGCGCTCGCGGGTGACTTGGTGGACGCGCTGGACAAGCTCTTCAACGCCGCCATCCCCGCGTCGTGGCTCAAGAAGTCTTGGGAGAGCGCGACGATCGGCACGTGGTTCCAGGGCTTGCTCATGAGGCACAAGCAGCTGGATAAGTGGCTGAGGGAGGGCCGGCCCAAGGCGTACTGGCTCACGGGTTTCTTCAACCCCCAAGGTTTCCTCACCGCGATGAAGCAGGAGGTGAACAGGCAGCACGCCAAGGATAAGTGGGCGTTGGACGACGTGGTGATGACGTCGGAGGTGACGCACCCGCCGCAGTCGCTCGAGAAGCTCAAGGCTGCACCGAACGAGGGTGTCTACGTGTACGGTCTCTTCCTGGAGGGTTGCACGTGGGACGGGAAGAAGAACATGCTGACGGATTCTGAACCCAAGAAGCTGTACACGCCCCTCCCCGTGTTGTACGTCACCGGCGTTCTCTCCTCGGATTACAGCAAGAAGGAAACGTACGAGGCGCCCACGTACAGGGTCAAGAAACGCACGGGACTGAACTTCATCTCCACGTTCCCGCTGCGAACGGAAGATCACCCGAGCAAGTGGGTCATGCGAGGCGTGGCGCTGCTCTGCTCGGTGGATTAAAAGAATTTTATTTGTAGACTAGAAGACGATACGCGCCGCGGCGGCGGGGCGACGTAGGTCTGAGCAAAACCTGCCCCTCGACGGCGGCTCGCGCTGGGGTTTTAGAATCCACGGGAGCCGCACGTCGACGACGGGGATCGTGGTGCGCTCGTTTAGCAGTGTTTTGATTGAAAGCTTATACACATTTGCCACCGTCGTGGAATATCCTCTTGTTGGCTTGGCTGTCCTTTGTGCTATCCTTTTGGCCGTGAGCGCGGGAGAAGCGGCGCCGTGTCCCACACGTACGCCCACGGTAACAGGCGCGGCGACGAGGGGTGCCTGAGCAATAACCAGTACCACGTGGTCAGCGTCCTCTTGGTATCGATGATCGATGTTTCGCGCGGTGGCGTCTCCGTGTTCTACACCCCCCGCGCCAATCCAATTCGGGCTAATCAAAATAACGAACTTCGTGTCGTCACAACTCGTAAATTCACCGAATCGGCCACTCTGTGAGGCGCACGACCACCCACAGGCACCATGGACGCCAATAAAGCCATGAAGACCGCGGTTCAAACCGCCCGCGGTCTGTCGTATACGACGTCGAAATTCACCATAATCAAGGACTGGCGCATCGCCGTGCTCCACATCGGTCTCTCGTTGGCAATTGTTATCGGGCTCATCTTCCAACTGATCGGCAACAAATCTTTCCTGTTGACCGAGGTGCCCCTGGGCACCGTGACGTCGTGGTCCTCCGCCAGTGACACCGCAAAATACACTGGGCAGAAGACATTCTCGGCCATCCAGAATGAGTGGACCACCGCGGGAACGTGCAGCAACCTGGTGAGCGCACCACCCCGAGGCCAAAATTAAAGCCCCCCGAAACTGGCGATTCCGCGATCTGACCCCCGACCCCCCACCATCCCCTCTTCAGGATGTTTACAAGTTCGAGTACGACGCCGACTTCAACTACGACAAGCCCATTTGCTCGTTCATGAGCCCGGATGAGCTCGTCAAGAAGAAGTTCGATGGCGGCCTCCACCTCGCCACGCACATTCACTACCGGAAAACTCTCCGTGTGCCTGATGCAACCGGAACGTATACAACGAAAGATGATTGCCCGGCCGCCCCGAACAATTTCAACGCCGCGAACACCGCGGGCGACGCGGTGACGACATTCGGCAATGGCATCTGCAAGTATTCCTCATCGCAAAACCTGCTCCCGCTCGGCATCGAGGGCATGAACTTCAACATCATCCCCGGCTACGACACAACCTCCAAGAATTACGCCGGAGTCAAGCCCAAGACGTACGTCAGGCGCAAGGGCGAAGATGCCGACGTTTACACCTTCGAGGCGGGCAGCAACATCGCGCTCGACGTCAAACAGCTCATGGACCTCGCGGGCCTCGACCTGGACAAGACCTGGGACCAGCAACCTAACGGCTTCAAGCCCTCAGAATCCGAGAAGGGCTATGGCACCAGCGCGAGTGCGTACCCCACCGTCAGGCTGACCGGCTCCAGAATCATGATCGACATCAAGTACTACAACTATGAGCTCGACGATCTGACGACCACCGAGATTGGCACGGACGATGTCTACGCCATCGTCGAGGTGAGCGGCAAAGTCCAGTGGGAATCCCGCGGTCAATCCATCACATACCGCACCGAGCATGACCAATGGGACTCCCCTTTCAACAAGCTCGGCCAGCCCAACGGCGCTTTCGAGGATTTCTACGTGTACGGCATCAACATCGACGTCACCAGCAGCGGTATCGTCGCCAAGTTCGACATCATGCTCTTCATCAACACCGTCATCGCCGCGCTCGTCTTGCTCGGCACCGCCAAGTCCATCTGCGACGTCGTCGCCACCAAACTCCTCGGAGTCAAGTCCCAGCTCTTCACCAAGTTTATGCGCGAGGAGGTTGACCTGGAGCGCGAGTGCGCGCGTTTCGCGGTGCAGGCCCTCGTCGCCACGCACTTCTTCAAGCAGAAGGACATCGACGGCAGCGGCAACCTCGACCTCGAGGAGATTCAGCAGATGCTCCACGGCGCCTTCAGCAAGGAGGCTTTCGCCGTCGCCACCGAGGGCCTCGACCCCGAGGACAAGAAGTACAAGAAGCTCATGAAGTCCGTGCTGGACGATGATGAGATCAGCGCGCTCGCGCTGTACCTCATGCGGTGCGTGGATCCCGAAAGGGCCAAGCACAAGCTCGAGGGCACCGAGCTCCAGATTGAGGACATCGCCGGCAAGTCCGTCAACCTCAACGACTTCATCTCCATCTTCACCGAGGACAA
>JGI20151J14362_10003827_pt1 | contig 10192 bp, 10 predicted proteins | sample COG_01_FD_14362 | JGI IMG/M metagenome (IMG submission 14362) | reverse complement strand
CTGAATTGATTAATCATAAAATAGACGGTTATGTTGTAGATAAAATTAATTCAAATGAGCTAAAAATAGGAATTGAATGGATGACAAAAAAAATAGAAGAGAAGAACTATTCTAACAAATCAGCTAGACAAAAAGTAATTAAATTTAATGCAGAAAATATTGCCAAGAAATATATTGATTTGTATTCATCAATATTAAAATAAATTTTTAATTAAAAGGTCTAAATTTTCGTTATTTTTTATAGTCAAATATAAAAATTTTTTTTGTTTTAATAAATAAACATCCAAAAATTTACTCATTACACTTAATTCCTTTTTTGTTTTATATTTTTTTAAATCCTTAATTTTTCTTTTCTCATTTTGGACAAGAATTTTTTGTTTTGGTAATTTGATAAAAATAATTATATCAGATAGGGGAATTTTAGAAAAAAAATTATTAAAAAATTGTTTATCATTTTTTTTATTAAAAATTTTGTTCAGTGTAAATGATCTTTGGACAAATCCTTCATCTAACAAAAAAATATAATTTTTTTTTGAAATCAAATATTTCTTAAAAAGAATTTTTGCTGCTAACAATTCATAGATCCAAAATAGATACTGCTTTTTTTCTAATGAAGATTTTATATTAAATGATTTATCTATTTTATTCAATAGTTGGGAATATTCTTTTTTTGTTTTTATTATTTTTTTACATACAGCCAAATAATTTTGTTTAAAAAAATTTGAAGTATTTTTTATTTTTATTAGATTTTTTTTAGTTTGTGAAAACTGTTTTTTCTTAGATAAAAATTTTTTGTTTTTAAAATTGATTAGACTAAAATATATTAGTGATATTTTTTCAAAGAAATTTAACTTTATTAATTTTTCTGAATCATTAATTATAATTTCGCGAGCATTGCAAACCTTATATCCACGTTTTTTTAATATTGATCCAATAAGATTAGAGTAATAGCTTTTCCCCGAGCCTGGCATACCAAATAATTCTATAGATGAAGATTTTTGTGACATTTATTTGTTTTTGTAATTTAAATTTTAAAGCATACTATTAACAACTTTATCATTAAATCTAAAAAAAATATATTGCTGAGATACATTAAAGATGTATTTAGTGGCAAGATTAGTAATTTAGAAAATAAAAAAAGATCTTTATTCATAATTAAAACACTTAATGAGATTGAAAAGCAACTTTTAAAGAAGTAAAATAATAAAGATATTAAAAATTACTAAATTGAAAAAAAAAATATTAATTACAGGTGTAGCAGGCTTTATTGGCTTCAATTTAACTAAAAAATTACTTGAAGAAAATAAGTATTATATAGTTGGAATTGACAATATTGATAACTATTATTCTACTAGACTTAAAGTAGATAGATTAAAAATTTTAAAAAAAATGAAAAATTTTTTTTTTTATAAGATTGATATTTGTAAAATTAATGATTTACAAAAAGTTTTTAAAAAATCAAAATTTGATTATATTTATCATTTAGCAGCGCAGGCAGGGGTGAGATATTCTATAGATAATCCAAAAAGTTATTTGGATAATAATATTTGTGCATATTTTAATCTTTTAGAATGTTTAAAAAAGAACCCACCAAAAGTTTTTTTTTATGCATCATCTAGTTCTGTTTATGGTAACATGAAAAAATTTCCATTAGTAGAAAATAGCATTGGTTCACAAAAAAATATGTATTCCTTGAGTAAAAAGTTTAATGAGGAGTTAGCTAAAATTTATGCAAATTTATATAATATAAAAACTGTGGGTTTAAGATTTTTTACTGTTTATGGAGAGTGGGGCAGACCAGATATGTTTTATTTAAAGTATCTAGAAGCAATAAGAAAAAAACGTACTATTCAAATTAATAATTTTGGCAATCATTCAAGGGATTTTACTTATATAAGTGACGTAGTTGAGATCCTCATAAAATTGCTTGGAGCAAAAATTAAAAATAATAATGAAGTTTATAATATATGTTCAAGCAAACCTATACCACTCATGAAGATGGTTAATATTTTAAACATATTAACTAACAAAAAAGCAAAAATTAAAAAAGTTAAATTACAAATGGCCGATGTTATTAAAACACATGGTAATAATAGTAAAATACTTAAAATTATTAAAAAAGATAAATTCTTAGACTTGTATACTGGTCTAAAGAATACAGTTAATTGGTATAAAAATTACAAATTATAATAATTAATTAAATTTTATTAAATCCCTTAATACACCTTAGAAAAAAAATTATTAGAACTACAATTTTATTTTGATCATTATTTATCCTTATTAATGTTTCTTCTAGCAAATGTTCAAAAAAAGAATATTTTGAGGAAAAACCACCAGGTTCAAAAACACTAATTATCTCATTTTTTTTTGTAGAGATGCCTTTAAATTTATTTTTTTTGATCAATCTCCAAAAAAAATCATAATCAGATGAGCAAAGATATCTTAAATTGTATAAACCAATTTTATCATGAACTTCTTTTTTAACAAAAAAACCACCTGAATGGGCAGGATAAAAATTAAAAGACCAATTAATTTTTTCAGGTTTATATTTGTAGTGATTTTTTTTTTTTTTTACTGCACCAAAAACAAAAGAAACATCATTTTTATCAAAATAATCTTTAATTATTGATAACGAATTTTCTGAAAAATATGTATCCCCTGAATTAATAGTATTAATATATTTGCCATTAGAAAAATTAATACCTTTGTTAATTGCATCATAAATTCCTTTATCATTTTCACTTATCCACTTAGTAATTATTTTGCTTTCGTTTAAAATTTCAATTGTACCATCTGTAGATCCTCCATCCACAACTATGAATTCAAAGTTGGTTAATTTTTGTGTTTTTATGCTATTAATTGTTTTTATCAGTCCAATTTTATTATTTAGTGTAGGTGTAATAATGGTGAATAATGGTTTATTAAAGTTCATTTTAAAATGTTGATGTTTTTTAATTAACATAGATTTTAAGCAAATGTAATATAAAATAAATTAAAATGTCCATTCAAAATAAAATTTATTATTGGTCACCATTTATTTCCTCAGTTGCCACAGTTGAAGCTGTAATTAAATCTGCATATTCAATTAATGCATATTCGAAAAATAAGTATACGCCATATATAATTAATGTAGCTGGTGAATGGAACTCTCACATAAATAAACTATATGATAAAAAAATTAAAATAATTAATCTTACAAATTCAAAAATAATTGATAATAAAAATTATTCAGGATTTATAAAAAGTAGATTTATATATATATATATTTTTTTTATAGCTTTAATTCCACTAATAAAATTATTAAAAAAAGATCCACCAAACTTTTTTATAGCTCAATTAATTACATCCTTACCTTTATTTATAAATTTTTTTATCAGTTTCAAAACTCATTTTATAATGCGGATATCTGGCTTGCCAAAACTGAATATACTTAGACATCTTTTTTGGAAAATTACGTTTAAAAATATCTATGCTTTAACTTGTCCAACAAATGAAACAAAAGAATATTTAATTGAAAAAAATATATTAGATAGAAAAAAACTATTCACACTCTATGATCCAATTATTAGTACTAAAGAAATAGTTTTAAAAAAAAAAGAAATATACGAAGGTCAGCTTGATTTAAAAAAAACTTTTATTGCAATAGGTAGACTTACTAGGCAAAAAAATTTTTTGTTTTTAATATCAAGTTTTATTAAATTTAATGAAAAAAAATATTATAATTTATTAATTATTGGAGAGGGAGAAGATTACCAGAAATTACAAAAATATATTGATAAAAATAGATTAACTAAAAATGTTAAAATTATTAATTATCAAAAAAATATTTATAAATATTTAAAAAACTGCAAATGTTTCGTAATGTCTTCTTTATGGGAAGACCCAGGTTTTGTACTGGTAGAGGCCTCATATTCAGGCATTCCAATAATATCCACTGATTGTAAAAGTGGGCCAAAAGAGATACTTAATGATGGAAAAAATGGATTACTTTTTCAATCAAACAATATAGATAGTTTTTTAAAAACAATAAGATTTTTTGACACTCTTAGTGCCGATAAAATATTAACTTTAAAAATTAATGCAAAAAAAAAATCTAGGGAATTTTCAATTTTTAATCACTTTAGGAATTTAAATAAGATATTGAACTTAAATTATAAATAATATGAATGAATATGACAAAAAATTAAAAGACTTTTTTATGGAAGAGTTAAAGTCAGTTAAAGCTCCTAAAATAGTTGAGTTTGGAGTAAGAAAAGGGATTTCAACAAAAATGTTTATTGATATTTGTGAAAAGAATAATGGATTCTTACATTCTGTAGACTGTGATGATTTTACAAATGTTTCAGATAGTAGATATTGGAAATTTCACCTTACAAGAGATGATAATTTTGATTATCTTGATCAAGAGATTCCAGATGGTATTGATCTCTTTTATTTAGATTCTTTTCACAATGCAAATCATATAGAAAAAATTATTTATCACTATTATCCTAAGTTAAAATTAAATGGTCAATTTATCATAGATGACGTTTCCTGGATACCGTATTTAAAAGATGCAAAAAGAAATAGTTTTAATTGTGAGAGAAATAATAATGAAACCTTTGAAAGAATAATGGAAATTAATTATGGAAATTCAAGAAATCTAGAACTATATTTTTCATTTATTGGATCGGGTTTAGCAAAAATAATTAAAAGGTCCAATGATAATTTATTTGCACCAAAAAAAATTAAAACAAGAAAATTTTCAATCAAAAATTTCTTTAGGAAAATATTATAAATAGTTATTAATTAAATTATAATACTTTAGAAGGTTTTTTTTGCTATCAAATCTGTCAATATTTTTGTAGCCTAAATTAATCATTTTATTTAATTTTTTTTTATTTTTGTAGTAGTCTAAAATCTTTTTAGATAATTCAATCTCATTACCAATTGAAAATAAAAAACCTGCTTTTCCATTTAATAAAATTTCTCTAGGACCAGTTGGACAATTTGATGAGATAATGAATTTTTTTAATCCTTGGGCCTCAAGCAAAACATTTGGTAATCCCTCATATAAAGAAGTTAAAATAAATAACTCAGCTTGTTTCATGTATTGATATGGGTTACTTATAAAATTAGTTATTTTAACAATTTTTAATAAGCCATTTTTTTTGATATAATTTTTTAAATTTTGTCGTTCAACACCACTGCCTACAATTAATACTTGCATAGGTATTTTTTTTTTAAGTAAATTTATGGCTTTTAAAAGAGTCATTTGATCTTTTTGATCAACGAGTCTTCCAACATTTATAATATTAATGCTTTTGTTATATTTAAAAATTCTTTTAATAGTTTTTTTTTTGCTTAATTTGATAACTTCTAATTTATTAAATGGATTATAAATACAGAAACTTTTAATATTAAATTTTTTATCAATAGCTTTTTTAAAGTCTTTGCTATTCACAATCACCTTATCAGTAATTTTAAATAATATTTTAAATAAAAAATTTTTAATGAAATTTTTTGACCATCCGCTAGGTGATGAATTGGACCTAGAGATAATTTTTTGGTTAAATATCTTTGTTATTATAATACAATACATATTTGCTTGAAATGAAAGTGTTAGAAATTTTTTTAGTTTAAGATGTTCTTTTATTAAAAGTATTAAGCAGATAAAATATTTAGGATATCTTTTTCTTTTGGACCAAAAGTCAGATTTTGGACTAATAATATTTATTTTTTTTGAAAATAAATGGTTGAATTTTTTTTCAGCAGTTATTATATCTACATCAATTTTCTTAGTTACTAAATAATTAGAAATAATAAAAAAGTTTTTTTCAACCCCTCCTCCTTCAATAGAGGGCATGAATATTAATAATTTTTTTTGTGCCATTTAAGTTATATTAGTTTAAATATAACATTTTTATAAATTAATTTTATGAGTTTAGTTAGTATAATTGTTCCTTATTACAAAAAAAAATTTTACATTGAGGATGCAATTAATTCTGCAATAAATCAGACATTTCGCGATATAGAAATAATCATTATATTTGATGATCCAGAGGGAGATGATTTATCTTTTATCAAAAAAATATCACAAAAAGATGAACGAATAAAATTAATAGTTAATAATAGAAATAAAGGTGCAGGAAATTCTAGAAATATTGGTATTTTAAAATCTTCAGGAACTTATATAGCCTTTTTAGATGCTGATGATTTTTGGTCAAATGATAAAATTGAAACTCAATTAGATTTTATGTATGAAAATAAGTCAAATTTTTCCCATACTTCTTATAAAATTTTAAAGAATGATTCAAAAGTTAAGATAAGAAAGGCTAGAGACTTTAATCAAATATCTGATTTACTTAAATCTTGTGATATTGGCCTTTCAACTGTTATGTTAAAAAAAGAACTGATAAATAATGAATGCCAATTTCCTAATATGGTTACTAAAGAAGACTTTGTATTGTGGTTAAAATTATTAAAAAGTGGCACTCCCATCAATGGGATTGATAAAGTGCTATCAGTATGGAGAGAAACAGATGGATCTCTTTCTTCATCAATCAACCAAAAAATAAAAGATGGATTTATTGTTTATTATAAACATATGAATTTTAGTCTTTTTAAATCTTTATTTTATTTAATGTGTTTAATTTTTAATTATATAAAAAAATCAAAATGAAATTGTATTATTTACTATTAGTACCTTTACTCATAATAATTTTGAATTTTTTTCTTAAAAAATTTTCATTATTATTAAGTTATACCGGTGAAAGTCATCAAAGATTTGTTGAAAAAGATTCTATTCCACTCTCAGGAGGATTAATTTTATTATTAAGTTTTTTAATATTTTTTTATGATTTTATTAATTATTTGCAGATTTATTTTGTTATAATTTTTTTGATCGGTTTTATTTCTGATATAAAATTAGTATCGTCCCCAATAAAAAGATTTATATTACAGATATTATTATTGATAACGTTTGTTTTATTTGAAAACATTCAAATTACATCTACTCGATTAATTATATTGGATCAATTGCTAGATTATAAATTCTTTTCTTATTTTTTTGTAGTGTTCTGCATGATGGTATTAATAAATGGAACTAATTTTATAGATGGACTTAATACATTAGCTCTAGGGTATTATTTAATTGTCTCTTTAGTAATAATTAAAAGTGAAATACTCATAAATTTAAACATTGCAAGTTCAGATTTTTTTTATTGGGTTATTACTTTATTTTTTTTATATATTTTTAATTTATTTAAAAAAATATTTATTGGTGATGGAGGTTCTTATTTATTAGGCCTTATATATAGTTTTTTATTAATATTTGCTTATACAGTTAATCAAGAGGTATCACCTTTTTTTATTGTACTATTGCTATGGTATCCATGTTTTGAAAATTTATTTTCAATTATTAGAAAGCATAATCTAAATAAATCACCAATTAATCCTGATGCCAAACATTTTCATCAATTATTATTTTTTTATTTAAAAAAAAAATATTTATTTAAAGATACTTTAACAAACTCTTTATCAGCAAATATTATTAACCTGTACAATGTTTTAGTTTTTTTTATAGGCCTTCAGGATATTAAAAACACTCAATTACAAATTTATTTAATTTTTTTAAGTATTTTTTTGTATAGTTATTTTTATTTGAAACTTTTTAGGTATAGATACAAGAAACACTAATTTTTATTTAAATAATATTTTACCATGGTAATAAAAATTAAAAATCCATCTTTAATTGCATTAACTTTTTTCCAGCCTGCAATTCTGGGCCTTTCATGAGCTGCCAAAGACACAATTGTCATTTTTGAAAATACAGCTTTTATAGGTAGTTCGACACATAATCTAAAATCATTTTCTTTTAGTTTTAGACTTCTAAAAGAATTTACTTTGCCTAATACAAAAGTATACAAAATATCTGTAATTGGTAATTTAAAAAAAATTTTACCCAGCATTGAAAAGATATGATTACCTATAAATGTAATAAAATTATCATCATCACTTTTTGCATTCTTTTCATATCTTGATGCAAAAACAAAATCAGCTTTTTGTTTATTTAAAGTTTCTAACATATTTGGTATTTCATCTGGTATAAAAGATCCATCAGCATTAAAAATACAAAAATATTCTGTATCTATTTTATTAATTCCGTAACGTATTGCATTCCCATAGCCTTTGCCTTCTTGAAAAAGTATTTCACATTTATTATTTTTAATTGCATTAATAGTTTTTATATCATTTTTCTCTAAAACAATTTTTACTTGAAAATTAAATTTTTTTAATTCTTCCAAAACGACTGGAAGAGACTCAGACTCATATTTTGCAGGAATTATTAGTGTTATGTTTTCCATTTTTACTGAAATTTAATTATAGGGTCTATACAAAAATCTTAAAACTAACCTCTCATTTTTTGTTTTTGAACCCATATGAGCCCCCCCCTCATCAAATATAATTGCACCACCTTTATCAAGATTAAGGTCAAACCTATTTGTATTAAAAGGATCTTTATCAATGAAGTTTGTATCATTTATGAAAGATTGTAGAAAAGCATTGCCTAAATTTTTTTGTAAATAAAGAAAATATTCTTTTTTTTTAATTACATTTCTAAAGTCTCTAAGCATCCAATATGGTTTGTATTCTAATTCGTTTTTATAAAAAGCCTTCTTAAGATGGTAAGCGATTTTATTACTTTTAGGAATATAAGCTAAGCAGCCATCATCTGTTTTTACAGGAGTGAAATATATAAAAAATTTTATTATTCTGTTATCTGGGTTTGCAAAATTTTTTATATCTTTCCTACCACTATATGCTTGGTCAAAATGCCAGTTAATAACTGGTTTATTTGAAGTTGGAGAATAATATGAGTCTATAGAATATAATTTTGATTTTTTTCCTAAAATTTCACTAGCTATAGATTTCATATTTAGCTTTTTGGATAGTTTATTTAATATTCTAAATTCTATAATTTTTTCAATTTCAAAATGAATAATTTTTTTTGGAAAAAAACTTAATTTATCTCTAAAAAAATAAGATTTATTATCACCTTTTTTAATTTTTTTATTGAATATATTTTTTTTTAAAAATGTATTAATTCTAAAAAAATCATCTTCTTCCAAAAAATTTTCTATTTTACAAAAACCATTTTCTTTTACATTTTCTATAATTTTATTTAAATTCATGTAAATTAGACTGTTCTTAATATTTTTTTGACCATTATTCTTTCCATCTGTATTATACTTAGACAATATTAAAATAAAATTCTATAAAAATTCTGAATTAAAATTCAGAAAATACTAGTTAAACAGATATAAAAATAATGAACAATTTTATCATATTTACCACTTATTATGCATTGATCCTTCTATCAATAATTGGTTATGGCCTGTATTTTTTAAAAATATTAAAAATTAAATTAGATTTTATTAATTTTGGGTATGCTGGATTGTTTGGAATTTATATTTTAATCATTTATTCTTATTTTAGTAATCTTTTTATTGCTCACAGTGAAATTCATAATCTCTTAGTACTTTTTATTGGTTTAATTTTATTTTTTTATTCAATGAAAAAAAAATATATTTTATACAAAAGTGAAATTATTATTTTTGTTATAGTTTTTTCTTTATTATTTATAGCTGTAATTCAATTTAAGAACCATGATGATTTTCCATACTATCATTTTCCATATACTTATTATTTAACCCAGCAAAGTCTTTATATAGGTGTCGGACAGTTTAATCATGGTTTTAGAACCCCATCATCTATATTTTATATAAGTTCTTTATTTTATTTACCATACGCAAAATTTTATTTATTTAATTTTATTTCTATATTTATTTTAGGATTTGCCAATATCATACTTTTAAATAAATTATTTAAACGTTCTAAATTTTTATTTTCAAAAAATAACCAAAAAAATTTCATATATTTCTTAAGTTTATTATCTTTTATTTTCATAAATATTTTTTTTTACAGAATGGCAGAGTACGGAACAGATCGAGCAGCAATGATATTGGTATTTTTATTTGTAATAGAATTATTAAAGTTTTTAACATCAAGAATTATTAAAAAAAATAACTTATTTACCATATATATTTTTGGTGCATTAATTATTTCTTTTAAAGCATTCTATATTTTATATTGTATTTTTATTCTTCCACTTTTTTTTTACATCTTAAAGAAAAAAAAAACTTATATTAAA
>JGI20151J14362_10003825_pt1 | contig 10194 bp, 8 predicted proteins | sample COG_01_FD_14362 | JGI IMG/M metagenome (IMG submission 14362) | reverse complement strand
AATAAATCAGAACCAGCATCAACAAAACCCTGATGTAAGGATCGAATACGATCTTTGTGATTGATATTCCATGGCTCTGGAGGGTCACCCGTTTCGAGCCCCATTGCGAACAAATTGGTTCCAGTTGCTCCATCCGCTAAGATATGGTTTTTTTCCTGAAGGATCTTGAAAAAATTATTCATTGAATCAATCTGAATTAAACTTTGAAGTAAATTTTACTGATTAATGGATGACTTAGATAATTTAAATCAGATATTTAAATCTTTTAACTGGTCATGACTCTTTATAGATAAAAGTTTTCTATAAATTTATCATTCAATAGAAAATAAATCATAACTATTAAATATATCTTAAATTTATATCTAAATTAGCATGCTCTTTGTAATGCAAATTTTTCAACAATTAATCTATGAGAGAGCCCCTAATCTCTATATAATTTACTTAAAAAATTAAACTCACAAATTGTGAAAATTTTAATGACACAGCAAATGCAAAATTGCATGCTAATAAACTGCACTATTGGCGTAACTTGCTTGTCTCAAAAAATTAAAAAAAATCGCAAATCTTCCCCTATTAATTACAGGAATAATGAAAGAGAATTCTAACTCGCATGAGGATGTGGTCAGTCGCTTTATAAGTTATGGCGAATCGAATTTTGAATCTAATGTAGCTCCAAATAGGCCAGCTCAAAGCGCCGCCCAACTTGGCGTTTTGAGACTTATCTATGCCTTTCGCTTCTCAGGCCATTTAAGAGCCAAATTAGATCCTCTTCAAAGACCTAGACACCACTCGACTCCACCCTTTACTCTTAAGGAGTTTGGACTCTCTGAGTCTGATTTAGATACAACTTTTGATGTGGGCTCGTATCAAGGTCCAAACTGCAATACACTAAGAGAACTATTTGACTCTCTTAACAAAACCTATTGCTCGAGCCTTGGAGTCGAGTACATGCACATACCAAACCTTGAAGAAAGAAAGTGGATACAAACCAAGATAGAAACCATGTCCCTGGAAAGCGTCAATTCGCCAGAGTACAAAAAATGGTTGCTTCAAAGAATTACCGCAGCNGAAGTCTTCGAGAAGTTCCTTCATAATAAGTATGTAGGTCAAAAAAGGTTTTCATTGGAAGGTAGTGACACGCTGATTCCACTCCTAAACGTTTTGATTGAGCACTCTGGTGAACACGCAATGAAGAGGATTTGTCTTGGAATGGCGCACAGGGGTCGACTTAATGTTCTCATCAATATTATGGGTAAAAGAGCTGAAAACCTTTTCAAGGAGTTTGATGGTGATCTTGGCCTGAGCAAAAAACAAACGGGAGATGTTAAATACCACCAAGGCTTTTCTTCGGATATTAAAACTTCAAAGAAAGANGTTCACCTCGCTTTAATGTTTAATCCATCTCACTTGGAGTTAGTCAACCCAGTNATTGAAGGCTATGCGCGATACCATCAAGATAAAAATGACGAGTCTGAGAGGCAACAAATTCTTCCAGTTCTCATTCATGGAGATGCAGCTTTTTCTGGTCAGGGAGTGGTCATGGAGACACTCAATATGTCTCAGTCCAGAGGCTACAGAACCCAAGGAACAGTTCACATAATTATCAACAACCAAATTGGCTTTACGACTTCTAAACAGGACGATGCCAGGTCAACTGATTACTGTACTGATGTTGTCAAAATGATTAATGCTCCGGTATTTCATGTCAACGCTGAAGATCCTGAAATGGTTAGCTACATTACAAAACTGGCTCTTGATTATCGTATGCGCTATAAGAAGGATGTCGTTATCGATTTGATGTGCTATCGTAGGCATGGTCACAACGAGGCAGACGAGCCCGCGGTAACTCAACCACTCATGTATGAGGCTATTCGAAATCTTCCGACTACCAGAGTCAATTATGCGGAATCTTTAATGAAGCAAGGCGTCATTACTCAAAATGAGGTAGATGCGATGGTTAAAGATTATCGCAAAGAACTCAAGGAAGGAAATAGAGTTGCTTATAACATTTTAGAGCCTAAAAATAAGAGGGCCTGGGAACTACTCTGGGAAGACTACTTTGATGTCACTTGGCATGATCCATATGAGTCATCCATTAGCAAAAAGCACATCAAGGATTTAAACAAAAAACTTCAACACATCCCTAAAGGATTTGAAATACATCCGCGTGTTAAAAAAATGATGGATGATCGACAAAAAATGGCAGATGGAAAAATTAATGCTGACTGGGGATTTGCCGAAACGTTGGCCTATGCCAGCCTTACAGAGAGTGGCGTTCCAATAAGATTGACAGGCCAAGATTGCGGAAGGGGAACTTTTTTTCATAGGAATGCTGTCCTTCACAACCAGCTGGCAAATGAAGATTACACGCCGCTCCAACACATCAGTGAAAAACAAGGCCGGGTTCAAATCTTTGATTCGATTTTNTCCGAAGAGGCAGCACTTGGATTTGAATATGGTTATGCAACAGCTAATCCAGAATCACTGGTTATTTGGGAGGCTCAGTTTGGTGACTTNGTTAACGGCGCCCAAGCTATTATCGATCAGTTCATTTCATCTGCTGAGGCGAAATGGGGTCGGCTTTCAAACCTCGTTATGCTTCTTCCTCATGGTCTCGAAGGACAAGGCCCAGAGCACTCTTCAGGTNGACTAGAGCGCTTTCTCCAGCTCTGTGCAAGTCACAACATGCAGGTCTGTGTCCCATCGACTGCTGCTCAAATATTTCATTTATTGAGAAGACAGATTTTGAGAAAGTACCGAGCGCCTCTCATCATTATGTCACCTAAAAGCTTGCTTAGAAATCCACTGGCTTCTTCACCTCTCTTTAGATTTTCAGATGAAAAATTCAAGGTTGTAATCGAGGAGCGCTACGACAACATTAAACCTAAAAAAGTTGATAGAGTTGTTCTATGCAGTGGAAAGGTTTTCTATGAGCTACTGACCAGGCGTCAAGATGACCAACTGAATAATGTAGCTATACTTAGAATTGAGCAACTATACCCGTTCCCTCATGAGGCACTCACATCAGAAATCAAACAATTTACAAATGCTAAGGATATTATTTGGTGTCAGGAAGAGCCAATTAACCAAGGCGCGTGGTACACATCTAGACACAACTTTATGAGAAATATTTCTAAAGGGCAAACCCTTCACGTTGTTGCGCGTGATCTCTATGCTGCACCTGCAGAGGGTAGCGTTAGAATGCACAACATAAATCAAAGTCATATTATTGAAAAGGCTCTAGGTGTTCAGCCTTTAGATACAGCTAGGAGCATTAAAAAATGAAAGAAATAAAAGTACCTGTCCTGCCGGAATCTATAACAGAGGCAACGGTTGCCGCATGGCATAAGAAACCAGGTGACTATGTTGAACTTGATGATGTCATTGTAGAAATTGAAACGGACAAGGTTGTTTTAGAGGTCCCTGCTGAAGAGTCTGGCGTTTTAAGTGAGATTTCAGCTGAAGAAGGGGAAACTGTATCTGAGCTTCAGGTGCTCGGCCTCATTGATGATGAAGCAGGTTCAGAAGATACAAAACCTTCAGAGACTGCAGAAAAGGTAGACGAAAAAGGAAAAGCAGACTCTGCCTCTCAAAGCAATGTGTCTGAAGAATCTCAAGTAGAAGAATTAAAAGCTGAGGAAGAAGTCAAAGAAGCTCCTCAGGTAAACGCTCAAGCAACGCCTGAGCCAACTGCTCCTGAACCCATTTCATCAAAGCCAATGGGCAATCGTATGGAGGAGAGGGTTCCGATGACTCGAATCCGCAAGACGATCGCCAACAAGCTTCACTCAGCGACGCAAAATACAGCGATGCTGACAACCTTTAATGAGGTTGATATGAGTGAGATACTCTCCATGAGAGCAAGCTATAAAGAGGCGTTTGAAAAGAAATATTCTGTCAAGTTAGGCTTTATGTCTTTCTTTGTTAAAGCTGCTGTAGAGTCACTCAAAAAGTTCCCTACGGTGAATGCCTATATTGATGGAGAGGACATTGTCTACCATGCCTACTGTGATGTTTCTGTGGCGGTGTCATCAGATCGAGGACTAGTCGTTCCAGTGCTTCGAGATGCTCATAAAATGGGAATGCATGATATTGAGAAAGGTATTGTCGACTTCGCGGTTCGTGCACAAGATGGAACGCTTGGTATCGAAGAGATGAGTGGGGGAACCTTTACCATCAGTAATGGTGGTGTTTTTGGTTCACTCATGTCTACGCCAATTTTAAATTCGCCGCAAAGTGCGATTCTAGGAATGCATAAAACTCAAGAGCGTCCTGTCGTTGTTAATGGTGAAATCGTTATCAGACCAATGATGTATCTTGCTTTGTCTTATGATCATAGAATTATTGATGGTAAAGAGGCGGTACAATTTTTAATATCAATCAAAGAAGCGCTTGAGGATCCAGCAAGACTATTGTTAAAAGTTTAAACCCTCAATCCAACAGAAAATAAAAAAGGGCGGTATTTACATACCGCCCTTTTCGATTTTTACTTTTTACAGACTTTATTTGTAGTGATCTTGCTCGTCAGAGTTGCCTTTAATTAAGACTCCTACCAACATAACAGTAGCAATTACTGTCCACCAACCAGCGGCTGATGAGCCAGCACCGATATACATGCCCATGTCCATCCAACCATCGGCATTATGAAGTTCTGTAAAAGATTCAGCAAAATATCCCATATTAATTCTCCTTAATAATTAAGATTCAGATTCTGGGCTCGTCATACCTTGAGGGTATGCCTGTGCTGGCACCTTCACTGCATCAAGTCCTTTGATTTGAACTTCGTCTGGGATACGTAACATTCCAGCCTTGTCAACTAACCAAGATACAACATATCCTGGAACAAAACCTAGCAAGAACATCACAACCGCACCAACAATTTGGCCAAACAGGCTAAGTGCTACTGTATCTTCTGGAGCAAACGCACCAAGTCCTGGAAGACCAGAACCCAAGATACCGAGCATTACAAGGCCAAATAGTCCAATCGTTCCGTGAACCGTAACACAACCAACAGCATCATCGATACCGAGACCCTCTAGCCAGTCTGCACAAGGCTTCAGGATAATACCTGCAAGCATTGAAACAGCTATGACAGTCGAACCAAAGTAAACATCAAGACCCGAGGCCACTGAAATAATACCTGCTAGACAGCCAGACATCATCCAGAAAGGATCTCTAGTCATGACCCAAGCACCAATAATACCGCCGGCAGCAGCCAGAGGAACGTTAAATGCAAGAGCTGAGAGCGTCATAGGAGTTCCGTAAATTGTCGTTGCTCTATCGCCATACCAACTCCAACCTTCACCAGGCAGAATGATACAAGCCATTAGGAATCCAAAGAATCCAACAATAATAAGCATTAAGCCTGTTACTGTGAGTGGCATATTATGTCCAGCAAGATGATTTGCAGAGCCGTCAGCATTGAATTTTCCAACACGCGGTCCCAAGTTAATTAGGACACCAAGCGCAAAGAAACCAGCGACAGCGTGAACAAGTCCAGCAGCACCAAAGTCGTGGTATCCAAACTTAGTTACTAACCATCCGTCAGCGTGCCATCCCCATGCTGCAGCAATACCCCAAGCAGCAGTACCTAGCACAACCGCACAGATTACAAAACCTACAGTTTGTATTCTCTCGATTAGTGCACCAGAGGCTATTGACGCTGTGGTAGCTGCGAACAGAGCAAAAGCACCCCAGAACACACCTGACGCATTATCACCCATATTTGGTCCCATATACTGCGCAGAGTCACCCCATGCCCAAGCAATAGCATTTGCATACTCTAGACCTGATATCTCCATATAGCCCGCACCAGCACTAAAGTCTAATGGCCATGTTGGCAAAGCCCAGTAGAACCACCAGCCAAATAGGTACCATGCAGCAATTGTAAACGCGAACGCGAGTAAATTTTTAACACCCGATGATAGTACATTCTGCAAGCGAGTTGCGCCCATCTCGTAGAGAAGGAAGCCAGCATGAATGAGAACCATCAAAGGAATTGTTATGTAATAGTACGCCTCAGCAAACATTCTGTTTGTGACCTCAGCAGCACCTTTTATAGCGGCCACTTCAGCCGTTAAAGCTAATATTTGATCTTCCAAAACATTATCTCCTTTTTTAGTTTAATTATCTCTCTCCGTTTTTATCTGCAGGAAATTTTATATCCCTACAAGTAATGAGTATATAGAAAGAACATTGCAATATTCAGAAAAATTATCTTTAAATGAGGGAAAAAATAGAAACTTTTAAAAGATATATATGAACCAAAAAGTNGTTTTTTGAAAGAAATAATTTTATGTAAAAATACAATTTTCTAATTCAACTGACTTGCTAAAAAGAAATCTATTAACTNCCGTATAAGTCAACAATACTAATCACTTGGCGTTTGAAGTCATCCTCANAATGCTCAGCAAATTCGTCAAGGGTTGTCAGAGTNCTCGAATCTATCATACGATCTGTATAGATGAGTCCATCGAGATGATCGAGTTCGTGCTGAAAGGTTCCTGCACTAATTCCCTTTGAAGTAAAGCTGACCTCTTCGCCATTACGGTCAAGAGCCTCTATCAAGATTTCAGGACAGCGATCGACCTTACCTCTCATATTGGGAACAGATAGGCACCCTTCATAGACATTAATTCGATCCTCGGTTAAAAAGGTGACTTTTGGATTAATTAAGACGGTCAATGGAATATCTGGCTTGTAGGGGTAGCGAGGGTTTTTCTTGACCTCAATAACGCAAATTCTTTTTGGAACTGCAATTTGAGTTGCAGCAAGACCGGCGCCATTAGCACCCTCATCGTGTCAATGAGATCATCAATCAAGCTTTGAATCTCACCAGACTGAATCGCATCTCTATCTACCTCTCCTGCCACTTCACGCAGTGATGGGTTTCCAATATGAACTATTTTCCTAATCATAGCTTTGGGTTAAAAATTTTATCTTGGGAGATCAAACAAAATTAACAATAAGAATCAATAGAAGTAATAAGCTTGCAGCCCAAAACAATTGATAAGCTTTTCTCATAATCCCTCGAATATCTCTAAGCTCTTTAATAATTTTGTCAACCTGATCATCATTCATATCCAAATTTCTCCTTCATTTTTAAATTAATAGGGGCAATTTTTACAGCCATTATTGCAGCATTCACCCTGCTTAACAAGGTACCATTTACTGAAGACATAAAGTCCATTATCAACAGTATAGTCTACGTTTTTAATAAGTTTTGATTTCGAGCGATATGGCTCAACAAATTTCTGAAACTCATCCATGCCCTTCTCATCAACTAAGACGCCAATCCGATTATTGATAGCCTCGCTTAGGCAAGATGGACAGAAGCAATCCTGCTCAAGTGTTGGCGACATAACTGGAGGAAACACCATACACCAGCAGTTTCCAGTTCCAGCACCGCATCCAAATTCTTGATTACATACTGAACAATTCTTAGCTGTCATTTTCAATTGAAACTCAATTTTTTTTATATTTTAGAGGAATACATTCAAAAGAGATATTTAATCAAATGTATTTATTGGAAGACTAACTCGCACCAGTTCTTAAATAGAGTGTGTGATGCTTTTTGATTGGTCTTTAAGTTTTTTTTCAACCTCACTCTCAAAGTCAATCAAACCCTCAGCACCCAGAAGGTCTTCAAGCGCTGCTGGAATCCCAGGTATACCCATCCAGCCTTCAAAAGTGTGGCTACAAACTTCTGGATGAAATTGGCAAGAATAGGCATTCTCTGAGGCCTGCATGATGTGATTCATACATTGATTTGATGAGGCTAGAATACTAGATTCCTTGGGAGCCTGAGTGACCTCAACTAAATGAACATTAACCCACTTATCAGAGGCATCAAAACCTTTCAGTAATGGGTGATTTATCCCTTCTTTGGTTGGCCTTATTTCAAACAAACCAACTTCATAGTTATCCGTTCTCTCTGCCTTACCGCCTAGTGCTTCAGCAAGAAGTTGATGACCTAGACATATTCCAAGGAATGGCATATTAAGAGTCTTGACAGCCTCTCTAATTGCAATTTTTTCATCGATGAGCCATGGATACTTATCTTCCTCCCAAACATTCATAGAGCCACCCATGACCCAGAGACCGTCATAATCTTTTATTTCTGGAATTTGATCACCTGCATGGAGATCTACCTCATGGAACTTAATGTTTTGACTCTCAGCGAAATCTCTAAAGATTCCTGGGTTCTGAGATGCCATATGCTTAAAGACAAGGATGTTTTTTTTCAAATTTAATGTATTTAAATGATTAGTTGATATTGTAAGTTATGGGAAATAGAGCCATCTGCTAATATTTTGTAAGCTAGATTTAGATAAATTCAATTTAGAAGCTGTATTTATAAGATATTTCGGCTTGCTTTAAAGCGTTCGTTGAGTCAACGTTGTAACCTAATTTAAGATCTTTATAATTCAGACCAACATAACTTGATCTTGCAATCTTGGCGTCTTCTATATGGTTTAGATTGGAGGTCAAAATATGTTTCAATGAAAAACCAAAGCGGTCATCAAAATCCCTGCGATAAGATAAGCCATAGGCCATTTCTTTGCCCCCAGCGTTCAAACTAATACTTTTATTTTTGTATGATATTGTTCCATCAGATTCAGCTAAATTCGCCATTCTGATTGACATCTCCCCACTATTGATTCTATTGGGCTGACTAACTGACAATGAAAATTGATCGTCTCCTAAAATATTTTTTTGACTTGCCACTAATGCCAGACTTGAAGACTTAACGTTGCTAGCTGAATCGATAAAACTAGAATCAGGTCTTGACATATTTGTTGTGGCTAGAGTTGCCAAACCGGTTAAGGTTAAGTTTTCATTAATATGACTTTGTGCTTTTAAAGCACTATAAATTGTGCTTGTCTTTGCACCAACTGTTGAAAATGCCTCCCTTCCCTTAAGCCCTAGTAAATTATCTTCCTCTAAAGAAATACCAGTCATGATTGTGAGGCTGGAATCTTCAGTATTACCATATTCCAAAGAGGCAACAATGGATTGTCTTGACCCAATTGAACTACTCTTATCATAGCTACTTTTAATTGGACTTGAAGCACCAATCAATAACTCTGCATTCTCAAGCTTATAATTCGCATTGATTCCCAAGCCATCAGTATTTGAAGCAAGATATGGCGTTTTAAAACCAGACAAGTCGACTGTTGGATCTGAGCCCTTTCCAAAGAAACTTTGGACAGGTAGCGTATTAGTACCCAGTGTCAGGCTTGTCTCTAAATTATTACTACTAAATAATGGTGCTGTATTTCTAATGAATCTTCTCCCCGAAGAGTTATCATTTAGGTCAATGATTGGAGTATCTAAACTTGAAAGCTCTCCTAACAAATTTATTGGTGTTTCGTGTTTATTTGGAGTGCCTACTCTTGTAGATATGTCAAAATTAAAACCACCATTTAAATCATCATAGGCGTATCCAACTTCGCCAATTAAGCCGTGAGAAACTGCATCACCAAAAGAACTAGATGGCAATATGTATGATGCGCCAAGCGAATTAGCCTCACTTGATTGAATTGAGTTTCCAGTATAGACAGACATTGAAGCTGGATTTCCATCAGAAGTGATTGGACTCAAAGCCGCATAGAAATCTGGAACTCCATGACCCCAAGTGGAGTGATAACCATGCTTTACACTATTGCCATGCGTAGTGAAGGTTGTATTGCCTTCCGGTGTAAACCATACATTATTAGCCGAGGCCAATATTCTATCTACTAGTTGTTCAGGTGTATGGTTAGGAAAAGCTTGAGCCATCAATGCAACTCCTCCAGAAATCATGGGGGCTGACCAAGATGACCCATAAGATATTCTAGAAGAATTATATTCACTTGTTCCACTGTCCACATAGGTTGCTGCATAAACATCATATCCATCAACTGACAAACAATACTCTGCTGTTGAGCCACATTTATTTCCTTTTAATGTAAATTCTGATGAAGTTGCATTTGATAAGTCCGAGTCACCAGTATATTGAACAACATTAGCAACTATCCATGCCTCACCAAGATCAGGAAATAACTCGGGCAAACCTGCCATTGCGCTTGCATCGGACTCAGCAACATCATTGCCTGCAGACCAAACCATAACCCCAGAGGATTCAAAATTATTTAATGCTGTAACGTAAGTATTGGCATCAGTCAAAGCTTGACCAGAAGATGAGCCGTGCAT
>JGI20151J14362_10003816_pt1 | contig 10212 bp, 8 predicted proteins | sample COG_01_FD_14362 | JGI IMG/M metagenome (IMG submission 14362) | reverse complement strand
ACTGGAAGCATTACATTTAATTGAAAATTTCCTGACTGACTTGCTATGGATACTGTTACATCGTTTCCAATGACATCGGCACAAGCCATAGCAACTGCTTCCGGTATCACTGGATTTACCTTACCAGGCATAATGCTACTTCCTGGTTGCAAAGCTTCGAGTTCGATTTCTCCTAGGCCGGTAAGCGGGCCGCTATTCATCCACCTCAAATCATTAGATATTTTGGTCAATACCAAGCTAAGATTTTTGACACTAGACGATAATTGCGCAGCAGAGTCTTGAGCGCTTAAAGATTTGAAGTAATTTATTGACGTCTTTACATTTAATTTTGTCAATTTTGAAACCTCAGAAGCAAATACTTTTCCAAAATCTTTATGAGCATTAACTCCTGTTCCAATAGCGGTTCCACCTTGGGGTAACTGTGACATTTCTTTTGCAGCTGAAATAATAGACTTCTTCACAGCTTTTAATTGAGAGCTCCATCCTGATAATTCTTGTGAAAAATCTATGGGCATCGCATCCATTAAGTGCGTTCTTCCTGTTTTGACTTGACCCTTAAGGGATAATGCTTTCTTATCAATAACTTCAATAAGACTATCCAGCGATGGCAACAAAAGTCTTTGCGTATCTAATAATGCAGAAATACAAATTGCTGTTGGGATAACATCATTGCTGCTTTGACTCATATTTACATGATCATTTGCATTAATTTTAATACGAGCTTTTTTTGAAGCTAAATTTGCAATCACCTCATTTGCATTCATATTAGTGCTGGTTCCAGAGCCAGTTTGAAAAACATCTAGTGGAAATTGACTATCATGATTTCCTGCTAACACTTCTTTTGATGCAATTTTAATTGCCTTCGCTTTTCGTGAGTCAAGTAACTTCAATTGTTGATTAGATGCTGCTGCAGCAAACTTAATTACACCTAAGGCCTCTATAAAACTCCTTCCAAAAGGAAAAGCAAATTTAATACCGCTAATTTTGAAGTTTTCTAGCGCACGTTGAGTTTGAGCCCCCCAAAGTGCATCATGAGGCACATTCACCTCTCCCATTGTGTCTTTTTCGACTCTATATTTCATATTCGCTCCGTAATTGGGTAAACTATTTTACACTTTAAGGGATTCATTATGGCAAAAGTTGTACCAATTAGCATCGATATTAATAAAGGCANGCTACCAAATAAGCCTAAAGGCATTGAAATGGTAGAATGCAAAACAATTGAAGAAACAAGAAGAGATCAATTACAAAGGCTAACTGCTGGATTTAGATTATTTTCTCATTTTGGCTTCGATGAGGGGGTCGCTGGGCATATTACACTGAGAGATCCTGAATTTAGCGATCATTTTTGGGTAAATCCACTAGGTGTTCACTTTAGTCAAATCAAAGTGTCCGACTTGCTCCTTGTTAATCATGATGGTGAAGTTGTGCAAGGTGAAAGGCCTGTGAATGTTGCTGCATTTGCAATCCATTCAAGACTTCATAAAGCTAGGCCAGATGTAAACGCTGCAGCTCACTCACATTCACTGTACGGAAGAACTTTTTCAACTTTTGGAAAATTGCTTGATCCTATTTCTCAGGACTCGTGTGCTTTTTATGAACGGCAAGCAATACATAATCATTTTTCTGGAGTTGTAGAAGAAACTGAAGAAGGAGATAGAATTGCCAATGCTCTTGGAGACAAAACAGTTCTATTCCTTCAAAATCACGGCATCTTAACTACAGGGCCATCAATAGATATAGCTCTTTGGTATTATTTTTCAATGGAAAGATGCTGCCATTCCCAACTTATGGCTGATGCAGCTGGAGAAACTACAAAGATTCCACATGATACTGCAATTAAAACAAGAGAATTTATAGCCAACGATCTAGCAGCTTGGGCGAGTTTCCAACCCCTTTTAGATATGATTACTAAAAAAGAGCCAGACTTATTGGATTAATTAATTACCAATAATAGCTTTAGTCTCCAGGCATTCCATCAGCCCAGACATACCATGTTCTCTGCCATTACCAGAGGTTTTAAATCCACCAAAAGGTGCTGCTGGCCCTCTTGCGCCTCCATTGATACTTATTTGACCAGCTCTGATTCTCCTAGCAACTTGTTTTGCATGATCCTCATCTCCAGATTGGACATATCCAGCTAATCCATACTCAGTATCATTAGCAATTTCAATAGCCTCATCTTCTGACTCATACTTTAGTATGCTAAGCACAGGTCCAAAAATTTCCTCTCTCGCAATTGTCATTTCATTTGTCACATCAGCAAAAACTGTTGGTTTTACAAAGTAACCTTCTGACAAACCTTCGGGTCTTCCTAATCCTCCAGCAACTAATCTTGCGCCTTCATCAATTCCGATTTGAATTAACCTTTGCACTTTTTCATACTGAACTTTATTAGAGATTGGTCCAATTTTGACACCCTCATCTTCTGGAGAGCCTACTATTGTTGAATTAGCAACATCTGCAGCAGCTTCTACAGCTTTTTCATAATTTTTAGATGAAACAAGCATTCTTGTTGGCGCATTGCATGATTGACCAGTATTCATAAAACAATGATTTGCTCCAGCGCCAGCAGCTTTTTCAATATCAGCATCATCCAAGATGATGTTGGCTGACTTACCGCCAAGCTCCTGAGCAACTCTCTTCACAGTTGGGGCTGATGCTATAGCAACTGCAACTCCAGCTCGTGTTGAGCCAGTGAAATGCATCATATCGATATCTTGATGCTCTGATAGAGCGGCTCCGACAATTGGGCCCATTCCATTTACAAGATTGAAAACTCCAGCAGGAACTTTTGCAGCATCTAATATTTCAGCAAATATAATTCCACAAAATGGAGTGATTTCACTTGGCTTTAATACCATGGTGCATCCTGATGCAATAGCAGAGGCAACTTTTGTACACATTTGATTCATGGGCCAATTCCATGGAGTAATCATTCCAATAACGCCTATTGGCTCTTTTCTAACTAAATAATTATTTTCAATGCCTTCAAATTCAAAAGTTTTTAATACCTCTAAAGTATCTTTAAAATGGGATAAGCCTGATGTCACTTGAGCAACATTAGACAGCCATAATGGAGCGCCCATTTCTTCCGAAATTGTTTTTGCTAATTCTTCTGATCGTTTTTCATATTCAGAAATAATATTTTCAAGCAGCTCAATTCTTTCTTCTTTGGAAGAAAAACCAAAAGTTTTAAATGCTTTTTTTGCTGCTGCAACTGCTATATCAACATCTTCTATAGTTCCTGCAGCTATAGAACCAATAACAGATTCATTGGAGGGGTTAATAACTTCTATAGTCTCTGCTCCTAATGGATTGACCCATTCCCCGTTAATATAAAATTTAAGATGATCAGCCATATTTATACCTCACTAAAAATTGAATTTAATTATAACGGATGTTTAGAAATTATCTCTAACATTGATTCTGCAGTGCAATAATTTAGATGCTAGTATTCTCTCTTGCATCTTTGAACGCCTGAATGGCTCTAACACGAGATTCTTTCAAATCAAGCATAGGCGCAGGATAGTTAGTAGATGAAAAAAGATCAGATTTTGGCTGATGAATTTGTGCAACGGGAACATCTATTAATTCAGGAATAAATTTTTTGATAAATTCTCCGTTAGGATCAAAATTTTGGGACTGAGTGATTGGATTAAAAATCCTAAAATAAGGCGCTGAATCTGTACCAGTTGAGGAGCTCCACTGCCATCCTCCATTATTCGAAGAGAAATCTCCATCTATTAAGTTTTCCATGAAAAACTTTTCTCCAAGTCTCCAGTCATGAAGCATGTTTTTTGTAAAAAACATTGCAACCACCATCCTTAGTCGATTGTGCATCCATCCTTCCGCAAGCATTTGTCTGATACCCGCATCAACAATAGGGAAGCCAGTTCTGCCAGTATAAAAGGCTTCGAGCTCCTCGCTCGAATGTCGCCACTCGATAGATTTTGTGTAATCTTGAAAAGGTTGGTTCATACTTACCTTAGGAAATGAATGCATAATATTTCGATAAAATTCTCTCCAAACAATTTCATCCATCCACTTACAAATACCTTTATTCCCTGATGTAAACTCAAAATCATTAAGTTTTAAACCCTCCAAGATACATCTTTTAGGGGAGAGAATACCAAGAGCTAAGTATGGTGAAATTCTACTCGTTCCATCAACAATTGGAGAATTTCTTGATTCATTGTATGAATTAGCTTTTAATTGTAGAAAGTTTGCAAGCTTTTCTTGGGCAGCACTTTCTCCAGCAGGCCAAAGGTCAATGTTCGCTGAATGCGATTTAACAAATTTTAAAGCAGACAAATCACTCTTAATTGAAGAAGGTCGTCTTGGTTTCGATATCTCAACTATATCTAAAAAATTCATGTCAAAGTTTTCTACCCATCTTCTCTTATATGGAGTGAAAACTGAGAAAGGATTGCCTTGACCCGTCTTTAAAAAACCTGGTGGATATATAACCTGGTCATGAAACGATGAAGACCGAATATTATTTTTCTTTAAAAACTCTATTGAATTTTGATCTCTAACGGTTTCATTAAACCCAAACTCATTATTCCAGAATACATGATCTATTTTCTGTTCAACCGCAATGGAGCATAAATCTTTTGGTAAAGTTTTATAAGATTCAGTATTAATTGCAATAAGAGAAATGCCAAAGCTTTCTAATGATTCTTTAAGAAGAATTAAATTATTTTTTAAGAATTCATGTTTAATATTTGATTCGTTATGAATTTCCCACTGAGAATCAGAAAAAATATAAATTGCTAGGACTTCATCACATTCACTCAAGGCAGCATTTATAGCAGGATTATCATCAAGCCTTAGATCAGCTCTAAACCAAATTAGTCCTTTTGCCATTAAGCCATCTCTTCTATTTGATTATTCGAAAACATTGCATCTACTCTATAATCTGGCTGAAGATTGCTTATTGATACTTTTCCTCCTGCCGCACTTACAATAGATGCGCCAGCTGCAACATCCCATAGAAAAATTCCTTTCTCTTGATATTTTTCTGCCTTTCCAGCTGCTACATATACTGCTGCCATTGCTGCTGATCCAATCATTCTAATTTTTTTCCAAGACTGGAAAGTTGATATCAATTGATTGAACTCATCATCAGAATAATTATTTTTTGCTGGTATGCCGGTAACTAAAGTAGATTCATTTTTTAAAGATAATGACGAAACCTGAATTTCTTGATCATTTATAAAAGCTTTAGATCCCTTGTGTCCAAAGTAAAGCTCCTTATGATTAAAATCATAAATTACTCCTAAGACTGGTTCCAATTCATGCATTAATGCAATAGAAACGCAACTGATTGGAATGCCTCTTAAAAAATTTGATGTTCCATCAAGAGGGTCAATAACCCAGAAGAATTCACCCAATTTATCACTGAGGCCAGTCTCTTCTCCTAGGATCGAATAATTGCTATGAGATGATATGTAATCTTTTATAATTTTCTCAGTGTCAATATCAAGTTGCAGCTTAAGGTCTCGACCTTGATTTAACAAAATTTTGAGATCGCCTCCCTGAGCTTTTAGCAAAAATTCTCCAGCAAGCAATGCAGCTGATTTGGCGATTTGCAAAGACTGGTTAAAATCAATCATTTAAAAATTTATCTCTAGCATAAGATCTAATGAAGCTTAAAAATTAGTTTGGTGCGTAACAAAACTATCGATCAACACCATAACTAGCAATAGCCTTTATCATTATTAACCTTGATTTGTAACTCGATATATAACATTTGCTTTATCATCCGCTATTAAAATACTTCCATCGCTCATCACAAAAGGTGATGATGGTCTGCCAATAACCCTTTCTTCTTTAAGCCATCCAGTTATAAAATCATTAATTGAATAAACATTGCCCTCATTATCTAATTCGACTCTTATAACTTTATACCCAACCTTAGATGACCTATTCCAAGAACCATGAAGGGTAATAAATATGTTATTTTGAAACTCTTTAAACATTTCTTTGTTATAAAAAGTCATGCCGGTTGGCGCAACGTGAGCGCCAAGTTCTGCTATGGGATCAATAAATGAGAAACCTGGATTCAATTTACCAAAATCTGGATCAAGAATATTTTTTGCATGCTTATAAGGAAATCCAAAAAATGCTCCATCTGACTCTACTTTATTTAACTCACATGAGGGAGAGTCATCACCCAGCCAATCTCTTCCATTATCAGTAAAATATAGTTTTTGAGAAATTGGATGAAAATCAAAACCAACAGAGTTTCTAACGCCTCTTGCAACATACTCCCAAGAATTATTTTTTAAACGCAGAATAGTTGCAAATCTTTTATCCTCTGATTCACAAACATTGCATGGGGCGCCAACATTGGTATACAGGTTTCCTTCTTCATCATGCTTAATCCATTTCCAACCATGCCATTTATCAGATGGCAGGTTATCTGTAACTAATGTTTTAATTGGTTTAGAGTTATTACTTTTATTTAACTGTTGGGCAACATCCTCAACTCTCCAAATCTTATCAATTTCTGAAAAATATAAATGCCCCTCATGCATGCTTACTCCAGTTGCGTAAGTAAGGTCTTCGGCAATCAAAACTTTTTCATCAGCAACTCCATTCTTATCTGTATCTCTGATTGCATAAATTTTTCCTGAGCTTCTTGATCCTACATATATCCTCCCATCAGAACCTTCGGCTAATTGACGGGGTGAATCTATATTGCTAGCAAAAATTGAAATTTTAAACCCATCATCAATTTGCAAATGAGAGAGAGATTCAGAAAAAATATTTAATGAAAAAAATAAAAAACAAAATAACAAATTATAATTTTGCATAGCTATAGCCCTCTACATGTTGTTTAAAAATATTTATCAGATCATCTTTTAAATCTAAATCGATTGCATTCTGAATTTCTGCAACCATCAATTCCATATCTTTCAATGGAGGAAAGCCCTCTCTGGATTTAAAAATCTTTGCATTTATTGTTGATTCCTGCTCCCCAGATATCAACAATTCTTCAAACATTTTTTCGCCTGGTCGTAATCCAACCTCAATAATTTCAATTCCAGCGCCTCCAGGTTCAGAAGCAATATTTCTTCCTGAAAGGTGAATCAGTTTCTTCGCTAGATCATAAATTTTTACCTGATCTCCCATATCAAGAATAAAAACCTCGCCCCCTTCTGACATTTGAGCTGCTTGCAAAACAAGATTAGATGCTTCTGGTATGGTCATAAAATATCTTGTAACTTCTTTATCGGTAAGTGTTATTGGGCCGCCTTTTGCAATCTGATCTAAAAATAATGGTATTACAGATCCAGAGGAATTAATCACATTGCCAAATCTCACCATGCAAAATTTAGTCTTATTGGTAGAAGAATTAAGTGATTGAATGATCATCTCTGACATTCTTTTAGAGGCACCCATAATGTTAGATGGTCTTACAGCTTTATCAGTGGAAATCATTACAAATGAGTCAATATCATGCTCAATTGCAATTAGAGCAAGGTTATATGTTCCAATAATATTGTTTTCACAAGCTTTGGTAATATTATTTGAAGCCTCAACTAGTGGAACATGTTTGTATGCTGCTGCATGATAAACATGGTTCACTTGAAATTTTTTAAATAAATATCCTAAATTCTTTTTATCTCTTATGTCACCCAGAATTGGGATAACTTCAGTTGATAAATTCCGCGCTGTTTTTATTGCTATGCATTGTCTCTCAATATTAAATAAATTAAATTCAGATACATCAAATAAAATTAATCTCATTGGGCTATGCTTCAAAAGCTGTCTAGCAATCTCTGATCCAATGGATCCTCCGGCGCCTGAAATAAAAAGAGTCTTATCGGAAGCATTATCAATTATATCCTCAGCAACTCTGGCTCTTGGAAGCAAATCATCTAAAGAAAGATTTTGAATATCAGTCATTTTCTTTTGATCTGATATCAACTCATGAAATGAAGGGACTGTCCTCACAGCTACTTTAATACGTTCAAGTTTTGAGATAATTTGCCTTCTTTCATCGGTATGCAAGTTTGGAACAGCTAATAGAATCTCTAAAGATGGATTTTGCTTTTTTAAAATTTCTAATTTCTTGAATGATCCAATTATAGGGATATTATTGATCTGCCTATCTTGAAGGTTCTTTGAATCATCAAAAAAGGCAATGAGTCTCTTTGATGGATCCAATAATAATGATTGAAATAACTCATTCCCAGTAGCTCCAGCGCCATAGATAACAACAGGAGTTGCATCTTTATTTGTGTTGTAAGGATATAAAATATATTTTGCAATATCTCTAGATATATTTAAAAAAGCATAAAAAACTGCTCCAAGTAATGTTCCTTGAAGAATTGCAACTGAAATAAATGTGGTCGAAACCAGCTGAAACTGATACACATGCATAATTGACCAAGAATACCCAAAAATCATAGCTCCAATAAGACTCATAAATATAGAGTCCTTAGAATCAAAAAATTTAATTAAAGATCTGTAAAAGCCAAAAAAATATAGGTAGGAAAGCGAGAAGGCAATTGGAATAAAAAAAGACACCCACTCTGAATAAAAAATTTTTAAAATTCCAGTAGAAAATTCTGACGCTATGACTGTCGCCATTGGTGGGCCAAAAACTAACCAGCAAACCATAGCTAACAACAAGTCATTAACAAGCATAATTACAAGTTTTGAGTTTCTTCCCAACGTATGTAATGTGTTTACGAATGAATTCATTGATTTATTGATTTATTGATAATAACGCATCTTTGGTACTTGTGAGTGTAACATCCATCTCACTTTTCAGTTTTGAATTGTCCAATGCAAAATTACCAAATAATTTCTTAAGTGGCGTTTTTAAAAAAGAAATCTTAATGCAAAAGTTAAAAAGAAAATCTGGAAAAACAATTAGAAAGTTTCTTTTATGAATTTTTACTAAATCATTTACAGAAATGAAGCCATCATCAGAAATATTGTATATTTCATGTTGCTTTATAAAGCTAATATCCTTAGTTATAAAACTCATGATTGTCTGGATATTTACCATTGAAATAAAACTTCTTTGATTGTGAAAGCCTGCTTTAAAAGTTGGTATAGGTAAATTTTTTCTTGCAAGAGTTAATAATTTGCCTAAATTTGAAGTTGAGTAATTTATTAAGGGTGGCAATCTGAAGATTAGTGCATTTATTGAGGATTCTTGAAAAATGAGGTCTTCACATTTCTTTTTTGCGATGCCATAAATATCTTCAGGGTTAAGGTCAGAAAATTCAGTAAAAATATTTTCTGAGAAACAATTATCTCCATATACTTTAGCAGAACTAAAAAATATTAACTTGGAGCAACCCAGCGAAGGAAGAGATGAAAGTACTTTTTTGGTTAAGCCTATCTCTTCATTAAAGTTCTTTGAATTTATATTTGCATTTAAAGAGGCTAAATGAATAAATAAATCTACTTTAGATTGAATTTCTTTGTCTGCAAGCTGATTAAATGTATAGCTAAAGCTGTTATCACTTGGTCTTGATGATGAAATCTTAATTACAGTGTGCCCCAAGCTTTCTAAAAAAGGTATTAACTCAATCCCAATAGAGCCACTTGCTCCTGTTACAGCTATAATCATCTTATAATTTCCATATTATATTTTAACTGCAAGACAATGATCATAATAGCTTTTAGAAATATCATTTGCTTAATTGGGCTACTGATAGTGCTGCCCATGCTTGTGGTTGCCTCAATATTTCTTTTCATAGAGGACGGGCTCCCAATTTTATTTAAGCAAGAACGCATTGGCATAGATAAAAAGCTATTTAACATTTATAAGATTCGAACGATGCAGAAAAACTCTCCTCAAGATGGAACACACATTCTAGGAGAAAATTTTACTCTAAAGACTGGAGGAATTATCAGAAAAGTGAAACTTGATGAATTTCCTCAGCTTATTAATGTAATTAAGGGGGATTTAAATCTAGTTGGGCCACGACCTGGGCTCCCCAATCAGACAGAGCTATTTAATGCAAGATCCAGAAAAAATATATTTACTATCAAGCCAGGCATAAGTGGTTTAGCTCAAGTTCTTGGCTATGATATGAGTGATCCAATAAAACTTGCAGAAATTGATAGCATTTATATAAAATATCGAACAGTAAGATTAGATCTTGTTATTTTGCTTGCAACTTTTTTTAATTATCCAAAAGTATATCTTCTTCAAAAATTTAAAATTCAATGATTAGAAAA
>JGI20151J14362_10003803_pt1 | contig 10227 bp, 10 predicted proteins | sample COG_01_FD_14362 | JGI IMG/M metagenome (IMG submission 14362) | reverse complement strand
CGGCCGAATTTGCAGACATTCCCATTGAATTTGTGAAAGGCATCGGGCCAAAGCGTGCCGAATGGCTGCGCGCGGAGCTGGCTGTGCATTCCGCGGGAGATTTATTAGAACATCTGCCATTTCGGTATGAGGACCGGACGCGTTTTGCTCAGGTCTGATCTCGCTTCCGATGCCGTTGCGGTCCAGTTGCGAGGGGTCATCACAGGATTGATTCAAGTGCCTGCCAAGCGAGGCTCGCGGCTGGTGGCAAAGTTTCAAGATGAGACCGGAACGTTGGACTTGGTGTGGTTTAAGGGTGCCAAGTGGATTGCATCTCAAATTCCAGTGCAACAAAAGGTGATCGTTTTTGGAAAACCCGCCAAATACCAAGGTCGCTGGAATATGCCCCATCCCGAGATCGAGTTGCAGGCGCATTTCGAGCAAAGAAAAGGCGGTGGATTGCAGCCGGTATATCGAACAACTGAAAAGTTGACTAGCCGGGGGTTGGCGTCTTCTGGGCTGGCCAAGGTGATCCGGACGTTGCTTTCGCACCCGGAGTTTGCGATGGGCGAATGTTTGCCTCAAACAGTGCTTGAAGAATTGCAATTTCCGGGTCGTGCAGAGGCGTTTCGCTCAGCACATGCGCCTGCTAATGTCGAAGAAGCTGAGCGCGGTAGAAAGCGATTGAAGTTTGAAGAGCTCCTGCTCCTTCAGCTGAAGCTCCTTCGGCAAAAGCGGGCTCAAACGCAGGATATTCCGGGGGTCCGTTTTGATCGGGTCGGTGATTTATTCAATGCGTATTATGCCAAATACATCCCGTTTGAATTGACCGAAGCCCAAAAACGAGTTATGCGGGAGATTCGCTCTGACCTCAATACGGGTTGGCACATGAACCGGCTCTTGCAAGGGGATGTTGGGAGCGGAAAAACCATGGTGGCTCTTTTGACTGCATTATTGGCCTTGGATAACGGATACCAAGCATGCGTCATGGCTCCCACGGAAATCTTGGCTAACCAGCACCTTATATCTTTCAGGGAATCACTCGAAGGCTTGCCGATCCGAATCGAATTGCTCACAGGATCTGTCAAAAAAGCGCAGCGCAAGCCCATCCTGGAAGGAGCTGCGTCGGCGAAGTTCATATTTTGATTGGCACGCACGCCTTGATCGAGCCGGGCGTCGTGTTCCATCGCTTGGGCTTGGCCATCATCGATGAGCAGCACCGGTTCGGCGTCGCGCAGCGGAGTAAGCTATGGGCCAAGGCAAATCCAGCTCCCCATGTTTTGGTCATGACAGCGACTCCCATTCCTCGTACCCTAGCGATGACCGCCTATGGTGATTTGGATGTTAGCGTGATCGATGAGATGCCCCCGGGCCGGAAGGCCATCAAAACGGTTCATCGTACCGATGAAGCGCGGCTTTCCGTATTTCAGTTCATGGAGGACGAGGTAAAGCGCGGGCGCCAAATTTATGTTGTCTACCCTTTGATTGAGGAGAGTGCTACGTTGGACTACAAGGATTTAATGGACGGATACGAGAGCCTCTCCAGGCGATTCCCGTTACCCGAATATCGATTGGGCATCGTTCATGGACGGATGAAACCAGAGGACAAAGACATGGAGATGGCGCGTTTTGCCTCTGGAGTGAGCCAAATTTTGGTTGCGACGACCGTGATTGAAGTCGGAGTGAATGTCCCCAATGCTTCGGTGATGGTGATTGAAAGTGCCGAGCGTTTTGGTCTTGCACAATTGCACCAACTGCGTGGAAGAGTGGGACGAGGAGCGGAGCAGAGCTACTGCATCTTGATGACCGGAACGGAATTTTCCAAAGGTGGACGCACGCGGTTGGAAACCATGTGCCGAACAAACGACGGCTTTGAGTTGGCGGAGGTAGATATGGATCTGCGCGGGCCAGGCGACCTGATGGGTACCCAGCAATCAGGCATTCCAGACTTAAAAATGGCTGATTTGATGAGAGACCGAGAATTATTAACGACCGCACGTTACATCGGAAACCGTTTGCTCGAGGAAGATCCTGGACTCGAACAGCCGGAGCATGCTATCCTCAACGCTGCGTTGAAACGTGCCCAAAAAGGCCGGCCAAACTGGAGCCGAATTTCATGAACTTGCCTGCATGAACGGAAGGTCCATTGCGGTGGTGTTCGGCTTTTTTCTATTGGCCGGATTGAGTGCTTGGGGGCTGCTGTCAAAACGCGCCGCGGCGCCAGCAAAGGAAGACCCTACCGATTGGGCATCAGATGAATTTGATATTTGGGAACAGCCAGCCCAGTGGCCGGAGGGTCTCGTCGCTGCTGATTCTTTGGTTGTATTGACCGCTTTTACACGAACGGAGGACTCTACCGTTATCTGGCACCTAGGTGTTGAACCTTTGACCGTGCCCGAAGGCTGCGCTGTTCAGGCATGGAGGGGCGGGTGGTTGATCGGCAACCGGATCGGCTCTTGGAAAGACCAACCGGGTGCAATGGCAGCGAAGTGGCACCCGCGACGGGATGGAATGACGCGGTTGCTGCGGTTGGATAACGGGGATATTCGGTCTTCCTACACTCCAAACTTCGACGATTCCCCCATGATCCATACGACTTGGGATGCTCCTGCTTCGGATGCGGGGCCGCGTGTGCATTTGCCTCTGGAATGGGCCGATTGGTTTCGTCGGATTCCGGAAGAAGTTCCGATTGAACACTTGGCTATTGGAGCGTATCCATTGGAGCGAATGCCCGCTCGGGATTCGCTTACGTGGATTGCGCAATCCGTTTGGCTGGAGTTGACTCTTCGCGACGGAACATGTCTGCAAGCGTTCGGGGGAGTGGATTCTACGGAGGCGGTGACGCGAGGGGGGTCCTGGGTTGACGGTGTGTGGTATCGGTCTACTTCCGGTTCAGGAACACCTTGGGAAGCGCTTCCCAAATGCCCTGATCGGGCATCGGAATTGCAGGAAAAGGAAGGTGTTAACTTTGATTTTGCCGTTATGACTCCTACTGAAAACAGTCGGGCGGAGCATTTATCGGACAACCGATTAATTTGGCACGTTGAGCGAGGAAGTGTTCGCGCGTCTGACGGGGTTGAGGTGCTTTCGGAAAACTCCAATGCTGAACCACTGGATGCAAGACGTAATTTACTCGGAACAGCCCGAAATCACCGCACGGGTGAGTCAATGGATTTGGTTTGGGAAGGGCAGCATGTCATCGCTATCACGGATGGAAACCCGGTTTGGGAATGGTCAGTTGAAACGGATGTGGCTCCCCAAATTTGGGAGTTGGATCTGTATCGAAATGGCAAATTTCAAGTGGCCATTGGGGCTGGGAAGCAATTCGATGTGGTGGATGTATTGGGACGTCAGGTGCGGGGTTTTCCAAAAAGCTGGTCGAATGGGTTTTCCGCCTTTGCCGTGTTTGACTACGACCGCAACCGGCAATACAGGATTTTATTGGCCACGCCAAGTGGCGAGTTGTTTAATTTCAGAAAGGAGGGAGAACGCACACCCGGATGGAAATTCAAAGCCCAATCTGGTCGGCATATCGTGACCCTTTCGCACCTCCGCGTGGGACCCAAAGACTACATTTTTGCTGGGCAAAATGATGGTTCAATGCGATTTTTGAAGCGGACAGGAGAAGACCGGTTTCAGTCTGAGGTGGTCTTGCCTATTGCACAAACGCCAGCATTTCGATTGGGCAAGGACATTGAATCTTCCACCGTTTTATACATCGATAAGGATGGTTGGCTCCAGGAGCAAGTATTGGGAACGGAAGAGTTTACTGGTTTGAGCCGCATGACCCGAGGACGCTCGGTGCAGGTCGCCGACCTCACAGGAGATGGAATTCCTGAAGTTGTCGTACAAACGGATGAGGGGGAAGAATGGTGGGACGCGCGCAATCAGCGTATTCAAATTCAGTCAGTCACGGAGAATTGATCGGCTTATTACGATTTTTTGAACCTCGCTTGTGCCTTCGTATATCTGGGTGATTTTCGCGTCGCGCATCAATCGCTCCACATGGTATTCTTTCACAAACCCATAGCCCCCGTGTACTTGGACGGCTTCTACCGTCTGTTTCATAGCGACTTCCGAGGCGTAGAGCTTTGCCATGCTTGATGCCAAATCGTAATCTTCTCCGGCGTCCTTGAGTGCCGCAGCCTTGAGAACCATCAGACGAGCGGCTTCAATTTGCGTGGCCATATCGGCCAGTTTAAAAGCAATCGCTTGGTGCTGATTGATGGTTTTGCCAAACGCCTTCCGCTCTTTAGAATAAGCCAAGGCCAATTCGTACGCGCCAGAAGCAATCCCCAAGGCTTGCGCTGCAATTCCAATGCGTCCACCTGCGAGGGTTTTCATGGCGAATTTGAAACCAAATCCGTCTTCACCGATGCGGTTCTCTTTGGGGACTTTTACGTCTTGGAACATCAACGTGTGGGTGTCCGATCCACGGATGCCCATTTTATCTTCTTTCGCTCCAACGATGAATCCATCCATGCCGCGCTCGACAATCAGCGCATTGATGCCGTGGTGGCCTTTGTCCGCGTCTGTTTGTGCAATGACTAAATACGTGCTGGCGCTGCTGCCATTCGTAATCCAATTTTTGGTGCCATTCAAGAGATAATAATCCCCGCAATCCACTGCAGTTGTCGCTTGAGAGGTTGCATCCGATCCAGCTTCAGGTTCGCTCAGGCAGAACGCTCCAATTTTTGCTCCAGACGCCAGAGGTTTTAAAAACTTCTCCTTTTGATCTTCCGAGCCATATGCCTGCAGTCCGTAACAAACCAATGAGTTGTTGACACTCATGCAGACGCTCACGGACGCATCCACCTTGCTGATTTCCTCCATGGCCAGCACATAACTGACGGTATCCATTCCACTGCCTCCAAACTGCTCATCGACCATCATGCCCATGAATCCCAATTCACCCAATTGCTGAATTTCTTTTGTAGCGAATCGCTGGGCATTGTCGCGCTCGATTACGGTGGGCTTCAGCACGTTTTGGGCGAAGTCACGCGCTGCGTCACGCACTGCGATTTGTTCTTCAGTCAGTTCAAGGTTCATTTCCTGGATGCTTTTGGAGAAATTGCTCCATATTGTACAGCAAAGATAGGAAGTCTCGGACCGTTCGATATGCAACTGAAAACCACAGCCTTTAGCTCTCAAGTGCCCAAAAAGACCTTTCGCGTTTTGGGCATGATGAGCGGCACGTCCATGGACGCCCTTGATTTAGTGACCTCAGAATTCTCGTGGGCTCAGGATTCGGAGGGATGGTCGGGTCAAATCATCGAGGGAACAGAGATCCCCTTGGGGAGCCACTGGCCCAAGCGGTTTGCGCAATTGGAGGAAGGTTCAGCGATTGATTGGTTTGAATGCGAGCGCGACTGGACTCGTTGGTGTGCGAATGCGATTAGAGAAGTGGTGGATTTGAGTGAGGTGGATTTAATTGTATTCTCAGGGCAGACGATCTTCCATCGTCCGGAGCAAGGTTGGACAGGGCAGCTGGGAAGCGGTGCGGAATTGTTTGCTTTGCTCGGGGCTTCTGTTCCTGTGGTGAGTGATTTGCGCAGTGCGGATGTGGCATTGGGTGGCCAAGGGGCCCCACTCGTTCCAGTTGCTGACGCGCTACTTTTTAGCACATACGAAGCGTGTTTGAACCTGGGAGGGTTTGCCAATATTAGCCTAGAGCAAGCAGGACATAGAAGGGCGTGGGATGTGGGTCCTTGCAATTTGGTGCTCAATGCACTTGCCCAACGTGAAGACCTTGAATTTGATTTTGGTGGTCAACTGGCTAGAAGCGGACAGATCATCCCTGGCTTGTGCGCGGCATGGAGCCAATTGCCCTACCACGGCATGCAATTTCCTAAGAGCTTGGGGGTTGAATGGCTGCACCAATCATTTTGGCCGATCTTGGCTGATGCCGAGCAACACGGCATGCTCGATACGCGGGACTTGTTGGCGACGGCAACGGCTTATATCGCTTCGGAAATCCGTTCGGATGCCGTAGGAAGACGCACCCTCATTACGGGTGGTGGGGCGTTCAACGATCACTTGCTGCATGCCCTGACCATGCCGGAGACCCGAGAAGTGCGATTTGCTCCAGTGGATGCGGCGGTCCCATCAGAAGATTTAATCAAAGGCAAAGAAGCCCACGCTTTTGGTTTCTTGGGCTTGATCCGGTGGTTGGGTGATCGCAATGTTTGGTCCTCTGTGACAGGCTGCAGTGTGTCGCATTTGGGGGGTGCATTGTGGGGGAAGAACGCTGTATCTTCGCCCTCGCCAAACGCAATGTAATGACCATGAAAGAACTGCTCAAGGCCTACGAAAATCGACCCCCAGAAATTGTCTTTGAATGGCAAGATACCGAAACCGATGCACGGGGATGGGTGGTCATCAATTCACTCCGTGGGGGAGCTGCAGGGGGGGGGACCCGGATGCATCCAGCGCTCGATCGGAGGGAAGTAGAGAGTTTGGCAAAAACCATGGAAATCAAATTTTCAGTGAGCGGTCCCCAAATTGGTGGCGCCAAGTCTGGAATTGCGTTTGATCCCAATGATCCTCGAAAGGAGGGCGTGCTGAAGCGATGGTTTGCGGCAGTTACTCCGCTTTTGAAAAACTATTACGGAACAGGGGGAGACATGAACGTGGATGAAATCCATGAGGTCATTCCCATCACAGAAGACTGTGGTATTTGGCATCCACAAGAGGGCGTATTTAATGGCCATTTCAAAGCAAAGAATACGGAGAAGGTCAAGCGGATTGGGCACCTGAGGCAGGGTGTTTCACAAATGGTGGAAGATCGCAGTTACACTCCGGATGCCAGCCAAAAATACCGAGTAGCTGATTTGATTACAGGGTATGGTGTCTCTGAATCGGTACGGCATTACTATGACGTGTACGGAGGCAACATCGAAGGCAAGCGGATCATTGTCCAAGGCTGGGGAAATGTGGGCGCTGCTGCGGCATATTTCTTATCGAAGTCAGGTGCGGTCATCGTAGGCATTGTCGACCGTGCGGGAGGGCTAATTGTACCGCAAGGCCTATCTCCAGGGGAGGTGGCGCATCTCTTTGAAACAAAAGATGGCAACAGCTTGAATGCTCCGAACATGTTGAGCTTCGAAGAAGTGAACGCCCGAATTTGGGATGTGCCAGCGGATGTGTTCTTGCCATGTGCGGCATCTCGTTTGGTCACCCAAGATCAGTTGAATCGAATGGTGGGTGCTGGGGTGCAAGTCATCTCCAGCGGTGCCAATGTTCCATTTGCCGATCAAGAAATATTTTACGGTCAGGTTGCTGAATCTGCAGACTTGGAGCTTGCGGTCATTCCTGATTTTATTGCAAACTGCGGCATGGCGAGGGTTTTTGCATATCTGATGAGCGATGCCGATGTGGACATGACCGATGCGGCCATTTTCCGTGATACATCGGAGACNATCCTGAATGCCTTGGTCGAAACACATGGGCGGAACCCAGGACGGACGGGGCTTGCAGCTACAGCGTTTGAGATCGCATTGGAAAAACTGATGAAGACCAAAGGAAATTAACGACTGCGCTCTTTTTCACCGCGAGCGGTGTTGTAATTTGTGTGCTCAATACTCCCAAGCAAATGGAAATTCTTGTCCTCGTAATTTTTGTTGTTGGCTATCTGTTCATCGCACTGGAACATACGTTCCAGATTGATAAAGCGGCTAGCGCTCTGCTAACGGGGACCATCTGTTGGGGACTTTTTGTCACGGGTGTGCATGAAGTTCCGGCTCACTTGGCATCGGAATTTGAGGCATTCAAGGAGGGGCTCATTGGATCGTCACCTCAAGCGTTAAACTACTTTTTGGAGCACCGTTTGCTTCACCACATGGAGGATATTTCCTCTATTTTGTTTTTTCTGCTTGGGGCCATGACCATCGTTGAATTGGTGGATGCTCATGAGGGCTTTTCGGTCATCACGGATAGAATCAAAACAACCAAAAAGGTGCGGCTGATTTGGATTTTGAGTGTTTTGACATTCTTCTTTTCGGCCGTGTTGGACAATTTGACGACCTCTATTGTGATGGTTTCGTTGCTTCGGAAATTGATTGATGACAAGGAAACGCGNTGGCTTTTTGCGGGAGTTGTGATCATTGCGGCCAATGCAGGTGGGGCATGGTCGCCCATTGGAGACATCACCACGACCATGTTGTGGATAGGAAATCAACTCACGTCGGATGTGATCATCCTCAACCTGTTTATTCCCTCTCTTGTTTGCTTGCTCGTGCCACTGGGATTCTCAGTGTGACGCTGAAAGGGGATGTTCGGCGACCCGATGCCATCAAAGACTACAAGGACCCCACGACATCTGGTGAGCGCAAGCTGGTGTTTGCTATGGGGGTGGCCGGATTGTTATTTGTTCCAATCTTCAAGACCGTGACCCACCTGCCGCCGTTCATGGGAATGATGCTGTCATTGGGCATGATGTGGGTGGTGACCGAGGTAATTCACCGAGCAAAAATCACGAGGAAAGAGACCACTTATCGGTCATCGGGGTGTTGCGTAAGATTGATTCAGCCTCGGTGTTGTTCTTTTTGGGCATCCTGTTGGCCGTCGCCTCCCTGCAAGAAATTGGTCATTTGATCACGGCTGCATCGTGGTTGCGAGACACCATGAGCAATGTCTACGCAATCAACGTAACCATTGGGTTCCTGTCGGCCATCGTTGACAACGTGCCTCTGGTTGCCGCCTCCATGGGTATGTACGATTTGGCACCAGCGGCGAGCGAAGGATGGGATGGCTATTTCGTCCAAAATGGAATATTCTGGCAATTCCTCGCTTACTGCGCGGGGACTGGGGGTTCCGCTTTAATCATTGGTTCTGCTGCGGGTGTTGCCGTGATGGGATTGGAACGCATTGATTTTGTCTGGTACCTCAAGAAAATAAGCCTTTTGGCCATCGCCGGCTACCTTGCCGGTGCCGGNACCTATTGGTTGATGTTCCATTAAAAAACACCTCCGGNGTCACCGCACTGCAGGGNGAGGTTGTGAACGAAACACCGTCGAAAATTGATTCTTTTTGGGGAATCACTGTCCAATAATTGNAGGAACTTACTCGTTTGAACAAAGGCATTTGAACGAGATTTCCTCATGAAGACATTTATGTTATTACAGTCCTTGACTACGGGCAATACGGTGGCTGAATCGGTTGAGCCGATTCAGGAAGTGGAAGTGAGTATTCTGGACCTCATCCTCGAGGGTTCGAGTGGAATCGGTGGCGGCGTGGTCATGATTTCATTGGCGCTGATGAGTCTCGCGGCAATTTATTTGTTTTTCGAGCGCACGATGGCGATTCGAAAGGCTGAGAAGGTGTCGCCGGATTTTATGGACAAAATTCGAGACTACATCGGACAAGGGAGTTTTGACAGTGCGCGTAACCTGTGCCAAGAGTCGAATACGCCCATGGCTCGGATGCTCGACAAAGGCATTAGCCGAATAGGCAAAGACTTGAAGGATATCAGCGTNTCGATCGAAAACATTGGAAAACTGGAGATCTACAACCTTGAAAAAAACCTCAGTTCCTTGGGTACCATCGCCAGTGCAGCTCCTATGTTAGGCTTTTTGGGAACGGTATTGGGAATGGTCCAAGTGTTCATGGACATGGAACAAGTGGGAACCGTCAGCGTTGAGCACATTTCATCGGGAACCAAGCAGGCCATGATCACTACGATTGCGGGATTGGTGGTCGGTATAATCGCCTATATGGCCTACAATAACCTGGTCAGTAAAGTGTCGAAGGTCATTCATAAAATGGAATCAACTACCATTGAGTTCATTGACATCCTCGAAGAGCCAGTGGCATGAATTTAGGTCAGCGGAATAAAATCAATGTGTCCGGCAACATGTCGTCCATGACGGACTTGGTGTTTTTGTTGCTCATCTTCTTCATTATTCTCTCGACTTTGGTGAGCAACGGAGTGAATGTTGAGTTACCCAAAGCCAAGGGAACGACGTCCGTGACGTCAAAAATGACCCTGAGTATCAAGCCAGACGGCAGTTATCACCTCAACGGTGGACAAGTTGCATACGAAGATTTGGAGTCCTTGCTTCGGATCCGAATGGAGGGCGCTTCAGAGCCGGTACTGTATTTGCAAGTAGATGAGTCCGTTCCTACCGGAAAGACCGTGGAGGTGATCGGAATGGCGAAGGCCAATGAATGGAAGGTTATGCTCGGTGCAACGCCCAAGAACTGACGAACAGAAGTACATGCAAGCTGCATTGGAACAACGCCGACGAGAAA
>JGI20151J14362_10003798_pt1 | contig 10229 bp, 7 predicted proteins | sample COG_01_FD_14362 | JGI IMG/M metagenome (IMG submission 14362) | reverse complement strand
GGGCCGGCGATCATTGTGTCGCCGACCTGCGTGGTGAAATGCAAATCGCCGTCGCGATGATCCACATCCACCGCCACAAAGGGGGCGTCATCCACTTGGATCCCGACTTTTTCAACTGGGGTCACGAGGTAATATTTCCCCGCCTCTTTTTTCAAGATTGACGAAAACAATTTCACAAGCGCTGGTCGGCCAATGGGGGTGCCAAGGTAGAACCAGGTGCCATCCCGCGCAATTCGGATGTCCAGATCGCCGCAGAACGGTGGGTTCCATAGGTGAACTGGCGGCAAGCCTTTGCCACGGGTTGCGGCTGAGACACTGGCGGCGATGTTTTCTGCCGATGGGGTCACGATATTTTGTCCGCTCATATCAGTTGTCATCTCTTTTTCTTAAGGTAGGCTAGATATATACCACATAGAAATTATTGCGAGGCAATCTTATGACCAAAGCTGATACGCTGGCGCCACAAATTGAAGACCTAGGCCACCGTTTGGCAAAGGCCCGCGAGATGATCCGCGGGGTGTTCATTGGACAGGAGCGGGTGGTGGATTTGGTGCTCATCACCTTGTTATGTGGCGGGCATGGTGTCTTGGTTGGCCTGCCGGGGGTTGGGAAAACCCGGCTGGTTGAGGCGCTGTCCACTGTCATGGGGTTGCGCGGCAATCGGGTGCAATTCACCCCGGATTTGATGCCCGCTGATATCTTGGGTTCCGAGGTTCTGGAGACCGCATCCGATGGCGCGCGGCAATTTCGCTTTATCGAAGGGCCCGTATTTTGCCAATTGTTGATGGCTGATGAAATTAACCGCGCCAGTCCACGGACGCAATCGGCGCTGCTTCAAGCTATGCAGGAAAAATCTGTTACTGTCGCGGGGCGCGACCGGCCGCTTGGGGTTCCCTTTCATGTGCTGGCGACGCAAAATCCGATTGAACAGGAGGGCACCTATCCTTTGCCAGAGGCGCAACTCGATCGGTTTTTGCTCGAGATCCAAGTGCCCTATCCGGATCGGGCCACGGAACGAGATATTCTTTTGGCGACCACCGGCGCGCAGGAGGCGGAGGTCTCTGCGGTCTTTGACCCCGATCAGCTGCTGGCGGCGCAGGCTTTGATTCGCCGCATGCCTGTGGGCGAGGCGATTGTGGAGCTTATTTTGGATCTGGTGCGGGCGTTCCGGCCGGAAGACCCAACAGCGCCGGAGCGGGTTCGCGAGAATATGCGCTGGGGCCCGGGGCCACGTGCGGCGCAGGCCTTGATGCTGGCCGTGCGCGCGCGCGCTTTGTTGCGTGGGGCTTATGCACCCTCGGCTCAGGACGTCGCGGATCTGGCGCCTGCGGTGCTCAACCACCGTATGGCATTGGCATTTGGCGCGCGGGCACGCGGCATCACTCAGCTTGAGCTGATTGGCGATGTCACGCAGATGATCTTAGACAAAAAGGCGGCGTCTTGAATTCAAACCCGCCCTTAAATGCAGCCTTTGAGCTGGCGTCTGACTGGCCACAGCTTTTGGCAGAGGCGCAACAGCTTGCTCAGAGTTTTTCACTGGGCGGGCACGGGCGGCGGCGCGCCGGGCCGGGGGATGTCTTTTGGCAGTTCCGCCCGGCACAGGCAGGCGATGCTTTGCGCGCGATTGACTGGCGGCGGTCTGCGCGCGCAGATGAGCAATTTGTGCGCGAAAATGAATGGCAGGCGGCGCAAGCGGTGCAGTTTTGGATTGATAATTCCGCTGCGATGCAATTTTCCAGTCAGGGAGAGAGTAAGCAGCATCGGGCGGCGATGATCGCTCTGGCGCTTGCTATTCTCCTCAACCAGGCCGGTGAGCGCATAGGCACCAGCGATGGCCGATTGCCGCCGCAAACGGGCCGGGCGCAGATTTCTGCTTTGGCACAGGCTTTGGCGCGCCAAGCGTCGCATGATTTTGGTGCACCACAAATTGAGGGCCTGACGGCGAACAGTTTGGCGGTGTTTGCCTCTGATTTTTTCGGGGACTTGGCCGCGCTGCGCGACATGGTGACACGGGCTGCAGGTCAGCAAGTGAAGGGTGTATTGCTGATGGTCTTGGATCCTCAGGAGCTTCACTTTCCTTTTCAAGGGCGCACCCTTTTTGAAAGCATGGCCGGCAGTTTGCGCCATGAAAGTCAAAAGGCGGATGATCTTCGGCAGCCTTATTTTGAGGCTTTGAAAGAGCGCAAGGCGCAGGTGGCAAATTTGGCGCAGAGTTTGGGCTGGCAATTTTTCATGCACAGTACAGATCAACCCGCAACCGGCGCCCTATTGGATCTTTATCACGCTTTGGAATACCGCCGATGACGTTCTTTTCCATGATTGGTTTTACCGCGCCTTGGTTGCTTGTGGGGCTTTTTGCTTTGCCGCTATTGTGGATCTTGCTGCGGGCTGTGCCACCCGCTCCGATCCGACGGGTTTTTCCTGGCGTGGCGCTGCTTTTGGGGTTGAACGATGAGACCGTGCAAGCGGACAGGACCCCGTGGTGGCTTTTGCTGTTGCGGGCCTTGGTGATGGCCTGTTTGATTATTGGTCTGGCCGGTCCGATTGTGAACCCGGCGCCCAAGGGGCAAAATTTGTCAAAGCTGCTTGTGGTCCTGGAGGGCAGCTGGGCAGATGCCAGCGATTGGGAGGCGCAGCAACTTGCGGCTCTGGAGGTGGTGCAACAGTCGGGCAACCAAGGGCGCCCCGTGGCATTTTTGCAGCTCACGGCGCCACAAAAAGATCTGGTGTTTTCTGCAGCCTCCGAAGCCGCCCGCGCTATTAAGGCCGCTGAGCCGAACGCCTGGTTGCCGAAGCGCAACTGGCAAGGCCAGTTTGACTCTTTGGGGGATTTTGACACGCATTGGCTGGCCTCACCGCTCGATTGGCCTGGCCGAGACCGATTGGTCCGCGATTTACTGCGCCACGGATCCGTCGAGGTCGCCATGAGCCGCAGCAGCCCCGTAGGTCTCTTGCCGGTGCGGGCTGCGGCACAGGGGATTGAGATTTCGGCAGTGCGGATGACAGCCGGACAGGCACAGGGGGTTGTGGTTGATATCTTGGGGTTGGACCCCTCTGGCGTGGAGCNCCGATTGCAAAGTGCAGAGATGGGCTTTTCTGCGCAGGATTTGCGTGCAACCACCACAGTGGATTTGCCACTGGAGATGCGCAACCGAATTTCGCGGCTTGTGGTGGTCGGGCATAAATCAGCAGCGGCGGTGCGATTAACAGATGATCGCATTCAACGCCCAGAAATTGCTATTCTCACGGGGGAGACCTCTGACCGCGAAGGCCTGATCCTTTTTGCACCAGATCACTATCTGACCCAGGCGCTATCGCCCGTTGNGGATTTGATTGATGGGACATTGGATGATGTGCTCTTGGCCAACCCGGATGCGATTATTCTAGCCGATGTCGCCAAGGTTGCCTCAAAAGAGGCCCTGGCCGATTGGGTGGCGGAGGGGGGCACCTTGCTGCGCTTTGCGGGGCCGCGTTTGGCAGCGGCACAATTTGAGGCGCAAACGCGTGATCCGCTTTTGCCGGTGAAGCTGCGGGCGGGTGGGCGCACGGTCGGTGGGGCTATGTCTTGGGGCGCGCCGAAAACTTTGCAGAGCTTTGAGATTGATACGCCATTTTATGGCTTGCCGGTTCCCGATGAGGTCACAGTTACCGCACAGGTTTTGGCGGAACCTGGACCGGATTTGGCATCCCATGTGATCGCGCGCCTGAGCGATGGCACCCCCTTGGTGACCCGCAGACAGCTTGGGCAAGGGCAGGTCGTTCTGTTTCATGTGACCGCCAATACAGAATGGTCAAACCTGCCGATTTCAGGGCTCTTTGTGTCCATGTTAGAGCGTCTGTCTGTGATCGGAAGTGCTGCGAATTTCGAACCGGAGTCTTTAGCCGGCAGTACCTGGCAATTGGTACAGCAGATGGATGGCGCCGGGGAGTTGAGGCGGGTGGGTGATCGTGCCGGGATTGCGGGCGCTGAATTGGCACAGGCCGCGATTTCTGCGCAGACTCCCGCGGGCCTCTACCAAGGGCAAGATCGCCGTTGGGCGCGCAATATCCTTTCTGAAGATAGCCAATTAACCCCTGCGCGCTGGCCGGATGAGGTGCGGCTGTTAGGGCAAGATCAAGCGCGCTCGCATCGTCTGGGCGCTTGGTTTTTGGCGCTGGCTTTGTGTTTGCTGACCGCAGATGTTGTGGCCTCGCTTTGGCTTTCGGGCCGGCTGCGGGGTGGCGTCTTGGCGGCTGTTACAGGAGCCCTCCTGACAAGCATTTCCCCTGAGAACGCATTGGCGCAAATGTCGCAGGACCGCGCCATAGCCGCCAGTCGCGCGGTGGTTTTGGCCTATGTTGAAACCCAGGATGCGCGGCAGGATGAGATTTCCCGCGCCGGTTTGCTTGGGCTGTCACAGGCGCTTTTTCAACGCACCTCTATTGAACCAGCCCCGCCAATGGGGCTGTCTTTGGCCCGTGATGAATTGTCGTTCTTCCCCTTTCTCTACTGGCCGATCACCTTGGGGCAACAGGCTTTGTCCTCTGAGGAACTGAGCAAATTGAATCGCTACCTCAAAGGCGGCGGGATGATCCTATTCGACACAAGGGATAGTGACATTGCGCGGGTTGGCCAGACGACCAAGGAAGGCCGTGTACTGCAACAACTGGCCTCTGGGCTGAACCTGCCGCCCTTGGCGCCAATCGCGCCGGATCATGTGCTGACGCGCAGTTTTTATCTGCTGCAAGATTTCCCAGGCCGGTATCCGCGTGGGGGAATTTGGGTGGAAGCCCCACAAAATTCCGGCGTGCAGGTGGAAGGCATGCCCTTTCGCAATCTCAATGACGGGGTCACCCCGGTCGTGATTGGCGGCAATGATTGGGCGGCGGCTTGGGCCGTGGATGAGGCCGGGGAGCCTCTCCTGCCCGTGGGGCGCGGCATGGCTGGAGAGCGGCAGCGGGAGATTGCCCTGCGGTTTGGAGTCAACCTGATCATGCATGTTTTGACCGGCAACTATAAATCCGATCAGGTGCATGTCCCTGAACTTCTCAAGAGGTTGGGCGAATGAGGCTTGATGCATTGCTTTTTGATCCGCTTCTGCCGCTCTGGCTTATGGTGGCTTTGGCGCTGGCTGTGCTGGGGGCTTTGGCCCTGGCGGCGTTTCGGCGGCTCGCGGGCTGGCCCTATCGCGGCTTTGCTGTGATCTGTGTCTTTTTGGCTCTGCTCAATCCCTCACTGAAAACCGAAGAACGCCAAGCGGAAGCGGATATTGTCCTCGTGGTTGTCGACCGCTCGTCCAGTCAGAGGCTGTCGGACCGGGGGGCGCAAACTGAGGCGGCCTTGGCTCATGTCACGGCACAGCTTGCGGATCGGCCGGGAACCGAGATGCGGCTGGTGGAGGTGGCGGATGCAGCTGGGCCGGGTGGTTCGGAAGTTATGACCGCTTTGGCGCAGGCCCTGTCTGAAACCGCGCGGGATCGTATTGCCGGTGCGATTGTGATCTCAGACGGGCAGATTCACGATACGGAGTTTGCCCCAAACTTGCCTGCGCCTCTACATCTGTTGCTTACGGGACGATCGCGCGATTGGGATCGTCGACTGTTGGTCAAAAATGCACCGGGTTTTGCGATTTTGGGCGAGCCGATCACCCTAACACTTTTGGTCGAGGATCAAGGGGCCGCGCCACAAGCGGCTTTGGCAGATATCATACTGTCGGTGGATGGGGGGCCAGAGCAGCGGTATCAAATTCCAGTGAACCGTGAGGTTGAGGTCGATGTGTCTCTGGGTCACGGCGGCATGAATATTTTGCAGTTTTCGACACCTGATATGAGCGGTGAGTTGACCGATCGCAACAATGCTGCGGTTGTGCAGATCAATGCCCTGCGTGACCGGCTTCGCGTTTTTGCTGGTCTCGGGGGTGCCGCATCCGGGCGAGCGCACATGGCGCAATCTTTTAAAGTCAGACAGCAATGTCGATTTGGTGCATTTCACAATTTTGCGCCCACCGGAAAAGCAAGATGGCGTGCCGGTGACGGAATTGTCTTTGATTGCCTTTCCCACCCGCGAATTGTTTCTCGAAAAAATTGGCGAGTTCGATCTGATTGTCTTTGATCGTTATAAGCGCCGAGGATTGCTACCAGCAGAGTATTTCGAGTCAATCGCCAATTACGTCCGCCAAGGCGGGGCGGTTTTGGTGGCGGCTGGACCGGATTATGCGGGGGTCAATAGTCTTTATCGCTCGCCTCTTGGGGCCATTCTGCCGGGCCGGCCGACCTCACGGGTCTTTGAAGAACCTATCATGCCGCAGGTGACAGAGTTTGGCCTGAAACATCCGGTCAGTGAAAGCTTGGAGAGTTTGGCACCAGACACCGGATGGGGCCGATGGTTGCGGCAGATTGAGGTCGAGGCAACCTCGGGTCAGGTGCTGATGACAGGGCGCGGGGACTCCCCTTTGCTGGTTGTGGACCGTGTGGGCAAGGGGCGGGTTGCGCTTTTGACCTCGGATCATGCTTGGCTTTGGGATCGTGGCTATGAAGGGGGTGGACCCCAGGCGGAATTGCTGCGCCGCGTGGCGCATTGGTCGATGAAAGAGCCTGATCTGGAGGAGGAGGCGCTATTGGCAGAGCCAAGCGAGAGTGGGCTACAGGTCACGCGTCGCAGCTTGACCGAAGGCCCGCTTGCGCCGCTTGAGGTGGTAACGCCAAACGGCGAGCGGTTTACCGTAGCTTTGCAACCTATGGCGCCCGGTCGGTACAGGGCTGAAATAGTCAGTGAGGATCTCGGGCTTTATCGTTTGAGCTCAGGGGATTTGCAGATCGTGGCTGCGCTGGGGCCGGCAGCACCGCGGGAGTTTGTACAGACCATCGCCACCGATCGGGTGATGGCACCCATTTTGGCCAAAACCAATGGGGGAGCTTTGGCCTGTATCTGAGGGTCTGCCAAAATTTCGCAATGTGCGCAGTGGCCGGCCGGCCCATGGGCGCGGGTGGATCGGGCTTGTCTCGCGTGAGGCCTATGTGGTGCAGGGCGTCGAGATTGGGCAGTTCTTACCCGCTTGGGTCTACCTCATTTTTGCCGCTCTTGGTCTTTTGATCGGTTGGTTGCGCGAAGGGCGCTGGGATAAATGATGTGTCGGTCTCCATTATCCCAGTTTTCAAAAGTGCGCTGGCCTGTGAGGAAAACTCACGGTTCCAGAGCATATAAAGCGTAATCACAAAGGCCGCCAGCATAACAGGGGCGCCAGCCAGCCAGGCCAGAGATGCAAGCGCGAAATACATGGCGCGCAACCCGCGGTTAAAGCTCAAGGCAGCGCGGATATTGATCTCACCGGCCATAATAGCGCGCGGGATCGCTTGGGGATGATCTGGATCATTCGGCACGGCTGCCATTAAGACGGCGCAATAGCCAAACAGGCGACTGGACCATACAAATTTCAAAAAGGCATGCACCAAAAACAGAGCGGCAAAGGCCAATTTGAATTGCAATTTGAGCGCAGTGGCCTCCTGCGATTGGGTGACGGCATGGGTAAATTCAAGCAGGCGATCTGGCGTGCCCATGATTGCCAAAAGCCCGCCAATGGAAATCAAAGCTGTGGATCCAAAAAAGGCAGTGCTTTGGCGCAGAGAGGCCAGTGTTTGAGAATCAAAAATACGGGGATCGCGGTCTACGAAATTGAGCATCCAAGCGCGCCGATAATAGGACATCAGGGCGGTGACTGAAGCGCGTGACTTGGGAGGGTTTTCGATCACATGGCCGATCAGAAAGGCGGCGAGAAGGCCAAATCCGACGACAAAAAGATCAAAAGTGGTGAGTTGGGAGAGGATTACATCAAATATCATGCCTTCAGTGTAGCAGAGGATTTGCCCTTGCGATCCCCCAAAATTGGTTATAATTATTTACCAATTGGAGGGTTAAACATGGAAATGCCACAACCAAATTCGGAAATCCTGTCTAAAAAGGCGAAAATTGCGGCGGCGTTGCGCGCTGTTTTGCCCTATGATGCGGTGATTGATGACCCTTCTGAAACGCGGGCCTATGAATGTGACGCGCTCACCGCATATCGCTGCCCGCCGATGATCGCAGTCTTGCCCGCAACCACGCAGGAAGTCTCAGATATTTTGAAGATTTGCCACCGCGAAGGCGTGCCGGTCGTGCCACGGGGGTCGGGCACATCTTTGGCGGGCGGTGCGCTGCCAACGGCAGATTGCGTCATCCTNGGCGTGGCAAAGATGAATAAAGTTTTAGAAACAGACTACGAGAACCGCCTGATCCGGGTGCAAAGNGGCCGGACCAACCTCAGCGTGTCTGGCGCTGTGGAGGAAGAAGATTTCTTTTATGCCCCCGATCCTTCCAGCCAATTGGCCTGCGCCATTGCCGGCAATATCGCGATGAACTCCGGCGGGGCGCATTGTTTGAAATATGGGGTGACCACCAACAATCTGATGGGCGTGACCATGGTGATGATGGATGGTGAGATTGTTGAGATCGGCGGTGGCTACCTTGATGCCTCTGGGCTCGATATTCTGGGGGTGATCTGCGGGTCAGAGGGCCAGCTGGGCGTGGTCACAGAGGCCACCTTGCGGATTTTGCCCAAACCCGAGGGCGCGCGTCCGGTGATGATCGCTTTTGACAGCAATGAAGTGGCAGGTGCCTGTGTGGCGGACATTATCAAAGCCGGTGTTTTGCCTGTCGCAATTGAATTCATGGACCGTCCAATTATTGAAATTTGTGAGAATTTCGCCAAGGCGGGATATCCAGACTGTGAAGCGCTGTTGATTGTCGAGGTCGAGGGATCCGAGGCAGAAATTCAAGATCAACTGGATCGCATCAGTGCGATTGCGCAAAAACACAATCCGGTCGAGCTGCGTCAAAGCCAATCTGCCGCGGAAAGTGCTGCGATTTGGTTGGGCCGAAAATCCGCCTTTGGCGCGGTGGGCCAAGTTGCAGACTATATGTGTTTGGATGGAACCATTCCTGTTTCTGCCTTGCCAGAAGTTCTGCGGCGGATCAAAGAGCTGTCGGATCATTATGGCCTGCGTGTGGGCAATGTGTTTCATGCGGGCGATGGCAACATGCACCCGCTGATCATGTTTGATGCCAACAAAGAGGGCGATCTTGAGCTCTGTGAAGCGATGGGGGCGGATGTGTTGCGGCTCTGTGTTGAGGTGGGCGGCTGTTTGACCGGTGAGCACGGTGTGGGCATTGAAAAACGCGATTTGATGGAAGACCAATACAGTGCAGAAGATCTGGAGATCCAAATGGCGGTCAAAGATGTGTTTGATCCGGCCTGGCTTCTCAACCCCTCCAAAGTCTTCCCCCTGTCGGTTTCCCAATCGCGGCGGGCGTCATGAGCGAAATACTCTATCCTGAAGATGAGGCGGCCCTTGCCGCTGAGCTCCGTGAGGCCACGGGTCCTTTGCAGATCATGGGCGGCGGGACACGCCAAATTGGCCGTATTGCGCCGGCGCAAGCCCTGAGTACGCGTCGCGTGCAGGGGATCACTCTTTATGAACCCGGCGCCATGACCCTGGTGGCCAAAACTGGGACAGCTATTGAAGACATTGAGGCCGTTCTGGCGGCGGAAAAGCAGCGACTTGCCTTTGAGCCGATGGATCACCGCGCGATCTTGGGCACATCGGGTCAGCCAACCCTTGGCGGGGTGATCGCCGCCAATGTCTCGGGTCCGCGCCGCATTCAAGTGGGCGCCGCGCGTGATTTTGCGCTGGGCGTGACCTTTGTGGATGGGACGGGGCAAGTGCTGAGCAATGGTGGCCGGGTGATGAAGAATGTCACCGGCTATGATCTTGTGAAATTGATGTCCGGCTCTTGGGGCACGCTTGGGGTGCTCACTGAGGTGGCGTTGAAGGTTCTGCCTGTCAGCGAGACCCAGGCCACTTTGAAAATTCACGTCACCACCTGGGCAGATGCGGTCGGCTGCATGTCCGCGGCGCTGGGCACGCCGTTTGATGTCAGTGGCGCTGCAACCGTGCAGGCGGAAGACGGCGGCTTTGACTGTTTGATCCGGGTTGAGGGGTTTGANACCTCGGTCCAATACCGCGCGTCCGAATTGACGCAACGCCTTGCGAAATTTGGTGCGGTTGATGTGGTTGATGATGCTTGGGCTGAGGTGAAAGACCTAAGGTCTTGGGCAGACCTCGACACAGTGTGGCGTATTTCAGTGCGTCCTACAGACAGTTTGAGGGTCATTGATCTGATGCAAGACCTGCAGAAAGAACCCGGATTTCACTGT
>JGI20151J14362_10003793_pt1 | contig 10236 bp, 13 predicted proteins | sample COG_01_FD_14362 | JGI IMG/M metagenome (IMG submission 14362) | reverse complement strand
CCTTGACCTTGACCCTGACCTTGTCCTTGTCCTTGTCCTTGTCCCTGTCCTTGACCCTCTCCGCCTGCTTCGGATTCGCCTCCGCCCTCGGTTCCGCCGTTACCAGATCCTGCATCGGATTCCTGGAAGTCGGGGTCGTAGGCATCGGGGATACCGTCGCCATCTGCGTCGGAGTATTCTCCGTCATTGGGATCTGTTGGGAATTGATCGGTGTTATCGGGCTTGCCGTCACCGTCGGTATCGGAATTGTTGGGATTGGTTCCCTTGGCATATTCCTGGGCGTTGGTCAAGCCATCGCCGTCAGGATCGGCATTTCCGTCGCCACCGTTGGTTGGGTTGAGGCCGTTGGAGACCTCCCATCCATCTGGTAGTCCGTCGCCATCGCTGTCCGCGTTGTTCATGTTGGTTCCTTGGGATTGCTCCTCGGAATTGGTAAGACCATCGCCGTCCCAGTCGGCACCACCGTCGGAAGGATCCAATGGATCCGAACCGTCGGCGTTGGCGAGCGGGGCTCCGATCGCCAGAAGTGTGGCGACGAGCAAAGCTCGGAGGGTGGTCATACTGCTATTTTCGTTATTGATTGTTGAATTGTTCTCCATGTTGTATCACTTGGTTTGGTTTGTTCATAGGGAACCCACTGTTCCCTCTGCCCAAAAATGGGCCTTCCATCTACCTAAACCTGTGGAGAGTTTGCATCACTCACGGAGATCAACCGCGTCGTCGACGTATTTGGGTATCAGTCCTGCGTGACGCCACTTCTTGTATGCCCAAGGGAAGGCGGGATCGAGGACGAATATGCGTCCTGTGTCGTCGGCGGAACGGTGGATACGACCGATCATCTGCAACCAGGTGCGGGCGGTCTCGGCCTCATACCAAGCATCACCGTAGGTATCTGGGTGACGATCACGGAGGATCCGGACGCGCATGTCCGTCAGACTGGGATACGGAACCTTGGCGACGACCAGCCAATGGACGGAACGATCGGGATCCACATCGGTGGGTATGGGGTCGAAACCCTCGTTGGCATAGGTGGAGATCAGTATCCGATTGCCCGTTGATCCACGGAACTTCTCGATGAATGCGTAACGTTCGGAACCCATGTCGGCCGAATCGGCGATCAGACGTCGTGAGACGCTGGAATACCGCTTGCGAACCGCTTCCCTGACGCCCTCGGAGATGGCTCCCGAGAACGGTAGAACCAATCCCTTCCTATCGGGATACATGCGTGTGGCGATGCCGTGGATGATCTTGGCGTGGGCGAGGAAGTCGTGGGGCTGGCGTCCCTTGCCGCCACGGTATGACATGACACCTCCCTTGACTGCCATGATGGGTCTGTTGGCGACGGGGAAATCGGAATAGTCGAAACGAACGTATGCGGTTCTGGATGGATCAAGACCGAGTTCCCGTATCATGAGATCGACATCTCCGACGGTGGCCGACATGTATAGACGGATCTTGGAACGGGCTTCGAGGATGGAACGAGCGTATTTGCCGACCAGTATGGGTCGCAGATTCAGCCAACGAACGCCGTCATCACGGGTGCCCCAATCCCAGTAGTAGTTGGGATCGGTGGCGACGACGCCATCGGGAGCGGCCACGGTATCGAGGAAGTCACGTATCCCTGCAGCGGTAGCGGTCACCCTGGCCTTGACGTCCGAGGGATAGGCATCCCGTTCGGTCAGATCGTCAACACGAGCCAGGAGGCGACGCAACCAGGAGACGATGCGACCCGAATCGAGTTCCCATGCGGCGGAATCACCGAGGTGGTGATCGGGATCGAACTCACGGATGTCGGCAGGAACATCGAAGGAACTGGGGCGTTGCGTCCGTGCACCCCCGAAGAGAGTGGTCTGTCCGTCGGCAGGAGCATCGGTCTTCTTGTCCCGATCCGACATGAGGGCGGTCATGGAGACATCGATGAGTCGGGAGACCGTGCGCGAGGTGATGTCGACGGAGTATGAACGCAGAACCGCCGATGACAGCCTATCGCACTCGTCGTAGACGGCGAGCGTGCGACGCTTGAACTGCGGGTATCGGAAGTAGTAATCGTTGGTGGTGATGACCGAAGCGGAGTTGGCGGCGAGGAAACGATCGCGATAGTATGGGCAGACGCGGGTGGGTGCCAGCCAAGGGCTGACGGTGTCCCAGTTATCACCCACATCCACCCAACGACCCGCTGGGCGACAGTAGTGCAGGATCTCCTCCGAACCGCAGTCCGGACAGCGCCATTCCTCGGACAGTTCCTTGGGGATCTGTGAGAACCGGCATGGGAATGGACGATCGCCATCGGCACCCGAGACACGAACCTGTGCACAGGGAGCGGCATCGGCGGTCAACTTGGGTTTGCGTCGTATGGCGAGGAAAGGATCAGGATCGCCGTCGGCGATGGCGTTATCGGCGATGGCTCCCGCCTCACGTTCGGCAATCTCGGCGCTGGAGCGATCAACGGAAGCGGGGTCGATCTGCAGGTGGCAGGGGTAGTTGCGACGACCGGCTATCCGATGGACGACGGGAAGGCTGCGGGTGTATTGATCACCGAGCGCGACCTTGTCGACGGTGTAGTAGGTGGGTGACGCGCTGATTATCTTGGAGAGTGCGTGCCCGATGACCGATTTTCCACCGCCCGTGGGCATCTGCAGTATGACGTCCGTGGCTCCGTCCTCGACGGCCCGTATGATGTGGGAGAGAGCCTGGATCTGCTGGGGACGCGGCGAGAACCCCTCGTCGCCACCGGTGCCCGGGAAAACCTTACGGATGCGATCCTCGTGGGGAAGCGGTGGATCACCGGGCTGGGGATGTCCCGAGACGACTATGGTGCGGGCGGGGCTCTTGGGATCGACGGGGGTGGCACGTGCGGGGTCGAGTCGGAGATCGGAGACGGGTCCGAGTGACGGAGCGGCGGCACCGGGGTCACGGAGATCGGCGCGGGAGCCGGGATCGTTGGATGCGGACGCGGTGACCGGTTTCCAGGTGCGACCGTTGAGGGATACCGAGACCCAGGCAGCGGAGACCAGCGGTTCCGCCATGGTGAGCAGGGAATCGAGGGCGCCCTGATCGTGGATGACGCGGACGTATGATGTTGATGCCTTGGAGACCGAACGACGGAACGGTGGCTCGTGACCGCCGAGTAGGTGTCGCTCGAGTGCTGCCACCGACGGTTCGTCGACGGGCGAGTCCGCGGGTCTGACGATCTTGACCAGGGTGGGATTCATGTTCACCGATGGCACGACCACCGTTATGAGGGTGCCGTCACAGGCTGTGGATCAGACGCCGATCAGGCCGACCATGAGCGACTGTCGGAAGGCGCAGATCAGATACCAGTGCTGACCCTCCCAGTGTATGATCCTGGCCTGCGGCGTGGGAACGTGTCGGGATCCGCAACCGCAATCGAAAAGCGGAGCCGACATGATGGCCGGGCAGGCGCAGTCGGAGAAGACGGAACTCAGATCCAGTCCTCCACGAAGTCATGAGGGAACTGGTAGTCGGCGTCGACCTCCTCGGTCTCCACGGGGGTGGGTGCGGGAGGGGGTAGCAGGGCGAAGGGTTCGTCGGGGAGTCTGGTGATGGATAGCTCGTAATGACGTCCGTCGACCCAGACGTCGAGGATGGCGCTCTCCTGGAAATCGAGATCTTCGAGATCGGAACCGACTGCCTCGGGGATGGCCTCGATCATCTCGTCGAGATCGGAACGGAACTGGTTGTAGGATTCGCGGAACCAGTCATCGGCATCCTGCAACCACTTGTTCTCCTCGGATCCCTCGTCGGTCGTGCCGAAGAAGTCGTCTATGATGCGGTTGAAGGCATCGATGGCCTCCTCCCTGTCGAATGGCTGTTCCGTCATGTCCATACCTCCAATTTTCGACTACTTGAGTGGCTCAGTCCTGCCGGGATCAGCGACGTGCCTGAACGGGCCGTTGGTGTTGTTCTCGAAGCAACGTGGGTGGTATCTTTGATTCCTGGCCGAGACGACGGTCTGGCCGGGGCCGATGGTCTGGTTGCAGACGGGACATCTCGATGAGAGGTAATCGGGCATCATGCAGACCCCCATAGTGTGGCCGCCAGGGTCACGCCAGCGATGAGGATGATGACGAAGATGAAAGCCCAGAATGTCTCCCGGGGCGTGGGTAGATACTCCTTGTTCCAATCGGACACGGTATCATGCCCCGAAGAATGTCGATAGGAGGATGCCAGCGATGACGAGAGCGAGGACGAGGGGTGCGAGGGAATCCAGCAGTCTGGTGCTATCGGGTCCGTCTTTATCGTATAGGTCCCATGGGATGCGGTCGATCGGCATGATACCTGTTGGGCGGAACACCCACTTAAGTCATCGGTGTCATGAAGGGTGGATCCGAGACGACCGGTGGTGTGCTGGGATCGCCACCGAAGGAACGTATGAGTTGGGCGATGGCCTCGAGGCGCTGATCCTGGAACCAGGTTCCGTAGTTGTTGACGAAATCATCCGTTCCCGTCTCGGCGAATGCCGCGTAGGCGAGCTGCAATCCGATGTCGTTGGCCAGCGGGCCCATGGGTGATGATTTCGAGAGCATCATGGCACCCGTCATCTGATCAACGATCTGTTCGCGCTGTTCCTGATCGGTCTCGTCTTCGGCGAGCGAACTCAGCATCGGGATCAGCCAACCCGTCAGGAGTGTCGGTTGTGCCAACCATATCTGCAGGAAACCGAGGATGCGTTCCATGTTGTCGCCGTCATCGGGTTCGGAGTCTGCGATGGCGATCTCCATGATCTCCTCGGGAGTTATACCTACGGAGATGGCTGGCAGGGCGTCTATCAGGAACTCGTCGGTGGAGTCGCTGAGATACGGTTGCGGATTCAACGCCATGGGCGAATATGGTCGTCCCGACTACCTAACCGTAACGATTCGCATTGGCATCCCATTTCAGGATGATGATCGAGTATCCCGTGGTGAGTCCGTAGTCGCTATCCCAGTTCATCTCACCCCAGTCGTCCTGACTCATGATGTCGTCCCGCTCGATGGCATCGCAATCCCAACCAATGCGGTATTTCCCGCGTTGAACATAATCCTCAACGGTCTTGCCTGCCGGAATGCTGGAGTTGCCAAAGTCCGTGAACTGGTCGAACAGCTTCACTTCACTCTGCCAGAGTTTCATCTGGGACTCCCTGGCCGATTCGATGTCGAGAAATATCTGGCGCAAGAGGTAGCTATCCCTATCGTAGATAAACTTCTCGCACTCCACCATGTAGATGGCCTCCTCCGGAAGGATGATACCGCGATTGATGACCACGAATGGTTCCATGATCAAACATGGCCAGGCCGACTACCTAAACGCGGCGATTTATGAGCGCGTCCAGAGCGTCACCACTGGGGGTGCAGGGCGTGATAAACAGGGACTGTTGCACAGGACGCCATGAGCGGGATTCGTCAAAGTCGACGATCAGTGTGACGTTCCAGAATCCATCATCATGTGCCCACTGGGACTTGTTGATGTATATGTCGCAGGGAGGCTGATCCTGACCATCGGGACCTACCGTCAACAAACGCAGATACACCTCCAGGGATGTGGATTTCACGATGCGTCCAACCGTCCCGGTGGATAACGAATAGCCCTGGAAAACACCCAATTTCTTGCCGATAACGTCTAACTCCCCTTCCCAAACAAGAGGTGTGTCCGGGTAGTTACGTGTGCCGACCAGCAGGGTCTTCTGCATGTTACAACTCACCCGTAATGCGTGGATGTATCGATCAGAATCGGAGGTTCCGTCTTTGGTAGCCATGTTGCATCCTGTGTGTGCCCGCGACTTCAAGGTTGCGGGCTTCGGAACGGATACCAGTGAGCCCTGGCACCCGATGTGCTGAAACACTTCTGGGGCACGTTCCAGGTCATGGACTCGACACGAAGTTCGGTGAATGCGAAACCGGCTTCCAGTTGACTACCGATGTCGAAGACCCACTCTTCGTATTCGTCACGGGAATCGAAGATGCCGGCATCGACCATGCGATCCGGCGACAGGTGTATCCTCTCGATTTGCCGATGCCAGGTGTTGCTGCTGTTGCGGACGACGACGTGCTGGGTGGTATCGAAGTTCGGATGCGGGGCTCCCGGAAGCCAGTTGGTGGGATCGACGATCCAGCGTCCGCTGAGGACACCGGAATCGACGTCGCCGCCGACGAACTCGTCCTCCATCCACTTGCCGGCCGCGTGCTTGCTGAGGAAGACAACGCCGGTCTCGACACGATGGGAACCTGAGTAGGCCACCGCCGTGTAGAGGTTGATGCGTTCCGGATTGGAATCCCGGTATCGGATGTGACGGTTGATGACGAAGGAGCCCTCGGTATCATCCATTGCGACAACCCCCGCAGATGGTCACGATCTGCGACGAGTGGGCGCGCAGATCCTCCCAGGAGTAGTCAACGATGGCACGCTGCGAGAGTCGGAGGGGTGCAGTCGGACAGGTGAGTTCGAGTGCCATGGATACACCACCACACGTCGAGCAACGATCCTCGTGACGATCGAGGATCCAACGGCGCTTGCGGGTGCGTAGATCGCGTTTCTGCGAAACGGCTTTACGAACCAAACCGCGTGTGGTTTTGTTGGCGCGGTAGTATCTCCGGTTGTATTCGGCCTGCCAACGACGCTTGGCTTCGGGATCAGAAAAGGGCACGTTGTTCGCTCGGCGCTCCGACTACCTGAACATTCGGCACCCAATGGGTGGTGCGTTTATCGGGCGTGGACTGCGCTATGACTGTGTTGCCGTGCGGATCGTAATTGCGATTGTAGCACTGGAACTCGAAGGTGGCCTGGCCAGCGGTGCCGTCGGGAAGTCGGTAGTCACGCAGCGTGGCTCCCTTGGCCGCGTAGGATCTGCGGATGCAATCGGTGGCGGTGATGCGGAGAGACTCGAGATCGTCATCCGTGAGATCCCCGACCCGTGCGAGCGGATGGATGCGGGCGCGGTATAACGCCTCGGCCTTGAGGTAGTTGCCGATGCCCGACACCACCTTCTGATCCATGAGCGCCTCGCAGACGTTGCGGTGATCCCTGGCGCGTAGTCGGGATCGCCAGAGGGCGGCGTCGATGCCGGGATCGGCCAGCAGATCGGGTCCGAGCTTGGCCAGTTTGGCTTCGAGGAGGGATGCGTCGGGATCGTGGAACATCTTGAAGGTGCCGAAACGACGGGAATCGTTGTATGCGAGGTGGGTGTGGTCGTCGAGAACGAAAGTCAGCATGTGGTGGCGACCTGGCTCGGTTCGCCAGGATCCCGCCATGCCGAGTGTGTTCCAGATGGTCCAGCCATCGGAAAGCTCGAACCAGATGAACTTGCCCTTGCAGTTGACGGATTCGATGGTGAGCGGTAGGGCGGCGACCAACTCATCAACCTGATCACGAACCTGCTTGCTCCGGTATTTGTCGTTGACGAAATCTATGCTGGCTATACGACGTCCGACCGAGATGGCGGAGAGTCGATCTACGGTGGTGCGGACTTCGGGACCCTCGGGCATGGCTCCGATCGGTGTCAGCACCCGTTTAGGGGTTGCGGAAGCGGAATCTGTCTTTGAACTCAGTTCCTGGGTCATAATCGATCTCAACATCCATAATCTCCCAGAGGGGACATGTTCGGGAATGATCCAGAATTGACTGTCGGCCAACTGAAATACTTGGGAATACTAACTCGTGATTGCAGACTGGGCACCACTGGCCATAGGTGATCTCATGGATAGTGTGCCAAATGTCCCACTTAGGTTCTCCAACTGGGGGTTCGGGATTGTCATTCAACCAATCCTCGTGCAACTCAGCCAGAACATTGGTGTAGACGTCAAAAGGACTTGTTGGGTTGGCGGTGCGTTCGTTATGGATGTATTGGTAAAGGAGAGCAGGTGTCTTTTTACGATTTATGACACTCCTCATGAAGTGCAGTGGTATTCCTACGAAACCCAAATGAACACCTCACATAATGAAGGTGCCTGTGGCGATCAATGATACGATACCGGGGAGTGCAACCAACATAAGCTCCCACCATCGACGTTGTGTGTCCTGGACATTTTTGGTGGCATTTTCAATAACTGCGATCCGAGACATAAGTGGGGGTTGGCCGTTGCCGTCAACGACAACCTTGGAGAGGTGCTTGATGTCATCGTGGTGATACTCGGCTTCGGTGCGGAGTCTGACGATCTCCTGGCTCAACGAAGAGATGTCCTCCTGGAATCCCTCGAAGAGTCGGCCGAAGTCCTCTATGAATTGGGTCACGAGGAGTTCATGATCAGTTTTGGGCATCTGACGATCCTCCCATGATCGTGCGAAATATCTCGAATCTCGATGCGATCAGACTCGTGCATTTGTTGACGTGGTCGAGACGCTCCTTGACGCCATCACAGGCGTTGATGACGTTACTGGCACGGATCTCGGATACCGCGATGAGGGTCTCGATGTTGCGGGTCATAGGTCTTCCTCCGTGATTGAGTAGTCGGGTTCGTAGAGCCAGACCGACTTGCGACCCGCTTCCGTGATGAACGGTGATTGCTGGTATCCCTGCTCCGCTATGCTGGAATCGAGTCCCGTGTCCTCGGCGCGGAGGTTGAACTTGTCCTTGAATGCCTTCTTGGATCCTGCCAATGTCTTCTTGTTCCAGAGGACCCAGCGCGAGAGTGCCCCTGCGGTGGTGGGATCGTTCCAATTCTCGTTGGACGACTTGGCTCCGTGACGTGCGAGGTAGGATGACTTGCGACCCTCGTCACCATGCTTGGTGTAATCTGACATGCCCTTGTAGCCGAACTGAGTGGTCTTGGTGTCGCCTGATCCATCAGTGAACACCGCCTTCATCTTGGCGTTGCCGGATGTGCCCTTCCCGAAGGACACGGACACGGGGCGATCAGAGATCGAGAACGCCTCAAAGACCTCGGCGTCGAAAGACTCGTCACAGTGTGGGCAAACCTTCGCTTGAGGTTGGCATGATCCACATACCACATGATCGCACTCTTGACAGATTTTAGACGGTGTGAGTTCGTCAAAACCCCAGCGATTTTTTATCTCCTTGCCCAGCATCATTGGTTGTTTGCAGTCATCACAGTCACCATGGTAGTGGGGTGCTTCGGCGTCGAAAGACTCTGCCTCGTAGTCCCTAAACCAGCCTCCCGTTGGGTGGCGGGGAAGGCCACCATCGGTGAGTTCAAAGAACCGAACGGTGATCTCTTTGCCGATGTGGGAGTCTGCCTCTTCAAACAATTTTGAACGGTATTCGTGGGTTCCATTGGGCTTAATGCGGAACCTCTTGCCATCTGGCATCTCGCAAATCCAAATGACGGTTCCCTCGTAGTTGCCCTTGCCTTCCTCGTATCCAACGATCTTAAACTCGTCATCCTGGAAGTCTTTAAACTTCTGGAGGTGTTTTGATTTTCCATTGAGTTTGTAGGGTCCTTTGACATTCCGAATCATGAGCCCCTCGTATCCTTGGGTGACGAACTTATCGTGAAGTGGATCAACATCATCTTTGTCGGAAAGGGTGGTGTTGTCAACCATGGCAATTGAATCCATGTTGCTTAGGCTGTCGACCATTAAATTATAGCGGTCTATGAAATCCATATCGGGATCATCAAGGTTGATGCAATCATAAACGTTCAACTTGATCTTCCTTTCATCCTCAAGATCTTCGGGTGTCTTGTTGTTCCTACGAACCACTCCTGTGGATTGTTGGAATGTCAATTCTTTCGGATCTGCGTATAGCTCTCCATCAATAACGATGTTGCTGGGGAAAGGACTTCCTTTGGAATTGCCAAGACTCTTTAGTCGTGTTGCTAATTCCTCCCGGATGTGATCCATCCCAGGGAATAATTTGTTCCTTCGAGAGGTGAGTGAAATGGTTCCGTCAGCCTCTAAACGAGCCAGACACCTAACTCCATCTAACTTTGGCTGGCCAATGGCTGGCCAATTGATGTCATGAGCCCTCTTTTTGAAATTGAGTGCCGTCATTGGCAATACGACCACATTATTAGTGGCTTCATCGGCGGATTCAAAATAACCGGTTTCCTTCTTCTTTTTCCACTTAGCAGCGGCTTCGGCATTGGCCTGTTCCTCGATCGTGCGTCCCTGCTTGCCGGCCTTGATCACGACACCCTTGCCCTCGGTCATGGATCCGCCCACCTGGCCGTGTGAACTGATGTATGCCCAATTCCCATCAGGGAGTTGTTCGGTGCGGATTCGCCATTCCTGGATTTTACCAGTAGTGGCTTTCTTGAAGATCGGGGGGAATGTTGTTTGGGT
>JGI20151J14362_10003791_pt1 | contig 10238 bp, 8 predicted proteins | sample COG_01_FD_14362 | JGI IMG/M metagenome (IMG submission 14362) | reverse complement strand
TCTGATTCCGACGTCATTTTTGACGGTGATGATGTTGTTCTTTTGTGCGGGGCATGAACGTTATGTCATTTTACCTAAAATTATAAAACTATTTACAAAGTGTATACAAACTAGGACAAAACTAGGACTGCACAAAACCTAGTGGAGGCGACGCATGTGCCTTTTCAAATTACTAGAACGACGAAAACGCTTCTCGCACACATCGCACTCGCACACATCACATTCGTACGGTTTCTCGTTCGTGTGAATACGCTTGTGCCTTATCAAAGTACTAGAATGACGAAAACGCTTCTCGCACACATCACACTCATACGGTTTCTCGTTCGTGTGAATACGCATGTGCCCTTTCAAACTATCAGCTCGACTAAAACGCTTCTCGCACACATCGCACTCGTACGGTTTCTCGTTCGTGTGAATACGCTTGTGGCTTTTCAAATTACCAGCTAGAGCAAAACGCTTCTCGCAAACATCGCATTCATACGGTTTCTCTTTCGTGTGAATACGCATGTGGTTTTTCAAATGACCAGAATGACGAAAACGCATCTCGCACACATCACATTCGTACGGCTTCTCGTTCGTGTGAATACGCATATGCCTGGTCAAATCGGCCTGACTTCCAAACATCTTCTCGCAAACATCGCACTCGTGTTGTTGCGTTCTCTTTCTCTTCCCTCCTCTCTTCGTCGCAGTCTTTTCTTTACGTATCTCATTTTGCTTCTCAACGACTTCATCAAAGTCGACATCATCATCTTCCTCATCATCATCACCATCTTCCTCATCAGGTATTCGCAAACATAACAACACCGATCGTTCTTCTTCTTCTCTCTCTTCTCTGGCGGCACTCGCAACCACCACCGTCTTCGCGTTTTCCGCTCGTTTCGGATGTTTATTCTTTCGCCGGCTGCTCATTATGTTTCTTTACTTGTACTAAAAAAAGTGACGCAAACGACAGTCGGAATAAATTGGAGTTTATAAAAAGAGGGAAAATACAATGCAACACACGTTTCAACGAAACACCACTTAGTATCAAAGTCATCACAACAAGAAGAACAAATATACGAAAGTACGCACATCTTTAAAACAACCCTAATCTCTGCTACTATAATCATCGTGAATAATAATCAAATCAAATCAAATCAAATCAATCTCGGGCGTCTCGTCGCCAATGTCTTGGTCGAAGTCAATCTCTCGGTAGAAATCTTCGTTGAAATTCTTCTTCTCTTCGGACCAGTTCACCTCTTGCTCCCAGTTTTGAATGAGTTCTTCGTAGCCAGGCACGCTCGTTTGTGGAACCACGGTGAGCTCGCCTTTTTTGACAACTAAAACACCGTCTGGGTTTTCTCGCGCGCCGGAGATGGCGTCGTGAACTTGGAAGATGTCGTCGGAAGATTCGCCGTTGGTGAATAAAATCAACGGTTTGGTGAAATCGAGCGTGGCGTTGATGTCGTCGCCGCTTTTAGGAACTAAATAAACCTTCGTCGTGCGTTCCCACTCTCGGGTGTACGTGGACAACGCCCTCGGATCTGGGTTCGTTTCGTCCCATCCTTCCTTCAATTCGTGGTGTTGTTCCGTCCAGTGTATCGGCGCGTAGTGCGTCGGCTGAAGAGAGTTTCCTTTTACTTGACCGGATGTATCCACGCGTTCCAGTTTGGACGTGCACCGACCGGTGTATTCGTCTCTTTTAACTTTCATAACTTCGTTGAAATCCAGGCGACCGTCCTCCATTTTTGCAACCAGATAATCCACGCCGGCGAGTCGATGGAGCTCCCATTGTTTCGTATCCGGCAAATCCTCGGGGAACTTTTGCCAAAGATCGAGGTGTTCGGTCTTTCTCGTGGCGATGGCGACGTTTTGTTTTTGTTTTTGCTCTTGTTCTTCTAACTCTGCCATTCGGTCTGGAAAGGTTTTTGGACTTTCCAAAGGCGCGACTTGTTCGTCTCTCTGTTCGAAATCAAACAAAGTGACTGGTTTGGGCAACTTTTGCTCTTCCTCGTCTCCTCCTCGTTCCGATGTCGTCGCTTCTATGAAATCCTCCTCCTCTTCATCTGGCGACGAGAGCACTTCATCCGAGTAGTAATCCGGAACGTTCTTCAGACCCATCTGTCGCATGGCATCTTCTTCGGTCCAATCGTTCTCTACGAAAGATAAGTATCCAGCGGATCGAGAGTAAAATTCCGAACTGATGTGCGTGCCGTCGATGGTGTCTCCGCCGTCGCCGTCGGCACCGTCAAATCCAGGCGGATACACCGTTTCGCGTTGGTTTTCGTAATCGTCGTTTTCGTCGTCTTCCATTCGTTCGCTCGCTTCGCGTGCCATGGCTAAAAGTTTCTCTTCTCTCGTCTCTTCGCTCGCGTCTTCGTCTTCGGTCGGCGTAGAAACCTCTTTTTTCTTCTCCGCGGTTTCTTTCGACGCCGCGCGTCCGAGCGTTGCCAGGAAATCTGAATCGCGCAAAAGCGCAGCTTTTAACCCAGGAGGTGGTGGTTGCGACTTTGCCGCCGCCACGGCTGCTTTCGCGACGTCTTGCACGGAAACGCCGGCGATTTTTGAGCGTTTGTTCTTCAACGCCGCGCCAAACGTGTAATACTTGGCCGTTTCCGGCACCCACACGAAGGCTTGAGGCACGCCTCCACTCGACGCGTCGTCTAAATGACTCGAGCTCGTGCCGTCGCCCCCTCGTCGGCGTCGTCGACGTTCGTCGCTGGTGCTGTCTGAATCCTCAGCGTCGTCGCTCGTGGTGTTATCAGCCGATGACGATACCGCGCGTTTGCCTTTCATCGTAATGTTGACGTCGTCGTCCACCCAACAGAGCTTCCACCCTCGACCGCACTGCGAAATGGCCGCGTGTGAGGACTTGAACGTCACCCCCGCTCTTTCAGCCACATCGATCCACGTGTGTTTTGGCCAACTCTCGCACTGAGAGGTTTGTATGCCTTTCTCTTCCGCGGCGACTTTGACCACCGATCGATTGACGAAACCAGCCGGCCCGTGGAAATCAAAGTTAATATTAAATCGTAACCACAAAGAGACGGCATCGGCACCTTGACCGTTTTCCCAAGCTTGTTCTGGTGACCCGTACTTATCCATGGTGGCGATGTTGGAATCGTCGTCGTCGTCTTCATCGCCACTATTGGAGTTTTCTTCGTCGGTTCTCTTAGCCTCGTCGTCGTCCCCGTCTTCTTTTTGTTTCGACGACGACGACGACGATGGAGACGACATCGACGAGCTCGAAGAACCCGGCGCGCCGACACCGTCGCCTTTATCCCCTAAGCTCTTCTTCGTGCTCTCTGCCAGCGCGTCCACGTCGATGCCCTCTCCGTTCTTCAATATTCTCTCTCGAACGTACCACAACTGTTCGTTCACTTTCGAGATTCTATCCAAGGCGTCCAAAACCTCCTTCGCGCTCTTCACGACCGACTTCTTCTTTTTCTTCGTCGTTTTTTTCTTCTTTTTCTGTTCGTCCTCGTCCTCGTCCTCGTCCTCGACGTCGTCGTTCTCGCTCTCTTCACCTTCTTTCTCTCTCGCGCTTTGCGGCGGCCCGCAATCGAACCCTTTCCTAAAATCTTCCTCCCTGTGATACTTCCTCGTGCTCGGGACGAATATCAGGAGTAAATCCCCGTGAGAGCACTCCCCTCCGTTTTGTGCCGATGATTGCCAGCACACGCGATACCCTCGACACCCCGGTAACGGCGTGTGCGCGTTTCTTAAAACCACGTGTTCTTTCGCCGCTTTCTCCCACTGGAGTTTCCTCCACTGGGACACGTTTTTTAACACGACTCTGTTTTGTTCCGCCGCGGCTCGGATGATTTTCCTGCACTCTGCCGAGGATGGGGTCATGAAATCAAAGACGAACCCGAGGGCGAACCACAGCGTCATTCCGTCGATGCCGTTCGGTTGTTCTCGTTCTTCTTCAAAGTTGTTCTTCGTGTCCTCCAAAGCCCCCAAATCGTCGTCGTCGCTTCTTAAAGCGTTGTTCTTCTCGAGTCGTGAAGCGCCTCGAGAGTGTCTTCTTCGTCTTCGAAATTCGTTAAAAGTGGAGGTTAAGGACTTCAGGTTAGTTGTCTTCTTCCTCGAGTCGTCGTCGTTGTTGTTGTTCGTGGTACTCTTTCGAGCGCACCTCGACGAGATGCGATGTCGACGATGCGGATGATGTACAGGCAAAGCCGCCGCCGTGAACGAATGCGACGATGATGAAACTCCCGCGCGCATTTTATATGCTCTAAACTCTCTATATATCAAAGTCTCCCTTAAACTCTTATATCTCTTTAAAATATATACGTGTATATATACACTCCCTCGTCTTCTTTCCTCTTCCTCGGTCTTCTTACTTCTACGCAACAACTTGAAAGCGAGAGAGGGATGCTCAATATTACGAGTGGGGGTTAGTTGCTTCCAAATTCAGAAAAGAAAGAGAAAGAAACGTTTTGCTGCGTTTTTTTTAAAAATGCACTTAGGGCTTCCAACCCTAATTTATTGTACCAGAGAAAGAGTTTTTCTCTTTTTTCGGAAAGGAAAATCAAAAAGTGTCACTCACTCGAGTCTCTCTTTTGTCTGTTGTATGTGGAAATGTTCGTTAGATCTTGATGTACAACTGTGAACTTTTTGTCTCATCGAACGCAATAATAGTATNTATCTAACGAAGATATAAAAACGTGTTTGTTGAAATAATGCGGTGGTGATTTTGATGACAACGATTATGACTTTAACGACGATGACGACGACGATGCGTCGATGTTTTTTCCGCGCGTCTTCTTCCCCGTTCTGTTTCAAAGGAGGAAGACGACGAGGAGGAAGGAGATTTCCTTTTAGATGTGTTGCGACGCGTTCGTTTACTACGTCGTCCTCTCTTAGCGACGACGAAAGGAGAGATGATGATGAATGTAAAGAAGATGAGAAAGGTTTACTAGCAGGTGGCGCTTCGATATACTCAAAACCGGACGTATACGCGCTCGCGTTCGGCACGTTTCGAGATTTTCCCAAAGAGGTTGACTTTTTGCACAAACTCTACGAAGAGTCCTCCTCAGGAAAGAAGTTGCGAACGCTCTTGGAGCTCGGATGCGGTCCGGCGTGGCACTCCATCGAACACGCGAAGAAAGTACTCAGAGAAGATAATATCGCTATTACTGCGACGACGACGAGTAATAATAGTAATAAGAATCTTAGTAGTAAGAACAACGATTCCGGAATCGTTTCCGTCGCTTTAGACGTGAACAAAGAGATGGTGTCTTATGCGATCGAACGGGCGAGCGATGAGCGAGCGGTTTTGGACGTCGTGGACGTGGTTTTAGGAGACATGAGAGATTTATCGACGCATTTACCTGAAAAGTATTTAAAGTCGGGAGGGTATTTCGATTGCGCGACGTTGTTGTTAGGCACCGCGGCACATTTGTTGACGTGCGAGGACGCGACGCGAACGTTTCGAGAAGCGTTTAAATGCTTACGCGAGGATGGAATTTTCGTCGTCGAAGTCGAACATCCGATGACGACGTTGTTTAGCGGCGAGTTGAAGTATCAAGACGGAGACGAAAACGCATGGGAGGTGAGTTTAGGTAGAAGTAGAAAAAGTATTGGTAGGAGTGATGATCGTAGTAATAATAGTAGTACTATTAGAAGAGAAGAAGAAGACGAAGACGACGCGAGCGAAAGAGAGGAAACGATGCGCGTCGTCTGGGGCGACCCGGAGAACGATTTCTTCGACGCCAAGAATCAAGTTCTGCACAGAACCGTATCCGTGCAAAAATATTTCAGCGTCGACGTAGCAGCGAGAGACGATGACGACGACGACGGAGAAGAGGAAGAAGAAGACAAAGAAGACGAAGAAATAGAAGAAGAAGAAGAAGAAAATGATAACTTTGAAGAAGAAGCTGTCATCAAAGCGCTGTTCGTCCGAGACCCGCACTACGAATCCAAGGAGATTGTCAAGTGTAAGCTCTTCACGTTGCCCGAGTTGATGGCGGTTGCAAACGCCGCGGGGTTCGAGTTCATCGAGTGTTTCGGAGATTTAGACGAAACCGTGAGATTCGATTCCGAAAGCGCTCAGAACATGGTCGTCTGCTTTCGTAAAAATGGAGAACGAGAGAATGAAGAATAATATAATGTTTTGTAAAAGTGTTCGTTGAATAGACAACATACTACTAAAGAAGCAGAGTCAAGAGGTTTTTTCGTTCTCTCGTTACTTCACAAACACATTCTACTCGTGCGCTTAAAGGAGTAGAGCATTACCCACATACTACTTACTATAAATAATACAACACAAATGCGCGAGAAAGACTCCGAAACGAACAACCAACCGGCATCTTCTTCTTCATCTTTGTCTTCTTCGTCGAAAAGAGCTCCCGACCGGAAAGACGAAGACAACAAAGAAGAAAAACTCGTCAAATCCAAAATCAAAACCGAAAGTTTCCTCCCGGCGATAACGACGACCACTGCACTCCTCTCTCTCGCCTGCGTCCCTATACACATACTCACCGCGTTCGCCTCTGTAGTCGGGGTTGGGACGTCCGTGCACGTGTTGAGAGCGGCGTATAAACCGGCGATGAACCGGTGTCGGTGCCATTTGAAATCGGAAAAGCAATGGTTGGCGGAAAGTGCGAGCAGGTGAGATTTTACGAAACGTTGTTCGAGAGAAAACTTCATCGATCATCATCAAATCGAGATGTTTCTCAGCCATTCGTTCTTGATTTGTACTACATTTTTGTCGCCTTGATAATACTAACGAGGAGCGTTTCTTCTTCTCTCCTTCTCATCATCAGGTCGGCGTCGATGGTTTCCCTCGAGTCCTTCGCGCAGCGCCAATCCGAAGACGCGAAAGACGCCGAAAACGAAGCGGATGGCGCTGAAAACGAAGAAACCAAAAAAGGCAACATTAAACGACGAAAAGAACGAAGAAGATCGGCTGGTTTACACTGTCAGAGATGCTTGAAGAGAACGAGGAAAGGCGTCCGGGTGTCGTTTCTTACCTCACCCGCCTTGGTCGGTTTCGTGAGTGGCGCGATTGCGTTTGGTTTCAGTTCCGCGAGCGCTTTCGCTCTTCGTCGAGGGAAAGGGGTTCTCTTTGGCGCTTTGGCGAACGCGCAGCCTACGAAGTCTTCGAAGACAAAGAAGAAGAAGAAATAATAATAATAAATAGCTAGTTGTTATCAGACAAAAGCTTTGCTGCTGCTTTTTCGCACGTGTACTCCTCGTACTCCTTCCATCCCGCTTCTCGTGAACTTCATTTGTGTTTTCAGATAAGGAGCGAAACCACTCGAGTCAACGTCACATTTTAGAGCGCACAACTCTCCTCGCGTATTATTTAAAACTTAAAGACTCACTTTTTACCACCAGAGAGTGCATCGAAAACGAGAGACGTTTAAAAGAGGAGACGATTATTGTTATTATTATTTGACGACTCTTCTTTCTCATCTGTATCTATCACTGTTAAAGAAGACAACAACAAAGAAGAACATCCATCAACGGGGAAAACCATCAATCAAAAATGACTTCAACGGAGAAAAAGATTGGATTCGAGGAGTTGTGTAAACACAACACTCTGGAGGATTTATGGCTCGCCATCGACGGCATCGTCTACGACGTGACCCCATTCATGGACGACCACCCGGGTGGTGGAGAAATCATGCTCTCCGCGGCAAATAAAGACGGCACGGACGATTTCGAGGACGTCGGGCACTCACCACACGCGAGGGAATTGCTGAAGAAATTTAAAGTTGGCGTATTCGAGGGAGAATTCGGCGACGAAGCGCCTTTAACGAAGAAGAAGAAAGGAGGGAGAGACGACGTTTCAATCGGAGGGAACGCAATTTTAGGGATGGTGTTACCAATTTTGGTGTTATTGTGCGCGATTGTGGCGTATTACATGGGGATGCAGCGATGATAATAGAGAGGAGAGAAAATGTCTTTCTTTCTTTCCAGAGAGAGAGAGAGATTAAGAGAGAGACGAGATAAAACGCTCGCGCATAGAAGAAGTTGAAGAAGAGGAACAAGAAGACAAAGAAGAAGTGAGAGAGAAGAAAGACGGCGAGTTGAGCAGTATCACAAAATATTACGATCGTCATCATCGTTTTTAAAAGAGAGAGAGAGAGAGAGAGAGTTTAGTATTAGTTTTTAATTGGACATTTTCCTCACAACTTTGTGTTGGACGTTTCTGAACCACAACTTTTCTCACACGTACGAACACTTTTGCAAGAACGATGAACGCGCTTCTCTTGCAAACGACGACAAAAGAAAGCAGTTGAAAGTAGTATTCTTAGTAGTGCTATTGATTTTACCGAAGATGAACACCCAAAATCTGCATTTGACGACCCGTCTGGCGGAGTATTGCGTGGACTATTTCCACGAGATGCCCGAGCACGGGTTGTTTATATCCATCGACGAACGCGGGGAGTTCCACAACAAAGAAGGCATGTTGAACAAAAAAGGCCAACGAATAGTCTGTTTCTTTCGAATGACCAAAGGGTTCAAATCTATCCAGGGGCAGTTTAACGGCGAACGCGTCGCGAAGATGGAAGTGTTCACGTGGGTTTTAGAACACTGCAAAGATATACGAGACGCAGTCGAGCTCGATTTTGGCTTGGAAAAATTGGAGGACGTAAACCGAGCGAACGATAAAATGGAAAACGACGCGTACATTAAGCCATACAGGAAAGAGGCATACATGAGATTTCCGGACGGACACACGGTGAGAGAAAGATCCGCGCCAATTGGGACGCCGCAAGGGAGTTTGAATAGTCCAGTCATAGCGCCGTTGTTTTCCACGAGAATAGAAAGGAGCATGAACGTGTTCTGCGTGGGGAAGAATTACAGAGAACACATCGGTGAAGTAGACACGCAAATGACAAATATCAGTGCAAAAGGCGAACCGACGGTGCCTATTATATTTAACAAGAGCTCGAGATCGATCATTGGCCACGGCGAGTGCATTATGTGTCCCGATCCGGACCAGTTTGACGAACGCGTGGATTACGAAGGCGAAGTTGGGTTGGTCATGGGTAAGGGCGGGAAAGTGTACGGCGCGACGATCGTGAACGATGTTACCGCTCGTTTTAGACAGAAGGAGCACCAGCAGTGGTTTTTAGGAAAAAGTGTGGACACGTTTTGCCCGATTGGGCCTTGGATTGTTCCGTGGTTCGATTACGAAAATTCGAGTTTGATGCCGTTTTATCAAACGCGAGATTATTATTTCGCCGAAGGCGTTACGCCGGAAGGCGCGATTTTTGACACGAGTCCCTCAGAACCCGGAGGGTCGTGCACGATCGTGACCAGAGTCAACGGTGAACTGCGACAAGATTTCGATATCGCTCAGGCGCGCCAATCGGACCCGCCGGCGATGATTTTCGGCCATCAGGAACTGTTAGAAACCATCGAGAAATCGATGAAATTAGAACCGTGCGACGTGATTGCTACGGGAACACCCTCCGGCGTCGGCGCCGGTCAAAAACCAGAACCGAAATGGTTAAAACACGGCGATTTAGTTGAAGTTAAAGTTGGCGGCATAGGTGTTCTCGCGAATTACGTGTGCGGGTATAAACGCGATCCGGAGAATTTCGTCTTTGAAGGCGAACACACGGATTGGGTCGGTAGGAAACCGAAACATCGAATGTTTCGCATGTCGCCCAACGTGTGCGCTTTCTGTAACAAGTGGCAACGGAAACTGAGTCGGTGTTCGCAGTGTAAGCGAGTCTGGTATTGTTCCCAGGAGTGCTCGAAAAAGGATTGGATCGAAAGGCATCGCCAGGAGTGCAGACACTGGATCGATCAAAATCGAGAATGTTTNAGAGAGAATTTTAACGAGTAGAANATTGAACGTTTTTTTGCCCTTTTACGACTTTTTCGACTTGNGTGAACTTCAAAATTTTTGCTCTAGAATCTCCATTGCATCTCCATTGCATTGTCTCTCCTCTCTTAGTACACACGGTAGGACGACGAAGTAGTATGATGGAGGAAGACCCCGAGGACGGCCTGCGCGTTTTGGCGAGACTGTCTTCCTCGACACAATCCTCAACACAGTCGTCGTCTAAACAATTATCATTTTCGTCGTCGAAAACATTCTTCGTTTGGGGAACCGGAAACGAAATTCTCGTTCGAAACGAACGGGTGGTGCTTGGTCACAAAAATGGAAACGACGATTTAGAAGACGAGGAAAAAAAGATGATGCACAAAGACGAAGAAAGCTTAAAAAACGATTCAGACGACAAAAACGATTCAGAAGACATCAAAACGAAGTCCACGTCTTGGTCGCACTT
>JGI20151J14362_10003784_pt1 | contig 10264 bp, 11 predicted proteins | sample COG_01_FD_14362 | JGI IMG/M metagenome (IMG submission 14362) | reverse complement strand
GGCAATTAAAAGGTTTGCAGATTACTTAATAGATTATAAAAAAAGGTATAAAAAATAGATGAATATAGGTTTGATAGGTATTGGAACTGTTGGTGGCGGAACTTATCGTGTTCTAAAAGAAAATGCTGATGAAATATTTAATAAGATAGGCATTGAAATAAAGATTACGCATGTTGCTGATAAAAACCTTCAGCTTGCAAAGGATACAGTCGATAAAGAAATAATTATTGAAGAGGATGCTTTTGCACTTTTAGAAGATAGCAGCATTGATACAATTGTTGAGTTAATTGGAGGCACAGGCATTGCTCTTGAAATTGTTCGCAAGGCTTTAGAATTGGGGAAACATGTCGTTACAGCTAACAAAGCCCTTATTGCTATGCACGGTGAAGAACTTATTAAGATTGCAAATCAAAATAATGTAATTCTTGCTTATGAGGCTGCAGTAGCAGGAGGTATTCCGATTATTCAAGAGCTTAAGAGAAGGTTTGGCAGCAAATAAAATTAATTGGGTTGCGGGTATTTTGAATGGCACCACTAACTATATCTTAACTGAAATGAAAGATAATAATTTGCCCTTTGAAAAAGCTTTGAAGCAGGCTCAAGATCTTGGTTTTGCAGAGGCTGATCCAACATTTGATATTGAAGGAATAGATGCAGCACACAAAATTACAATTTTAGCTTCAATTGCATTTGGGGTACCTATAGATTTTGAAGCAGTCCACATAGAAGGTATTAGCAACCTAAATCAAAAAGATATTAGATATGCCGAAGAGCTTGGTTACCGCATCAAGTTACTTGGTATTGCGAAATCAGATAAATCGGGTGTTGAAATAAGGGTTCATCCAACATTAGTCCCTGAAAAACGATTAGTTGCTAATGTCGACGGAGCTATGAACGCAGTTCTTGTGCAGGGCAATATGGTAGGCCCAACTCTATACTATGGTGCCGGTGCTGGNTCAGAACCTACAGCTAGTGCTGTTGCTGCTGATATAATAGATATTGCTAGACAATCAAAACTTTCTAATAAAACACTCATTCCTACATTAGGGTTTATGCCAGACAAGATCCAGAAAAAAAACATTTTATCTATAGAAGACATTTTTTCTGAGTTTTATTTGAGATTTACGATGGAAAATAAAGCGGGCCTTCTTGCTAAAATTACGCAGATTTTTGCTGAGCATAAAATTTCTATTAACTCAATGGTTCACAAAGAAGTGCAGGAGGATAATCAAAATCCAGATATATTTCTTATCACTTCAAAAACAAAAGAATCTGATATTAATGCAATCATCAATGAAATAGAGCTTTTACCTGAAAATATTGAAAAAATTGTTAAAATCAGAACTGAAGATTTAAAAAAGTAGGGGTATTAATGAGGTANATATCAACGAGGGGNGGCTCTCCTAAATTAAATTTTTCAGAAGTTTTGCTTACGGGCCTTGCTCCAGACGGTGGTTTATACCTCCCTGAACACTATCCTAAGTTTTCAAATGATGAGCTGAACGATATGCGAGATATGACTTATCAGGATTTGGCTTTTAATATTTTTGAAAAATTTATAGATGATATTCCAACTAATGACTTAAGAGAGATTGTAAATAAAACTTACAGTGCGGAGGTATTCTCTTTTGCTAGACAAGAGCAAACAGCAGAAGATATTACCCCTACATTAGAATTAAAAAATAATTTATTTTTACTTTCACTTTCAAATGGACCTACATTAGCCTTTAAAGATATTGCAATGCAATTTTTAGGACATATTTTTGAATATGTTTTGGATAAGCAAGGTAAAACCCTAAATATTTTAGGTGCAACATCGGGTGATACAGGCCCAGCGGCGGAATATGCAATGAAGGGTAAAAAAGGTATTAAGGTCTTTATGCTATCACCTCATGGCACTATGAGCCCTTTTCAGGCAGCACAGATGTATAGCCTGCAAGACAAAAATATTTTTAATATTGCAATAGAAGGTGTGTTTGATGACTGTCAAGATATTGTAAAGGCTGTTTCAAATGACCTTGAATTTAAAAATGCAAAAAAAATTGGAGCAGTTAACTCAATAAATTGGGGGCGTATACTTGCTCAGATTGTTTACTATTTTAAAGGTTATTTTGATGTGACCAACAAAAATAGTCAGAAGGTTGATTTTACTGTACCGACAGGAAATTTTGGGAATATCTGTGCAGGTCATATAGCAAGAATGATGGGGTTACCAATCAACCACCTGATTGTAGCTACAAATGAAAATGATGTCCTTGATGAATTTTTTAAGACGGGTACTTATGCACCTAGGTCTTCAAATGATACTTTTCAGACATCAAGTCCATCGATGGATATTTCAAAAGCCTCAAATTTTGAGCGCTTTATTTTTGATTTGTTAGGGCAAGATTCTTCAAAATTAAGCGAACACTGGAAAAAAATAGATAGCGGTAAAGCATTTAAATTAAGTGATGAAGATTTTCAAAAAATTAAAAAGTATGGATTTGTTTCTTCCTCAAGCAAGCACTCCAACAGGATGGATTTTATTAGGTCTGTATATAATGATTTTGGGGCGATAATTGATACACATACAGCAGATGGGATAAAAGCAGCAATGGATCATTCTATAGCAAGTAACCCAATGATTGTTTTAGAAACAGCATTACCAATTAAGTTTGAAAAATCAGTTTTTGAATCAATTGGAGTCCATCCTAAAAGACCTCATACCCTTAAAGATCTAGAATTACTTGATCAAAAGTTTGAAGTTTTTGAAAATAATGCTGAGTTAGTTAAAAAGTACATAACTGACAATACATAGAATGAATGAATATCTAAACCTTTTAAAACATGTAAAAGAAAATGGTCTAAAAAAAGAAGATCGAACCGGAACCGGAACGTTATCAGTTTTTGGTTACCAGATGCGTTTTAATCTTAAAGATACTTTCCCACTTGTAACAACTAAGAAAATACATTTAAAATCAGTAATTTATGAACTCTTATGGTTTTTATCAGGGAAACAAATATAAAGTTTTTAAAAGATAACAATGTATCTATTTGGGATGAATGGGCAGATGAAAATGGAAATCTAGGGCCTGTTTACGGCCATCAGTGGAGAAGTTGGGCTACTTCAGAAGGTAATGAAATTGATCAAATATCTAACCTTATTAATCAAATAAAAAAAACTCCTGATTCGAGAAGGCTGATTGTTTCAGCTTGGAATGTTGGAGAAATTGACAAGATGAAGTTACCACCATGCCATTGCTTTTTCCAATTTTATGTTGCTGATGGCAGACTTTCTTGCCAACTTTATCAAAGAAGTGCAGATATTTTTCTTGGGGTTCCTTTTAATATTGCTTCATATGCACTTCTTACAAAAATGATAGCGCATGTATGTGAATTGAAATGTGGAGAGTTTATTCATACTTTAGGTGATGCACACATATATATGAACCATATGGATCAAGTAAATGAGCAGTTAAGTCGGCAACCTAAAAAATTACCTACAATGAATATGAACCCACTAATCAAAAACATCTTTGATTTTAAATATGATGATTTTTATTTAGAAGGCTATGATCCATATCCCTTAATTAAAGCACCTGTTGCAGTTTAATGAGAAAAATTACTGTTATCGTTGCTGTATCAGAAAATTTAGTCATTGGTTATAAAAATGCTCTTCCTTGGCATATTTCTGAGGACTTAAAAAACTTTAAAAAAATAACAACAAATCATAGTGTAGTTATGGGTAGGAAAACTTTTGAATCAATTGGTAAGCCACTTAAAGATCGAAGAAATATTGTTATAAGCAGGGATAAAGCCTTGAAGATTCAGGAGTTGAGGTTGTTAATTCTTTAGATGATGCGATTTGTCTTACGAAAGATGAAAATGAGATTTTTATAATTGGAGGTGAGCAGATTTATAAGATGGCAATGCCTATCGCTACAAATTTGCATATCACAAAAGTCTATTGCACGGTTGAGGGCGATGCATTTTTTCCAGCATTTGATCTTAGTGATTGGAAAATTTTAACCCAAAATGATAAGAAGACAAATGAGGAGTTAAAATTTTCTTTTATACACTACGAAAGAATAGTTTGAGATTAAGCTTGACGTGTTAAATAAGTCACTTTTATTTGTTTCGGTGAAAAAAATTGTTTAACAACTTCCTTAACTTTTTCAATATCAAAAGATTTACAACTAAATATATCAATGTAGCTATCCCCATTAAGATCAACAAAGTGACCCGTTATGGAGGAAGTCTCAATTAATTGGACTAAGCTAAATCCTGCAGCATTTGGATTATTTGCTGCAAAATGTTCTATTTTTGGTTCGCCACACGCCACCATATCTATTTTTTCAACTAATGTTTTGACAAATTTATTAATATTATCGGATGATCTTACTTTCTCTAAATCTCCATTCTTGCAATCCAATATTAGATGATATCCCCAGTATTCCAATGTAATTTTTTCTCCTAAATTAAAAATTTGTTAAATTTTTGGTAAGGTAACTCCACTTTGACCTTGATATTTCCCCCCTCGATCCTTATATGAAGTTTCACATATCTCATCCGATTCAAAAAATAAAACCTGAGCACATCCCTCTCCAGCATAAATTTTTGCAGGTAATGGGGTGGTGTTACTAAATTCGAGTGTTACGTATCCTTCCCATTCTGGCTCAAATGGGGTTACATTAACAATGATTCCACATCTTGCATATGTTGACTTACCTACACATATTGTAAGAATATTTCTAGGAATCTTAAAAAATTCAACTGTTCTCGCAAGCGCAAATGAATTGGGGGGGATAATACAATGATCACCATTAAACTCAACAAATGAGTTTGGATCAAAAGATTTTGGGTCGACTATAGTGCTATTAATATTTGTGAATACTCTAAATTCAGGGGCACAGCGAATATCATAGCCATAACTTGATGTTCCATAAGATACAATTTTCCGTCCTTCAATATCCCTCACCATTTTGGGCTCAAATGGGCTGATCATCTCTTTTTCCTCGGCCATTTTCCGTATCCATTTATCAGACTTGATTGTCATTTTTTCTCCTAAAAACAGTTAAGCAAAAACTTTAATCATATGAGAATTAAAATATTATTTTTTCCAAAATTGATCATCGTTCTCAAAAATAATTTTTGATTCTTCTGGATCAAATTCGCCAGGTTTATATTGAGTAGGTTTAGATTTATTATTACTCCAATAGTTAATAATTGGATCAACAAGCTTCCATGCAGCTTTTACTTCGTCGATATGAAGAAATTTTGATTGGTCTCCGCTGAGAAGGTCTAGCATCAGAGTTTCATAAGCATCTATTGTTTCATCTCCTTCAATACGGTTATTTCCCTTTAGAGCAGTTTGCCTGAATTCATTCATATCAAGTCCAGGTTGAAGTGTAGTTATTTCAAACGAAGTATTCTCACTTGGTTGAATATTTATGGTTAACCAGTTCTCATAATTTTTAAATTTTATAGAAATTGAGGTTGCGTTTTCATAAAGTCTTTTTGCTGTTCTAAGATAAATTGGCACTTTTTTCCATCTCGAATTATTAATAAATAATTTGATGGCTGCGTATGTTTCCACAACACTATCTTGGTTTTCAACCTCTTCTAAGTAACCTTTTACTTTTTCTCCGTTTAACTTGCCTGCTGCGTACTGGCCACGAAAAGCAAAATTTTTAATCTTGTCTAGAGGGATAGCTTGGATAGATTCTAAAAGCTTTATTTTTTCGAGCCTTACATCTTCTGGGCTCATGGTTTTTGGTTGTTCCATAGTTACTAACGCTAGCATTTGTAACAAATGGCTTTGTATCATATCTCTGAGCGCACCCGTTGCCTCGTAAAAAACTGTTCTATCACCCACACCAAGAGTCTCATGGTTAGTAATTTGAATTTGTTCAATATGCTCATTTGACCAAAGCGGTTCTAATATTGCGTTTTTAAAGCGAGTAGTCAAAATATTTTGAAGCGAAAACTTACCTAGATAATGATCTATTCTATATATTTGATTTTCTTTCAGGTGTTTTTCAATGGAAGTCTGAAGTTCGATAGCNCTTTTAAGACATGTACCGAANGGTTTTTCAATTAAAACTCTTTTCCAAAATTCTGACTCGTCGAGCAAGCTTACTTCAGACAATTGTTTTACAATAAGAGCAAAATCTGAAGGCCTTACAGATAGAAAGAACGCCAGGTTTTGGGGAAAAATGTCTTTATTTTTTAATCTTTTTGCAAACTTAACAAAAGCCTCCGGGTCGTCTGGNANATTGGCATGNTAAAGGTTTCTTTTTATAAAGCGTTCAAAAACATTTTTATCATAAGACTTGAATTTTTCATCAAGCATACTTTTAATACTAGAATGCCATGCACTTTCATCAACCTTTTGCCTTCCTACAGACAATATTTTCATATTTTTAGGTAGTTTGCCGGCTTGATCCAGATGAAAAAGACCTGGTATCAATTTAACTTTAGCTAAATTACCTCTTGCACCAAATAAAACTAGCGTGGAATTATCTATCATCTAAAAATTAACCCTTTTTTTTCATTATATGGCCACCAAATGCATTTCGCATAATAGAGAGTATTTTATAGCCATAGCCTTTTGATTTTTCTTGACTTCTAAACCTTACCTGAAGTGCCTGTGTGAGAACTGGAGCCGGGATGCCTTGTTCAATAGCCTCAACAGCTGTCCATCTGCCTTCGCCTGAATCTGCAACAAATGGGGCAATGTCCTCTAAGTTTTGGTCGCTTTGTAATGCTTCAGCTGTCAAGTCTAGAAGCCAACTGCGAACAACTGAGCCGTGTCTCCAAAGTTCTGTTACTTTGGCGATATCAATGGCAAATTCTTCCCTTCCTTTAAGGAGCTCAAGTCCCTCAGCAAAGGATTCCATCATTCCATATTCGATACCATTATGAATCATTTTTGTAAAATGACCTGACCCAACTGGCCCAACATGTAGCCATCCATTCTGTGGCGTTGGTGCTAGTGCCCTTAAGACAGGTTCAACTGATTTAGCAACCTCTAGAGAAGCCCCGACCATTAAGCAATATCCGTTATCTAAGCCCCAGACACCNCCTGAGGTGCCACAATCCATGAATCCAATATTGTATTCTTCTAACATACGTCCCATTTTAATGCTCTGTTTGAAGTTTGAGTTTCCACCATCAACGATCACGTCTCCCTCACTAAGAAGTGGAATAAGGTCTGCAATTTGTTTTTTTGTAATTTCACCTGCTGGCAACATCATCCAAACTATTTTTTGACCTTCCAGCTTTGATAGCGCATCCTTAACTGATGATGAAGGGATTAAACTTTCATCGGCTTCTAATTTTTTTATTATTTCTGGATTATTGTCATACCCCACTACTGAAATACCGTTTCTGATAAGTCTTGCCGACATATTCCCACCCATTTTTCCAAGCCCAAGCATTGCAATTTTCATTTTTTTCCCTTTGATGTAGGTTTAAAGTTTGTTAATCTTTTGAATTAATTTTTTCTTTCTGAAAGATTGGCATTATACTCCAATCCTCTTAAAGATAGTTTTGATTTTAACTAAGGAAATCTATGCCAGTGAACGAAAATGATTGGCTTTTATGCTCAAGTCAAAAAGAATTTGAGCTTAGGGCGACAGAAATGATTGAAGAATTTGCTGATGAAGCAATTAGAACAAAAGGTCATTTTTCTTTCGTTTTAGCAGGAGGNAATACCCCNAAAAAAATTTATGAAACATTATCAACAAAAGATTGTGATTGGGCTAATTGGCATATTTATTTTGGCGATGAAAGATGTCTTCCTGCTNATGATGATGATAGAAATAGCTTAATGGCAGAAAAAAGTTTTTTTTCAAAAGTCTCAATCCCAAAGAATCAGATTCATAACATTCCTGCTGAACTTGGAAANAAAGAGGGTGCTGAGGTGTATAATAGAAAATTAANTTCAGACATGGTATTTGACCTAGTTCTTCTGGGCTTAGGAGAGGATGGTCATACAGCAAGTATTTTTCCTAATTCAGAATTTGATGAAAGTAAACAAGCTGTTCCAATATCAAATGCTCCTAAACTCCCAAAAAATAGAGTTTCGTTAACACCAAATAGATTGAGTATGGCAGATAATGTAATTTTTTTAGTAACGGGAAAGGATAAAAAAAATGCATTAGACAAATTTAAAAACTCTGAGAATATTCCTGCAACCAGGATAACGGCACAAAAAAACTTTAAAGTTTTAATTTCAGGTGTTAATTAAGTATTTTTGTCAATTACAATTTTTGGAAACTTGACTGTATGATCTTCGCTATAGCCAGCAACCTTTGATGCTATTTTTACCGCTATTTCAGAAAAAATCTTTGTAATAGGGGAGTTTTGATCATTTATAACTGTTGGTTTTCCGCCATCGAGGTCTTCTCTTATTTTTATATCAAGCGGAAGACTGCCTAATAGATCTACATCATAATCTTCACTCATCTTACTCCCTCCATCCTTTCCAAATATATGCTCCTCATTATTACATTTAGAGCAGATATGAAGCGCCATATTCTCTAAAATACCAATAATTGGTACATTTACCTTTTCGAACATTTTTAGGCCTCTTCTAGCATCAAGGAGCGAAATATCTTGNGGCGTTGTAACAATAATGGCACCAGTTACTGGAATTTTTTGTGCTAATGTAAGCTGGATATCTCCTGTTCCAGGAGGTAGGTCAATCAATAAATAATCAAGATTGCTCCATTTTGTTTCTCTCAACAATTGCTCAAGTGTGGATGTAACCATAGGCCCTCTCCAAACCATAGGTGTTTCTTGATCTACTAAAAAACCTATAGACATGATTTGAATATCATGGGCATTTAAAGGGTCCATTGTTTTACCATCAGAACTTTTGGGTTTTTGGTTAATACCAAACATTGTTGGCTGACTTGGACCATAAATATCAGCATCTAATATGCCTACATTCGCACCTTCTGCTGAAAGGGCTAATGCTAAGTTTGCCGTAACTGTGGATTTACCAACCCCCCCCTTACCAGACGCTATTGCGATGATATTTTTTACATTAGGTAGAGTTTGTACTCCAGTTTGTACTTTATGTGATTGAACTTTGCTAGTTATATTTATATTTATTTCATTCTTCGTAAAATCTTTTATACCTTCAAGAATCATTTTTTTAAATTCTGTGATTATATTTTTTGCATAAAAACCTAATTGAAGATCGATTTGTACNCGATCCCCTTCACATTTAACATTTTTTATTGTTTTTTCGTTAAAGATTTGTCTATTTAAAATAGGAAATTTCAGAGATTTTATATAGTCTTTTATTCTTTTTTCTATTTCCACTTTTTTGATTCCATTTCTAAGGTTTTATAATGTGTATTAGCATTTTGTTTGCTAGAATAAAGGATTATAGATTAAATTTTCCATCTAATGCGCAAACTTCTTGTTACTTCAGCCCTTCCTTATGCAAACGGCAGTATTCACCTAGGTCATTTAGTGGAATATATCCAAACGGACATTTGGGTTCGTTTCCAAAAAATGTCTGGCAATGAAACATATTATATCTGCGCTGATGATACTCACGGAACGCCTATTATGCTAAAAGCTGAAGAGGAAAATATTTCACCAGATGATTTAGTAAATAAAGTCCACGATGAACATGATAATGATTTCAAAGAGTTTAATGTAAATTTTGATCATTTTTATTCAACAAATTCACCTGAAAATAAAAAACTATCTGAATCTATCTACAACACATTAAAAGAAAATAATAAAATTTCATCAAAAGAAATTGATCAATTTTATGATGAATCAAAAGCAATGTTTTTACCTGACAGGTTTATTAAGGGCTCATGTCCTAAATGCGAAGCAGAGGATCAATATGGGGATTCTTGTGAGAAGTGCGGGGCCACTTATAGCCCAACAGAATTAAAAAATCCATATTCAGTGCTATCTGGAACTGAACCGATAAGAAAAAAGACCCTACATTACTTTTTTAAACTTTCGGAATGTGAAGAGTTTTTGAAAGAGTGGATTAAAAATGAGACTCTTCAACCTGAAGCTGAAAATAAATTAAAAGAGTGGTTTGATATGGGCCTCCAAGACTGGGATATATCTCGTGATGCGCCATATTTTGGATTTGAGATACCCGACGCACCAGGAAAATATTTTTATGTATGGTTGGATGCCCCAATTGGCTATATGGCAAGCTTTAAAAAGTTTGCACAAATGAATAACTTATCATTCGATGAATTTTGGAGCAAAGATAGTACAGCAGAATTAATTCATTTCATTG
>JGI20151J14362_10003778_pt1 | contig 10275 bp, 7 predicted proteins | sample COG_01_FD_14362 | JGI IMG/M metagenome (IMG submission 14362) | reverse complement strand
TGCGTGCGTGTGTCTATTTCTTTCCCTCTGCTATTACGACTACTCTGTGTAAAATATAGATAAAGCGCGCGCGCCGCCGTCAGACCACAACAACTCTATTTATTTTATGGAGCGTTTCCGAAACGCGAAGAGGAAGAGGGACAGACAGAAAGCACTTTCTCCTTTTCTTTTTCCCTTCTCGAATCAGGGTTTAGCACACAGTTTCGCAGAGAAATCTTCTCTTCGAAAAAGAGAAGGAAATCGTCCGTTTTCGATATTTGCGTCTGTGTCTGTACACACGCCTCCTTCACACCACCTCACAACTTTAATTGAAATACGATTAAGGATAACGATGACATCAACAGTAGCGTCGATGGCGTCGACGTCGGCTTTTGTCTCGTCGAAGACGACGACGACGATGAGAAAAGGAAAGCGTGGTGCGCAAAAGAAGTCAACCTTCGCACCACCTCCTCCAAGAGTCGTTTCGGATAAAGAAGAAGATTACATCAACAGCATTACGGCGCGTGATGATGCTCGTCCTTTGATGGACAAAGATGGGGATAAAAACGAAGAAGAGAGCGCGTCGTCGTCGTCATCATCTCCTTCTTCGTCTTTGTTGAGGAGAAGATTTGCGGCGAGCGTGTGTGCAGTGTCCGTTTCCGTGATGATGGGAGGAGGCGGATTTCTCGGAGAGGATATCAACACCAACAACGTAGCGAATGCGGCGACGATTAATCTTCTCCCTCCTGATTTGGAGAAGAGAAGAGAAGAAGAGGAAGCAGCATCATATGCGCGAATACGTAAATTGGAAGAAGAAATTATCGCGGAAGAGAATCGGATAAGGGCGGGAGAAATGAAAAAAGTTACCGCGGTGAACGACGAGTTGGCGCGAGTGCGAGAACAAGAGATGAAAAAAGTGGACATCTTGAACGCTGAAGCTGACTCGTTCAAGGCACAGCAAGAAAGAATCGAGGCGAACTCGAGAGATGCCGTCGCAAGAGGTGAAGCTTTGTGTGTCACGCCGTCTGGAATAGACATCGTTGGGATCACGGAGCTCTTAGCGCTCATCGGCGCCACGGCTTCGGGGATTCGAGCGAGACAACAGAAGATTATCGTGGACGAGTTGAATGAAAAGCTGAGAGCTATTAATCAGTCGCTGACTGCGAGAAGTAAACGCAATCCAACAGGTATGGGTGCGTCGTTAGGGTACGCCGGGGCGCAAATGGCAGGGACGCCAGTAGACTCACCAATGTCGGCTTCGATGTCAGAACTGGCCTCGGGTAGCAAAGACGAAGCAGCGATAAAAGACGACGGCGATGATGCCAGTAAGGGAGGAAAGAAGACAGACTTTGCCGTCGGTCCGGAAGACTCCGTGGATGATAGCGAATATGACGAGACGAGAGTGAACTTGAAGAAAGGAAGACAGCTTTTGAGAGAAAAAAGTTACCAAGAGGCGATATCGTCGTTTGAAAAAGCTTTGGCGCTTTCGAGAATGAACGGCGATCAAATCAAAATGCGACGCGCCGTTCGAGGTCTTGGCGCTACGAAAAAAGCTATGGGCGAGCTTTCAGACGCGATTAAATACATGGAAGAAGTTCTCGATATTTCCAAAGCGATTAAAGATTACACGGGCGACATGGACGCCGTCGGATCCATCGCGGATATGTACACCGAGCTCGGCGATTTGGAAAAAGCCGGGGAGTATTACGACATGTACCTGAGCAAGATCAACGACGCGAGCGTGGATTACGACGACTAGTAAAAACTTTGTACACATACAGCCACGACGACGACGGACGCTCTTTTTATCATCACACACTTTTACTGTTGTTATGTTCATCATTACAAAGTCACACTATAAGTTTTCACGAAAATTTTTGTTGTTTGTTTTGTTTCGTTTCCCATATGACGTGGACATTTTTTGGAAAGAACGTGACGTACACATCTTCACAAAGGCAACGTCGACACTTCTTTAATCCTACAGAAGTAGTACACACACACACACCACGCAACCGCATTCATCAGGAGCGAAACAGAGATACTAAGAAAGGCAACATAATGGCTTCCGATGGCTGTCAACCCATGGAGCGCTTCTCCAAGAAGAACGGCTTCACCGCCTCGGGTTCCGATGGGTCGGCGCAGAAATCCTGGGCCTCCTGCCCGAGCTCCATGCGACAACAACAAAACTATCCAGGAACGCACCAATACTCTTCTGGAGGAGGAGGAGGAGGAGGAGGGTACGGTAGCAGTACTGGTGGATATTCCGTCTCCGGGTACGTGAATGGATACAATCCAACCTTGCCGGCGTATCCTCCAACTCGAGCGCAAATCGAGCAGATGCAAAAAAATGGACAACAGTTTTTGCCGCCACCGGGGCAGCAGTTTTATCAAGGAGGGAGAAAACCAACCGCCGTGTGGGACGGACCTGCGCCAGCTGGAGATCCGAACAAACCGAAACCAGGAACGCCTTATTACTTGAAAACGCCAGAAGAATCCAAATTTGATCCGAGCGTCGAGCAAGAGTCAGTGGCGCTCGGCGGTGGAGCAAACGGATATCGATTGCCTATGTTTGGATGCGTCCCAAAAAACGCGAGCAAGTGTTTGAAGTATGAGTGCGTGAGACACGTAAGGTGCGGGTCATCCAAAGAAAGCGAAGACTTAGAGTTGGCGAAGAGTGCGATCGCATCTTCGTCGAGACCGCGAGAGTCTTTGTTCGTATCTGCTGTGTTGGCGTGCGACGAGTGGGGGAAAGTCGAAGAAAGTTGCGACGCCGTGTTGTCGAAACTCGGTCTAGAGTCCCTCGATTTGTTCTCCATCGAGTGGCCCATGCAAATGGACAAGTCTGTGACTCTCGGACACGCGTGGAAGCAAATGGAGGCGCTCGTGTCGAAAGGTAAAGTGAAATCTCTCGGGGTGTGTAATTTTTCAGTTTTGGCAGTTGAAAATCTCGTGAAAGCGTGTGAAATCAAACCGGTCGTGAACGAAGTCGAGCTGCACCCGATGCTTTCGCAGAGAAAGCTCGTCGGCGTGTGTCGCAGATGGGGATTAGCGCTACTCTCCCGAGGGTCTATTTGTGCTGGTGTGAAAGAAGTGAGAGAACACCAGCGCTTACTCGACGCCTCCTCGGCGGCGGATGAAAGTGACCCGAAAGATATCAACTCCATTTTGACGAGATGGTCGATTCAAAGAGGCGTTGCTGTCATTTTGGACGAAGCTATGGAAGATTCTGAAGTCGAGGCTTGTTGTAAAGCGGCTAAATTTCGTTTGAACAACGCGCAAAAGGTGTGCATCGATTCAATGGAGCCAATCGCGAAGTTGCAAGGTAAACATAGATTCATGAAAGGACCGGAAGGCTTTCAGTTCGACGATCCATTCTTAGGAGGGTTAGCGCGACCTGGACTCGAGGTCAATCCGCTTTAAAAAGTAGAACTATTATTATTGTTATTGCTATCATTATAATGTAATTCAAACAGCATCCTACCAGTACATATTTATATTCTCAATGCGCTATTAGGTCGTATACTCAGCGTTAATCTTGACGTAATCGTAAGACAAATCGCAACCCCAGGCTTGTCCGTAGCCGCTTCCATTTCCAACTTCAATGTCAACAACTACGGTACCGTGCTTCGACGTTGTTTCCTTCAAATACGTCGACGCTTTTTTTTCGTCAAAGTCTACCGGTTGTCCATCTTTCATCAGCGTAATGCCTCCCATTGCTATGTTCAAACGATTTTGATCCAAAGCAGACTTCGTCTTGGCGTAGCCCGCCGCACAGGCAATTCTTCCCCAGTTCGGATCGTGGCCAAATATAGCCGCTTTCAAAAGAGACGAGCAAATTACACTTCTTGCTATGGCGCGTGCGTCCTCGTCATCTTTTGCGCCCTTGACATTCGTTTCAAAAAGGCACGTGGCGCCTTCGCCGTCCCACGCAATTGCTTTAGCCAAACCCAAGTTGATAGCGTTGAGCGCTTCCTCAACCTGTTTCGCCTCTGGGGAATTTTCATCGGTTATTTGCTTCATGCCACTTCTACCGGAAGCAAAACAAACGAGTGAATCGTTTGTAGACGTATCGCCGTCGACAGAAATCTGATTAAAACTTTTTGTCCCCACGCGCTTGACCATTTTCGTCCAAACATCCGGCGAAACGTTGGCGTCCGAGGTGACCACCGCGAGCATCGTGCCCATGTTGGGGTGAATCATCCCACTCCCTTTCGACATGCCTCCGAATTTCACCTTCGTTCCATTGATGTCCACTTCAATGGCGAGCGTTTTTCGAACAACGTCCGTCGTGCAGATGGATGTAGCAGCCGCCATGGACGCCGCGTCGGATCGTTCGAGATGTTCTCCCAACGCTTGGATTGCCGGTACAAATTTATCCATTTTAATTCTGCGACCGATAACGCCCGTTGACATGAGTAAAACATCCGAAGAATCGAGTCCGGTGACGTCAGAGACCGCTTTGGCGCACGTCATGGCATCCTCGTCGCCAAGAACACCAGTCGCCGCGTTCGCTTGTCCTGCGTTGATCAAAATAGCTCTCGAAGTCGATTTCACCTCCAATTGTTTTTTACAAAACTGCACCGGCGCTGCACACACGGCATTCAGCGTGAACACTCCAGCGCACGAGCACGATTCGTCGGCAACGATCAAAGCGCAATCTGCTCTAGTGCCTGATTTTCTTAAACCAGCTTTGTAGGCTGAAACTTGAAACCCTTCCGGCGCGGTGACGCCGGCGTTTGGGATGACTTTCCACGGACCGTTTGGTAAAAGTTGTTTCTCAATCGGAGCGTGCGCGAGCTCAAAATCTGGCGACGAATAATCCGGTTTGGTCGTTGAAGCGGCATATATTCTCGTTGGCGTTGCGCATCGTTGAACACCGACGCCTTTGTTGCCACGACGAAAGGGAGAACGCGCAGAAGAGTTTCTCGGCACAAGGCAACTTTTTTCAACTGTCACTTTCCTCATCCAAGAAGAAAAAGAAGAAGAAGAAGAAGAAGAAGAAGATAGAGAAACAGAAGTCGAGGTGCTGTGCATCATCATTGAATTCAATAGCCCTTCCTAGATAGGTACTCTACGATTGGTTTGAACGTAAAATCGACGCTTTCGTTCCAAATACGTTTCGCTTTAGCCTTTGCAAATTTACCAAAAACAAATCCTTCTTCTTCCTCTTCTTCTCTCGTAGTTGTAGAAGGGTTTCCCAAAGAAGATTTTAAAGACGAAGGAGAAGGTGGAGGTGGACTTAAAAATGAATCCGATAACTCCGAAGTTGATCGCCAAAGCGTTCTTTGCGTCTGAACGCACGCTACAGAGCCGCCTACGAGGCCGATGAAACTCCACAAAAAGCGTTCGCTTCGCGCGATCGTCATTGTGACGAAGAACAGAAGAGTGTTTGTGTGAAATAAGTTGAAGAAAAGTTTTTCGAAAAAATAAGCAACAACATTTCAGAGAAATGGGTGGTGATTACAACAAGAACTACTCTCTCTCTCTTCTCTTTTCTCTCTCTAATACTCTTCGGGCTACCGCGAACGGGTTCTCGATTTCTTTCAACCCATCTAACGGCGATACGACCATAACGCTCGTCCCTCTGGTCACAATCAATCCTAAGTTTCTCGTTTCGTCCGTTATTCTCAACGGGTCGTCCACGTCTCGTAAATACTCTTTCGTTTCGTCGAGAACGAGATTCAAGAGCTGATCGAATCCTTTTAAAATGCCTTCTACCTCTCTCCCTCCGGAAAGTTTCACTCGCACGCCTTTGTCGATGTACTTTCCTAAATCCAAAACGGTTTGTTTGTGTTGCGGTGTCGTGTGTTGTTGTTTCTGTTGTTGTTGTTGTTGTGTATCACCACCTCCAGTTGTCGCCATTTTTATTTTGATGCGGTGGTGTTTTGAGGAAATGTGAGTTGTGAGGATGTTTTTCTTGTGTTTCGTCAATAAAAAACAGCAGCGTTCATCAGAGCGCGACCTTTTACTGTGTCGTATTAGAAAAAGGTAGTAGAAGATGGTGGACACGACGCCTTCCGTTATGTCTGCTCTCGTCATCGACTGTCGATCAGACACGGTCACGAAACCTAATAAAGAAATGCGACAAGCCATGTACGACTCCGTGGACGAAGGCGTCGGCGACGACGTTTTCGGGGACGACGAATTGGTTTTGGATTTAGAGGCGCGCTTGGCGATGATGTTTGGAAAAGAAAAAGCGGTGTTTGTGCCGAGTGGAACGATGGCAAATTTGATAGCAGTCTCCGTGCACTGCGAAAGAAGAGGGTCAGAATACATATGCGGATCTGCGTCGCACATCACGCTCTACGAGCAAGGCTCCGGGGCAACCATAGGAGGAGCACACCCGAGACAAATACCGAACGAGCAAGATGGCACCATGAACATCGAGCATATTTTAGACTCTATTCGGGTTGAGGACGATCATTTCCCGACGACTCGAGTCGTGTGCTTGGAACAAACGCACAACAAGTGCGGCGGGAGAGTACTAAAGCAATCGTACGTGGACGAAGTTTGCGACAAAGTGAAAGCGGCGACAAAAAAGGGAGAGGGCGACGCCGACGGCGGCGACGAAGACAAGCGCGTGAAAATACACATGGACGGCGCAAGAATATGGAACGCTTGCATAAAGAACAAAGTTAGCTTAAAAGATGCGGTTGCGAAATGCGATTCAGTTTCCGTGTGCTTGTCGAAAGCAGTCGGCGCACCAATAGGTTCCGTCATATTAGGTACGGAAGCTTTCATACGAAAGTGCAAAAGGTTGCGCAAAGCGTTGGGAGGCGGCATGCGACAAGTAGGGGTTCTCGCCGCCGCCGCGGATGTTGGCGTAGACGCGTGGGAACAAAACGTAACGAAATCCAATCGATTAGCGCTTCTGTTTGCAAAAGGTGTGGAGAAAATCGAAAATATTAAAGTGTGTGGACCTGTTGAGAGTAATTTGGTCATCCTCTCGTTCCAACGTTTGAAGAAGGACGTCACGATCCACGATATAGTCGCCTGGTTGAAAAAGAAGTACGGGGTTTTGGTGACTGCGTTTGGCGCACCGTATCCTTTCAACGACCCAAATTCAGTTCGTGTTGCGTTCCACTACCAAATCACCGAGGACGAGATTGACTTTGCCGTGAGTTCCTTCAAAGTTGCGGCGTGGGAGCAGACAGAGTCCAAAAAAAGTGAAGGCAACTAATGTATTAAAACAGAGCGTTTTTTAGGAGGTACATAAAAAATAGGAAATGAAATTAGCTTTTGTCATAAGCTATTAACGATTGCTACCATATCATCCCATGCTCACTTCTTTCCCGGAGGGCGCCATTCGCACGCGCTACCTTCGGCGTAGGATCCGTCTGGGTTTTTCAGCTTTTCCTGTGCCGCGCGATGTTTCGCTTGCGCTTGCAAAGATTTTCGAATAGCGTCTTCGAGATGGTTACCGGAGACGCTTTCGCAATATATCAAGTGTTCGCTCGCGTCGACCTCTATTGGCCTGTCTCTCTCCGCCGACACGATGCAAATAAACCCAAAATTATCCGTCGCTTCCTCGGCGCATCGAAGTTGATGGACATCTCCCGGCGCCGTGTAACCGACATCGCCAACATGCATGGCATACGCTTCGCTCCCGAGCTGAATGTACCCGGAACCACGCACGATAACAACAACGTGCTCGTGTTGGTGATGTTCCAACGTCGTCCATCCACCAGGAGCCACTTCAAAGTATCGAACATGAAAATTCGTCGATTCGCCCCTTTTCCCGATGAGTTCAACTCGCGAACATCCTTTGAAACTACCACCGTCCATTTTGTACATTTCCCTTTCAACGCGGTTCCACATGAACTTCTTCTCTTTCTTTATCAACACTTTGCTATGGTTACCTTCTAAAGGACCGTCTGTGGCGTGTCTGTGATTTGCGGAGGAACTCTTCGCATCCGCGCTATGCGCTAATTTGGCCACCAGAGAGGTGAGCTCGTCTAGCTTTTTCTCTAAAGCGGCATTTTTCTCCCGTAATTCGCTCACTTCAGCACTCGATGGTGTCATTGGCGCGTAATGAGAAGGTGTTGTTGTAAGACGGTGGTGTCCATGGTGATTGTCATCGTACCGATCGCTCTGTTTCGTTGGCGTAACTTTCGTTTTGTCGTCATCATAATACGACAGCCGATGCGGAGACGGAGATTGGCGTTGCTTCAAATGCGCAGGAGACGCTGCAAATATGCTTTCAAAACGCGACGCTGTCGCTTCACGATCGCTAATATTCGTACGTAAATTTGACTTTTCTACGTTATCCTGTTGTTGTGGAGAGTACAAGTTCGTAATTCCATTGTGATTCAAACCGTCGATGGGGCGCTCGTTGGGCCCGTAGGCATCAATTCGGCCGGACATTTGTAAAAAGTGACGCGCATTAGCCGTCAAGTCGTTCGAGTGGGAGTATAAACTTCCACCGATGAGTAACAACACGTCTTGACCACCGTAGAATTGGCGCATGCTCTTAATCCTCTCGAGAGTCATCCCGCCACCCGGCGACGGGAAGATAGCCGGTTTCGAGCCTAGAATACTCGTACACGCTTTTTGGATATCTTTGCATTCATCTTTGGAAAAACCAAATCGACCACCGAAATTTGGGAATATCGTCGCATCGCAGCCTGCCAAACGAGGAAGTAAACCTAAGAGTACACCGTGAGAAAAACCTCTGACTTCATTCTTTGATCCGCCGCCGAGCATAGAGCCAGATATAGCCGGGTGCGCTATGATTGGAAGATTGAAATTCGTCGTCTTCCGCCAAGGCACGGCAAACGTCGAGTCCGGTGATTCCTGGAAGCATCAAGACTGCACCACACCCTGCGCGCTTGGCAAACTCTGCGTGCTTTAAAACTAAGTGCGCCGGAGCATTCAAACACGGCGCGTACAAACAGTTTCTTCCAGTAATATCATTCGCTCGACGTACAGCTTGAGCACACTTCGTCACGCGTTCTTCAAAAGGTGCGTACACTTGATTCGCTAAGCCATGGTCGTCTTTTATGATGTCAATACCACCGAGTGCGAATGCAAAGGCCATTTCGGCGAGCTTATCCGATGACGTCCCCATCGGCTTCAGCGCCGTCATCAGCAACGGTCCATACTTTACGTTCAGTAGCTTCCGTAACCCGCGAACTCCAAATCTGGGCCCGCAAAACGATGATTCTACGTGTTTCCCAAACTCTATATCAATCACCATCACATTCTCTTTAATCGAAGTGTTGCCGAATATGACATTGATGAGCTGAGGCAATTCGTTCCCGCTCGTTTCGTTGCGATATGTCACTTTCGCCACGAAGCGTGTTTTTTCGTCTTTTCCGACGGCGCCGTCGCTCTTTGCTCCTTTTCCTTCTCCTCCTTCTACTCCTTCACTTTCTTCTTCCAGCGCGTTTATTTGCCCAACAACGTTGCGTCCAATCCAGGATTCTCTCGGCACGAGCTGTTCGGGAAGCTCCACGGTTTGCTCGTACCGAAGTTCGTCGACGATGGATAGCGCTTCTGATTTTGAGAGTGCATTTATTCTGTAATGCACGCGAAAGCTGTCTTCGTGAACATCTTCCAAGTGTCGATGAGGACGATGCGAGTAGGAGGTTGAAGTCATTCTTCGTGTCGTTCCTTCTGCGTTACTCGTTTATCGATCTCTTCCTCCTCCTCTTCCTCTTTCTCTTCCTCCTCTCTCTGTGTCTCGCAAATCTACAAATATTCTTTTGAAGTTTGACTTGAACACACGCCCTTTTTCCTCATTTTTTCCTCAACTCACAGAAAACAAAAGCGACGAATCGAGAACCCAAGAACCCACGAGCGCGCGCGTGTGTTTGTATATATAGATATATAAGATGATCGCGAAGCGGCCATATGTATGCACTAATAATCTACACGCGGCGAGGTTTCAAGTCGTGCTCCTCTCGTTCTTCTGTGTTCTTCTTTCTGTCGGCTTTAAAGAAGTGCGAGCGGCGTCCTGGGATGGAACTTGTCAAGGCCCATCGTGCCCGATAAAAACGTGTGGGACTACAGAATGTAAAAACGGCGGAAATTGCGACCCTGACAGCCTAACGAAGTGTTTATGTCCTCCAGATTATGGACAGAGTGATTGTGGCGTAAAAGTTAACGCGTGCCCGGGGGGGGTCGAGTGCTACAACGATGGTTTATGCCCAATTTCGGGTTCAGGTTCNGGCTGCCGTTGNGACCCACACTTTACGGGAAACCAGTGTCAAACAAAAGTACAAAATATCGAAGATTGCGATGGTAGCAACCATTATTGCTTAAACAGCGGCGTGTGCAACACTGGTGGATTAGCAT
>JGI20151J14362_10003766_pt1 | contig 10299 bp, 12 predicted proteins | sample COG_01_FD_14362 | JGI IMG/M metagenome (IMG submission 14362) | reverse complement strand
ATGGTAACTCTGTTGGGGGGATGATTGTAGATGGAGGTAATTTTGATTGGGAAGGGGCTGGCAAGGATAGGCAACCTGCATTAAATACGCCAGATCCCTCGTATAATGGAGCAGTCTGGGTTGACGCGGTTAAACCTCTGGGTCCAATAGCTTATATTATTAAAGCAAGAGTAACTTTATTGCGTGATCTTGGAGGAGCTTTAAGTCCATTTAATGCTTTTTTAATTTTACAGGGACTTGAAACCCTTAGTTTAAGGATGAAATCTCATTGCGATAATGCATCAAAGGTTGCAAATTTTCTTCAAAAACATAAATCAATTAAAAAGGTAATTTATCCAGAATTGCAAAGTGGCAACTCTAAAGCATCAGCTGATAAGCATCTCCATGGAGGATACGGTGGACTGGTAGGTTTTGAGCTAAGTGGAGGGCTTCAGGCAGGGAAAAACTTTATTGATGCTTTAGAATTATTTTATCACGTAGCAAATATAGGTGACTCAAGAAGTTTGGCAATTCATCCTGCAACTACAACACATAGTCAGTTATCAGCAGAAGAACAGTTCAAAACTGGTGTTTCTGAGGATTATGTAAGGCTATCTATAGGAATAGAGCATATAGACGATATATTGGCTGATTTAACAAAGGCCTTAGATAAATCTGAAATATCATAAATAAATAAAAATTTAACTTTTAAAAGCTAAGAAAATGATTTCTTAGCTTTTTTTTTAATTAATGTTTATTTAATCAATTATATATTATAATAATTTTCAAAAATATTAAGAGAGAATATATTTGCTTTTTGATAATAAATTTTCGGTCGCACCCATGATGGACTGGACAGACCAGCATTGTAGATATTTTCATAGACTTATATCTAGCCATGCTGTTCTTTATACTGAAATGATTTCTGCTGACGCCTTATTATTTGGTCCAAGGGAAAAACTACTAAGCTTTAATAAAGAAGAGTTACCTTGTGTTCTTCAACTAGGAGGAAATAACCCTGACAAACTATCTAAAGCTGCAAAATATGGACAAGATAATGGATATTCTGAGATTAACCTAAATATTGGTTGTCCTTCTAATAGAGTCCAGAATGGTTCATTTGGGGCTTGTTTAATGGAAACCCCAAAATTAGTTGCTGAGTGCGTAAAAGTCATTCAAGAGAATTGTCAAATACCAGTTAGTATTAAATGCAGGATAGGTATTGACGATATGGATGAAATTAAAGGTTTAGACGATTTTGTTGATGAAGTTTCTTTATTAGGGACTAAATTATTTATTATCCATGCTAGAAAGGCCTTACTAAACGGCTTAAGCCCAAAACAAAATAGAGAAATACCACCCTTAAATTATCCAAGGGTAGGATCTTTAAAAAAAAGAAGACCAGATTTAAAAATTATAATTAATGGTGGCATTCAATCAATCGAAGATGGCAAAAAATTAATTGTTAAGCATAACCTTGATGGATTTATGATTGGAAGAGAAGCGTATAAAAACCCTTATATATTATCTACTGTGGACACAGACGTTTTTGACAAAGATGTAAAACAAAGAACAAGATACGAAATAGCTATGAAAATGGCTGATTATATAGATAATTATATGAAAAAAGATGGATCTCAAGTACATGCAGTTACCAGGCATATGTTAGGTTTATATAATTCTTTGCCCGGTGCTAAAGAGTGGAGAAGAGTTTTAAGTGAAAATACAAAATTTTCCAAGAATGGAGACGTTTTAAGACTTGCAACAGACAATATAGAAGATGTAATACATACGAAGAATTTAAAATTAGCTTAGGAGACTAAAGTTGGAAGAAGTTAACAAAAAAGAAGGTTATAGATCTATTCTAGAGATGGGACCCTTGTTATTATTTTTTGGGGTAAATTATTTCTATGGAATTATGGCAGGTACTACAGTTTTGGTAATAAGCACATTATTTTCGCTTGCTCTTTCATGGTATTGGTTCAAAAATATTCCAATGATGGCAGCTGCTGGATGCGTAGCAGTTGTATTTTTTGGTGGCTTAACAATTTTTTTTGATGACGACTTCTTTATTAAAATAAAACCAACTATTGTTTCAATAATAATAGCTGGCGTTCTTGCTTCTGGAAAAATTTTAGGAAGAAACCCACTTGCTGCTATTATGAAATCAGCGGTTAGCCTTACACCAGAAGGATGGAACAAGTTGACATGGTTATGGGTAGTTATGTTTATAATAATGGCTATTGCAAATGAAATTGCATGGAGAAGTTTAACAACTGATCAGTGGGTTTCTTTCAAAGCTTTTGGAATACCAGTGTTGTCTCTTGGTTTTGGTTTGTTATCTTTACCCATAATGCAAAAACATCAAATCAAAAAAGATTAGTTTTTACCTTCTATAGATTGGAGCTTTTTTGAAAGCTCTAATCTCATAGGAGAATTTTTTGGGAGTTTAGACAAAAGTTTGTTCCAAGAACGAGTGGCTAGTTTGTTATTTCCTTCAGTAAAAGCGTTAAGACCCTGAAAAAATAGAGCATCTATATTGGTAGAATCTAAAATTAAAATTTCTGCGATAATGTTTTTAACCTCTGATGTAAAATTAGGTTTGACAGAAGGGGGTAATAATTCTTTTAATAACATTTGTTTTAAAGCTATGTTGTCNGGACTTATTTCGATCGCTACTTTTATTGNATCTAGGGCCTTTTCTNTATTATTTAAAACTTTGTATGATCTAAATAATTTTAGCCATCCATCTAAGTCCTGTTTAGACTTTGTTAGACGATCAGCAAGTTGAGCTACCATCTGATCTATCTTTATTTTTTGGTTCTCTTCAGTTGAATTTAAAATATCTTGTGTAATGGAGTTTTTATAATCTAAGTTTGTTTTAAATTTATTCTCCAAAACTTTATTACTAATACCTAAATTTTTAGCTGCAGATCTTATATTTACCTCAAGGTCATTTTTCCATGTATCTGTATTTTTAGTGATTTTGTATAGATCAACCCATATTTTGAAAGCTTCTTCTTCATTTCCAATTTGAGATTGAGCTAGTCCATTTAAAAAATTTGCACCTGGATCAAAGGGGTCTTCAATTAAGGCTTGATTTATTAGGTTTTGTGCCTTTGATGTTACTTGACCATCTGCTTTTTTAACCATTGCCTGAGCCAACAAAGATTTTAATTTCGGTGTGCTTTTTATAGACAATATTTTTTTTAAACTAGATATTTCAACCTCTGTTTTATTTATTTTTGATGCAGTAGAGGCCAAATTTAAAAGAATATTTAAATTGTTGGGGTCGGTTTTAGATTTTGAAAGCAGTTCATTGAATTTTTTAAGGTTTTTGAAAAACATACTATTTTTTTTATTTTCACTTTGGATTAATTTTAACTTAGAGGCGTTTAATTTTTCCATATTGATAAATGGATTACCAATTTTATAGTAAATACTAGAACTTAAAAAAAATATAAATATAGCGAAAATAACAAATAACAACTGAGGTGATTTCAATTTTCCACTTTTGTTTTGCAAATAATTTGTATGTTTTATATTTTGAAAAATATAAAATATAGAAATAATAGTAATTATAAAAATTATAACAAATAACATAGATTCTATTTCTATTTAAAACGACTTTTTTTTAAAATTTTCATAACCAAAAACAGACCCAATATCAAAATTATAAAAGGTAAAAACCATAATAATATTGTATTAGTTTTTAATGGAGGATTTAAAAGTATATAATCTCCATATCTATTACTTAAATATTCATAAATTTCTTTATCAGTAGAACCTGTCTCAATTTTTTCTTTTATTAAAATTCGTAAATCTTGAGCGATTTGAGAGCTTGAATCGTCTATACTTTGGTTTTGGCATACAAGGCATCTAATGTTTTGCCCAATTTCTCTTGTTTTATTTGTAACATAATCAGATTTAACATAATTTTCTTTTATATTTATATTATTTTGAGCTGTTACGAAAAATAAAGAAAATACAAATATAAATAAATTTATTTTTTTTAACATTCTATTATTTTTTTCTAATTAAAGGTAAGACTTCGGATTTAAATACATTATATAAAAGTGGTCCAGCATGACGGTAAATTATTTTACCATCAGTATTAACTATGAACGTTTCTGGTACACCATAGACTCCCCAATCTATGGCTATTTTTCCAAAGTCATCTAATCCAATCTGGTCATAAGGGTTACCGTAATCTTCTAAAAATACTTTAGTATTTTTTACTTTATCTTTATAGGCAATACCAACAACAGGAATGAGTTTAGACAATTCTTCAATTAGTGGAGCTTCAACCCTGCATGGTGCACACCAAGAAGCAAAAAAGTTAACTGCAAAAAAATTATTTTTATATTTATCAATATTTAAAGTTTGATCTTTAACTTTTTGTTGAAAAAAATCTATCTTTTCAATTTTTATTGTTGGTATTTTTTTGCCAATTAGTTGAGAATTAATTAAATTTTGATTTGAAGGATTTTTTTTAACTTCATACAAAACTAATGCTGATACTGCTAATATCAACGCAAATAATGTAAGAGGTAATATGTTAAAAATTATGATTTTAGATTTCATTTAAATAGCATTCTTAAGTTTTTTCCTAGATTTTCTACTTTGTAATATCGACACTAAACCACCAAGTGCCATAAAGCCTGCCCCTCCCCAAATCCACGAAATAAGAGGATTGAAATAAACTCGTATCGACCACCCAGTTTCCTTGTTACCATCTCCTAATACTAAATAAGTATCTCCCCAGAAATCACTTAGAATAGCCGCTTCTGTCGTTTGACTTTTCTCAATTGGGTAGAAGCGCTTCTCTGGTTTTAATACGTCAATTATTTTTTTGTTTTTTAGAAGAGTAAATGTAGCAGTTTCAGATTTATAATTTGGGCCAGGTAAAGTTTCAACTTTATCAAATATTAATGATTTATTTCCAACATTAATAATATCTCCAACATTTTTTTTAATATTAAATTCAGTTTTATAAAATTGCTCTCCTGTTACACCTACTAAAAAAACAGCAACCCCCATGTGAGCAATATGTACTCCAAGATTATTTTTTGAAAAATACAAAAATATAGCTTTAAAACTGTTCAATCTTAAATTTGTAGCTTTTATTTGAAACGTCAAATCAACAATTACACCTGTAAGTAGCCATATAGCAAGAGATCCACAAATTATAGAAAACAAAGAAGATTCATCAATCATAAATAGTCCCAGCCCACCCAAAAGAGTAATTACAGAAAGAAAAATAAGTTTTTTTGCAATTTTATTTGGTTTTTTTATTCCCCAGCTTAGGAAAGGAGCTATTGCCATTAACAAAATTACTGGGGCCATAATAGGTGCGAAGGTTGCATTATAGTATGCAGGACCAATAGAAATTTTATTTCCATTAAATGCATCAAGAAATAATGGGTACAATGTTCCTATTAAAACTGTTGCTGCAGCTGTGGTAAGAAATAGGTTATTAATAAGAAGAGCGCTTTCTTTACTCATAATATTAAACTGACTTTTATCTTCTTTAAATAGCGATGTTTTAGTTGCGTATAATATTAAAGGACCACCTGTTGCAATTCCTAAAATAATTAATATAAAAAGTCCCCTTGACGGATCTGAAGCAAAAGCATGCACTGAAGTTAACAATCCTGATCTAACTATGAATGTTCCTAATAAAGAAAATGAAAAGCCTAATATTGACAGTAAAATAGTCCAGTTGATCAAAATAAACCTAACTTCTAGTATTCTTACAGAATGTAATAAAGCAGTTGCAATTAACCAAGGCATAAAAGACGCATTTTCTACTGGGTCCCAAAACCACCAGCCTCCCCATCCTAATTCATAATAAGCCCACCAACTTCCCAGTGCTATTCCAATTGTAAGAGCAGACCAAGCAATTGTTATCCAAGGCCTCATTTGGCGTGCCCATTCTTTATTAATTTCTCCAGTAATTAATGCTCCAACTGCAAATGAGAAAGATACTGATAAACCAACATATCCAAAATATAATAGTGGTGGATGTAGTGCTAAACCTGGATCCTGAAGTAAGGGGTTTAAGCCATTACCATCTATTGGCAAAACGTTTAGTCTTTCAAAAGGGTTTGAAGTAAATAAAATAAATGACAAAAATAAACATAAAATTATTGTCTGTATTCCAATTATTGAAGACAAAAGTTTATAAGGTATTTGATGTTTTTTTCTAGAAACTAAAAATGTAAAAAACGATAATATTAATATCCATAACATTAATGAGCCTTCATGATTACCCCACGTTCCGCTGATTTTATAAATTAGAGGTTTAAGAGTGTGTGAGTTATCTGAAACAATAACTAAAGAAAAATCAGAAATTATAAAGCTATAAACGAGAATTCCAAAAGAAAAGAGTATAAATACAAAATTAATGAAAGTACTTTTTATAAGAACGTTTATAGTGATATCATCGCTTTTTTTAATATTAAAACACCAGAAAAGGACTTGAAGTATTGAAGCAACAAACGTAAGTATCAATAAAATATGACCTATCTCAGGGATCATTTTTTTTCTCCCTGCCAAACCCCATTTTTTATAAGAGCGTCAGCTACTTCAGGAGGCATGTAATTCTCATCATGTTTAGCAAGAACTTGGCTTGCAATTAATTTGTTATTTTGAAACATACCTTCAACTACTATACCTTGACCTTCCCTAAATAAATCTGGAAGCGGTCCATCAAATAAAACCTCTATTTGATGACTTCTATCTGTTATATTAAATTTAGTAGTACCATCTTTTTTTATTACAGAGTTTTCAAGAACAAGGCCTCCCACTCTAATTTTTTTTTGAATATCTTGTTTGTTTCCATATTTGACTTTAATTTCATTAGGAGTGAAGAAATATATAATATTTTCTTCCAATGCCATTAATATAAGCTTAGTAGCTAAGCCTAGGGTTAATGTTATAAATACTATGATTATAAGCCGTCTGTATTTGGGGTTCATTGATTTAAATTTTTACTCAACTGCTAAAATTAAGTGTTAGATTTGATTAGATGGCTTAGTAATTTTTTTGCTTTTTTTAATTTGTAAAAAGCTAGAAAAAGTAAATAAGCTAAACTAGATAGTGTTAAAAAATAGCTAGGCCATATATAAATATTATAACCTTCCATGATCCAAGATATATTTTCCATATGAGGTCCTATTTATACAAATTCCCTAAGGTTTGATTTTAAAAGTAGAGCTTCACATTTTTTTTCTATTAACTTTGTCTTAACGTTAATGGTAATTATATATAAAGAAAATATACTAAATCCAGTTATCATGAGAATTAGTGGAAGAAGCATTTGATTGTCGATAGAGGGGCCGTCAAATCTTAGTATGCTAGATGGCTGATGTAATGTATGCCACCAATCAACTGAAAATTTTATTATTGGTAAATTAATAACACCAATAATAGCAAGAACAGACGCAGACTTTGAACCATCAATTTTACGTTCGAAAGCGTTAGATAATAAAATATAACCAAGATAGAAAAAGAGTAATACAAGCATCGAAGTAAGTCTTGCATCCCAAACCCACCAAGTACCCCACATTGGTTTGCCCCACAATGATCCAGTTATTAAAGTTAATAGTGAAAACATTGCTCCAATAGGTGCAATAGAACTTGAAATTATATCTGCTAATGGATGTTTCCAAGCCAAATAAAAAACACAAGAAATGGCTAAACTGAGAAATAATAATGAAGCAAGCCAAGCTGAAGGAACATGAACATACATTATCCTAACGGCATCACCTTGTTGATAATCTTTAGGGCTATCGAAAAGACCGAAATATAATCCTAATGTAATTAATATAACAGAAATGACGATTAAAAAAGGTTCGAGTTTGTTGGTAATTCTTTTGAATCTATTTGGGTTTGCTAACCAATCAAACATGTGTTTTGAACCTTCTTAAATTATATAGTACTAACAAGTTTTTATCACATTTTTTTTCTAAGTAAACTTTAGTCACCTACCAATAGCAATTCTTACTAATAAGGCAGAAATAAATGGTGATATTACTAGATATATTAAAGTTAAAGCCATTAATAAAAACAAGTTACCGAAAGGAGATTCACCTATTTTAACAGCTTCATTTATACCTACTCCAAATATTAAAATAGGTATCATCAGAGGTATAATCAATATTGGTAACAAAATGTTTCCTCTCTTCGCTCCTAATATTAAAGCAGATCCATTTAATCCAATTAAAGAAATTCCTAGACCACCTATAGACATACTTAAAATCAACCAAGGTAAATACTTCAACTCCATACTTAATAAAATTGCAAATAATGGGGATGAAAGGATTGTAGGAATTAATACTATTAACCAATATGAAATACTTTTAGACAATAAAACTATTTCAAGTGGGACATCTGTTGTTGCAATTTGATCTAGCCACCCACTTTCGTAGTCTTTCTGAAGTATTTTTTCTAGAGAAGGTAATATTGCTATTATTAAACCAATCCAAATAATTGCATTAGATACAATACCCAGTTTTTCCTTATCTGGACCAATACCAAGAGGAAACAACAAAATTATTAAAAGCATGAAACCAATAATAGAAATTAAATCAATTAAAGAACGAGAATTTGTTAAAAAGTCTCTTTTCATATGAGCTATAAATATATAAGTCCAGCTTGAATGAGAGGTTTTCATTTTATATTCCGCTTATTTAATAAGGTTAAATCTATGATATTAANTTTTTTTTCTAAAATATTTAAGTCATGACTGGCTATAATGACAGTACCCTTTTGTTTTAAAAAGCTAGAAATTAATTGTTGAAATAATATCACGACTTGGCTGATCTAATTCATTAGTAGGTTCGTCTAATATCCAAAAATCTATTTTATTGATAAACGAATAATACAACCTCGCTAACGCTGCTCTTTTTTTTAAACCTTCAGAACATTGAGATATGAATAAATTAGCATACTTATCTATATTTACGCTTTTAAGGGCTTTTTTTAAATTTTCTTCACTGGTTGACCATCCTTTTATAGCCACCCAAAATTTAAGATTTTCTATAATAGTTAAATCTGTTGATAAGCCGTTTTTAGTATCAATAAAAATTAATTTTTGAGACCATTCTGCTGTGCTTGAAAGAATGTTTTTTTTATTTAGTTTTATTTTACCATTTTCTAGAGGGGTAAAGCCAGCCAGCTCTTAATAGTGTTGATTTTCCAGATCCATTTTCTCCTTTTATGATTGTCACTAAACCAGTTTCTATCACAGAGTTAAAATCAGAAAATATAGTTCTGGAACCTCTTTGGATGGTTAGATTTTCTAAATTAATCATTGATAACTCAAATAAATTTTACTTTTATTTATATTTATACAATAGTTTAAGAAAAATCTTGTAACTTAAATGAGATTTTTTAAATTAAAATTTTATTACTCTTTATTTTCTGTAATAGCTATCAATACTTATAATGAACAAATGGATTTAGGCATGAAAAACGGACCTTTAAAAGGCATAAAAATTATTGATGCTTCTTCCATTTTGATGGTCCCGTATTGTACTAGATTACTTGCAGACATGGGAGCTGAGGTAATTAAAATTGAAACGTTAGAGGGTGACAACACAAGATATATTGGGCCTGGTGTCAATAAAGGAATGGGTGCTGTTTTTTTAAATATAAATAGAAATAAAAAAAGTATATGTATAGATTTAAAAACTCAAGATGGTCAATTAATTGTTAAAAAATTAATAAAAAGTGCCGATGTTTTTGTTTCAAACATAAGAAAAGCCGCTTTGAAAAGAATTGGCCTTACACACGCAGAATTCAAAAAAATTAATCCTAATATAATTACTGCTAATGCAGTAGGGTTTTCATCAAAAGGTCCTTATGCAGGATTACCTGCCTTTGATGATACCATACAAGCTGTAAGTGGGATGGCAGCTTATCAAGAAGCTTACTCAANCCANCCAAGTTATACGGCTGGAGCAACGGCAGACAAAGTAACGGGATTAATGTTAGGAATGTCTATTGTTGCAGCATTGTTTCAACGTACTAAAGATGGAGAAGGTGCAGAATTAGAATTGCCTATGATGGAGACGATGGTGGATTTCTCCCTTGTGGAGCATTTATATGGCTATAATTTTATCCCNCCGAAAGCTCCTCCAATTTACCCCAGGCAATCTTCTCCAAATAGAAGACCCTACAAAACATTAGATGGTTATATTGCTGTTCTTCCTTATAGCGATGATCAGTGGTTAAGGTTTTTTAAATTAATTAATAAAGAACATGTTTTGCAGGATTTAAGGTTTTCGTCTTTAAAGTCTAGAAATGAAAATATTG
>JGI20151J14362_10003765_pt1 | contig 10299 bp, 5 predicted proteins | sample COG_01_FD_14362 | JGI IMG/M metagenome (IMG submission 14362) | reverse complement strand
GCCGGCGGGCTCGGCGGCTTTGCGACGCACTCGGACGTGAAATACGGCGCCAGGCCCGTGTTTGCCAACGCCTCCCCCCTCGTCGCCGCGTACAAACTAGCTCGCGCACCCTCGCTGGGCGTGAGCAGGATGCGGCTCATGCATATCTTGTACGCCACCTGGACCACGTACGGCAACGTCCTGACCACCCCGGTGACGATGTTCCCCGGGTGCACCGTCGAGCACCGCACCGTCGAGCCGCCCCTCACCGCTCCGCCCTCGCCCTCCTTCACCCCGAGCCTGCGCTCGAGCTCCCGCGTGAACTGGATCTCCGCCAGCTTACTCTGCGCGTACGCCGCCCTGGCGCCGTACGACCTTCGCTCGAACCCGAGGTCGTCCAGCCGGAGCCTCGGGCAGAACTGGTGGAGCTTGCTGCACACGAACACGACCCTCGCGGGCGCCGAAGCCGTGCCCGCCTTCTTGAGCGAGGGCATGAGCAGGAGCGCGAGGAGCGCGGGCGCCAGGAAGTTTGTGCCGTAGTGCGACTCGTGCCCGTCCTTGGTGCGGTTGAACGCCCCGGACATGTCGAAGACGCCGGCGTTGTTCAGCAGACAGTGCAGCGGCTCGTCCTTGGCCAGGAAGGATGAGGCGAAGGCCCTGACGGAGTCCAGCGAGTCGAGGTCAAGGTGCATCACCTCGCAGTTGAGCGGCTCGGATTCCGTAGAGTTCCACGAGTCCACCAGCGCCTGCCCGCGCTTCACCGTGCGGCACGCGAGCACCACGCGCGCGCCGGCCCTCGCGAGCGTCTCCGCGGTCGTCGTGCCGATCCCGCTCGTGGGTCCCGTGACGATGAAGGTCTTCCCCTTCACGTCGGGGCCGAGAACCTTCGCGGGGTCGGTCGGCAGATGGCGCGTGTGCCAACGCTGCATCATCACGTCGTCCACGACATCGAGCCACGTTCCGAGTCCCATGGCGCTATCCCGAGAACGCTATCCGGCGTCGTGAGTGATTTGTGGACGACGTTTGGAAGGCTCTCGGATTTGCTCACGTAGCACTAGCACTAAATGTGACTGCTGGCTGTGGGGTTTGTGTCAAATTACGCTGTGAGACATGGTCAGCAGTTAGATTTTTCGTGTAAATACACAATCATCACCATGTACATGTCATCATTTACGCAAAACTCCCGAAACTCTAACTGATACGCTGTTGCAAAGAAGCGAAATCAAGGGGCCGAAATTTTCATCGGTTACATTTGTTTTGCCGCGCCGCGCCTGTTACTCACACAAGAATGGTGCACAGGGACGTCGAGGCCGCGACGCCTCTGCTGGGCGGGGACGATACCCGCCCGCGGTCCCGCGGGTCCTCGCGACCCGTGGTGATCGCGTTAGGGTCCCTCGCGTTCGCCGCGCTCATCGGGCTAGGCGTGTACACCCACAACGCGGGCCCTCTGCCCGGCCTCGATCTGCTGAAGAACAAGGAGAAGGTGACGCCCAAGATGTACGCGCTGATGGGGGAGTCGCAGGGTTTGCCCCAGCAGCTCAGGTCGCTGCAGTGTTACGCCAAGATGGCGAGGGAGACCGGCTCGGAGCTGGTGGTGGGTCCCGTCAAGACCAGGGCGGTGAGCGGCGGCGAGGATGAGTACGTCTCCTTCGACGCCATCGTCAAGCCCGAGCCCGGGACGTGGCGCGCCATGACCAAGGACGACCGCGCCGCGTTCCTCACCCACAACCTCGACCGCGGATGCATCACCGCGCTGCGCGATCAGGACACTATCGGAACCACCTTCGTCTCCCCCGGTGACGAGACCGTGCGCTCGGACCCCTTCACCTCGGCGAAGGACTACCAGTCCGTGGTTGACACAATCAAGGAGAGAGGCGGGAAGCCTTCGTGCGTGGCCTCCGCCGTGTTCGCCGAATGCGAAGAGGCGGGCACCGAGCTCGACTTCCAGGCTTCGAAGCACATAGACCTTCTGTCCAGCGAGGTGCGCAAGTTTTTGTTCGGCGCGTCGGACAGGAACTTCCGGGTAGTGCACGCGAGGTCCAACGCGGCGACGATGGGAATGCCGGTTTTCAAGTCGTTCACCGCGAACCAGGCGTCCATCAACATCGACCCGTTCGTCCACATGTGCCGCGAGTCCAAGTCGGGTCACGGGCTACCCACGTACGTCGCCACGGACGATATGAGCGCCAACACGCAGATGAAGCTGCAGAGCGTCGGGTGCAAGACGATCCACTCCATCCTCGGGTCGCAGAAGCTGGAGGAATGGGAGATGTCGGCGCTCGACCAGTTCATGATGGCCGACGCCACCGAGCACTACTCCATGCGGTGCACCACCATGGACATCATCGCCAGTTCATCGAGGCGCATCCGTCAGAAAATGCCGTCGAAGTGGTTCCTCAACAACGCGCAGAAGTTCCACGAGATTGCGGACGGAACCAACATGGACCAGTGCGAGGCTGGCGTCAAGATCGCCGAGGAGATTGAGGAGGCGAGCCAGCCCAAGGGCGAAGGTAAAAAGTTCGCCAAGGCGGCGGAGGCGAAAGCCAGGGCGCGCCAGACGGCGGAGGATCGTGCCGCGGTGGCTGCCGCGGGTGGGGACGGGGTTGAGATTCAGGGCCTGAACGACGCCGACGGCGGCGACGCGTTTGCCATTGCCTCGTTCCTGGCCAACGAGCAGCAGAAGGACGACCCCATCGAGAAGTTCCTCCGGGAGGTTGGAAGGGGGACCGCGCAGGGGAGGTGATCGTTGTGTCCTAATACGCCGCGCGTGTAATTCATTTCTAAGCTAGTCGTGAAAACGTCGCCGCTCTCTAAGTACTCGTGTGCCCTCATCGTCAGTCGAAGATCATGTCCTCGTCGATTTCNCCCGGGACCCTGACGAACAAGCCCACCGCGTCTGGNCCGTTCACCGTCTGCCTATCGTACCTGAACACCAGCTCCATGTGCCCGCGGTTGGACGCCACGCCTATCATCGCGTTGCTCGGGTTGGTGTGCACGCCCTGTAGACCCTTCCACAGCTGTTTGGTGTTCACCGCAACCAACGCCGCCGACCCGCTCGCGCACGCCTCCGCCAGCCGCTCCGCCGCGCCCGCCGGGTTGAGGTCCTCGTCGTCCACTCCCCCCCGTGCGTACTGGTCCTCGGCGTTTGGGAGTACGGCCAGTCCCCTGTACTCCGTCCCGAGGGTCACGCTCCCGCCCTTGGCGGTGGCGAGGTGGAGCGACCCGGCCTTTGTGGTGGCGAGCTCCGTCCGTGGGCCGACCGCCTTGAATCTCTCCGCCGCCTGGTGGGCACCCTCCGTCGCGTGCCTGTCCAGGTTGAGCCAGTAAGGCACGTTCACGACGTTCGCCTGCACGATACGCTCCAGATCCGACAGCTCGCGGCTGTTCAGCGGCCCTCCCAGCGGCACATCCTGCGCGATATCGACGAGGCCGGTGCTGGCAAAGTTCAGGAACGGCAGCGAGAGCCCTTCGCGGACGACGCGCTTGATGAGCTTCACCTCGATGTGCGTCGCCTCGCTCCCTACGAGCCCCCTCAGCACGCGGTACAGAGTCGCCGTTTCCAGCTTGACCGCGATCTTATCCTCGTTGTTGCTCGCGATCTTGTACTCGTCGAACGCCTCCTTGACGAGCAGATCCGCGTGGAGCTCCAGACCGCCCGAATCGGCGGCACCCTGCACGAGATGCAGCGTCTCCGGGGTGAACAGCACCGAGAGCTCCTTGCCCATCTTGTCGAAGATGGGCACGAAGCGCTCCAGCCAGGTCACCCCCATCGAGCTGAGCGTGCATTTGAACTTCATCCTTCCAAAGTCCTCCCCTCCGGAGCTGAAGGCGCGTGCCCCGAACACTGGCGGACTGCTCTTCTGACTGTGTGGGGTGCCTAGCCCGCCAAAACTGAGTTTTGAATTCTTCGCATCTGGACGAGCGGAAAGGGCGTCCTTCTCATTCTTTGGGGCGCATAGGAACGCCATGGATCGGAGTGGGAGTGTCGTCGCGGATGTACCGTCGACGTCCGGGGCGGGTGCTGGATCCCTAGGGGCGGGTGCTGGATCCCTAGGGGGAGAGCGGGAGATCAGGGCGAAGGTTGAAAACTGCAAGGTGAAGATCAACACCTGGGAGACGGACTTCGCGAAGGCGCACGGCAGGAAGCCCACGGGAGATGAGGTGAGGGCCGACAAGCAAGTGTACGCCATGTATCGGGAGTACCGGGTCCTCAAGGCTGACCTGGAGAAGGAGAACGCGGCGCAAACGCGAGGAGGGGCGAAGCCTTCCGCGCCAGAATCGCGGGTGCCAACAACGTCGGCTCCGCCCCTCAGGGACGTCGGGTCGAACGCCCCGAGGCCGTCGGCGCGCCGTCCCGCCGCCGATAGCAGCGACGACGAGGATGACGATGAGTGTGTGGAAGCGACGCCCGTGAAAAAGGCCGCGATCCGCTCCCGCCCCACGCAGTCGCAACCCGGACCTCCGGAGGCTCGGGCCGGTGCCCCAACGCTACCGGCTGCAGCCGCGATGCCGCCGTCAACCTCGGCAATCGCAAAGCCCGAGGCCAAGCTCCCGCCCCGCGTCGCGTCCAAGCCGGTGGGCGGGACGGCATCTTCGGGTCCCTCGCTCGCACGCGCGGGATCCGGGATGCACAAATCGGGACCGGCGATGGGAGGCTTCGCCCGCATGGCGGATCGGCGCAAAGCCGCGGCTGAGTCGTCGTCGTTTGAACCGCTGCTGTGCGACGGGCGCGGCGTGCTCGGATCGGAGGTGGTGACCAAGGCGGGAGGCGGGGGTACGAAGAGGGCGCCGGAGATGACCCTGTCCTCGTTCCTGGAGGATGACGGGAAGGAGAAGAAGAAGGCGCCCGTCGTCATGCCCGAGCCGCCCAAGCCGCCCAAGGAGAAGCGGAAGGCGCCTCCCATGCCNGTTTACGACGTGAAACCCAAGAGCAAGGCGCCCGAGCGTTCGATCGGTGAACCCGACGAGGACGAGATGTTGGCGATGATGGAGGCTGAGGAGCGCGGCACGCACCCGTCGATGCCCGCTGATGATGACGGGGAGGACTTGACAGCCGCCGAGGAGAGAGCCGCCGCTCGAGCCGCAAAGAAACGGGAGGAGGCTGTGGCCAAGAGGAACGTGCGGATGGCGGCGGAGAAGAGAAAGAACGAGGAAAATTCCGACGACGGCGATGGAGACTACAGCATGAGCGACTCGGAGGAGTTCGCGATCGCCGTGGCCAAGCCCAAAAGGCGGCGCGCTGCCGCTCCAGCAAAGTCCAAGCCCGCAAAGCCCGCCGCCGCAAAGCCCGTTAAGGCCGCCGACGCACCCGCGGCTGAGCCGGCGAAACAGATGTCCGCCCGAGAGAGAGCGGAGGCTCACAGCGCCGCGAGGAACGCGGCGTACGAGGCTGAGCTCGCGAAGAAGGAGAAGAAGCGCACCGCGAGTCGCGTCAAGCCCCTCGAGTCTGCCGACTGGCGCGGCGCCGGTGACGAGGCCCCCGAGGCTCCGGTTCCCGAGAGGAAGCCCGCCAAGAAGAGCAAGAACGCCCACGGAAACTTCGTCAAGATGAACCTGAACAAGAGGAACACGTACAAGAGCAAGATCAAGAATGGTGCCAAGAAGACGGGCAAGAATTCACGGTACAGCAACTGGAACAGCAAGGAGAGGCAACGGAAGGCGGTGCCGGAGCCCACCGAGGACGGCCAGTCCGTGTGGCAGCAGGGCGACTGGGCTGATCGGAACGCGGCGAAGAAGGTGACCGAGGAGGACAAAAAGAAGGCGATGGAGCAGGCGAAGGCGGAGCATCTCAACCAGGCGGCCGGCATGAAGCAGTCCGCGGCTGCCATCGCCGCGGCTGAGGCGCGAGAGAAGCTCGAAAAGCCGAGCCCCGAGCTCGACGCGGCGTGCGCCGCCGCGCGCGCGAACCCGACGGAGGAGGCGCTCGTGGACATCCTTCGACGGGTGTTTGGCCACTCGGACTTCCGGTCCGGTCAGCTCGAGGTGATCCAGCGGGTGCTTCGAGGCGGGTCCACGCTGGCTCTCCTGCCCACTGGCGCGGGTAAGTCGCTGACTTATCAGCTCCCCGCGATGCTCCTTCCCGGTCTCACCCTGGTGGTGTCGCCGCTGCTGGCGCTCATGACCGATCAGCTCCGCGGCTTACCCCCGGCGTTACCCGGTGCCGCGCTTCGCAGCGATCAGAGCCCCGCGCAGCTGTTCGGCACCCTGGACGAGTTACGAGCCGGGCGCCTCAAGGTGCTCTTCGTGTCCCCGGAGAGGCTGCTCAACGAGAGGTTTCTGTCCGACCTGCGGTGTGTGCCCGGGGGCGTATCACTGGCGGTCGTGGACGAGGCGCACTGCGTGTCCGAGTGGTCCCACAACTTCCGTCCGGCGTACCACCGCCTGGGACGCATCTTGCGATCCAGGCTTCAGCTTCACGGTCCCGTGCTGGCCCTCTCCGCCACCGCGACTGAGCGCACCGAGCGCCATCTCAGGTCTCAGCTGTGCATCCCGAAGGACGGAGCGTATCGCAACGACACGATCAGGCCGAACCTGACCCTCGCCGCCATGCGCGTCCCGGGCAACTCCAGGGACCCCACGCTGCTGTACATGCTGACGAAGGAGCCGGGGTACAGCGAAGGGTCGGTCATCGTGTACACCGCGTTTCAGAACCAGGCGGAGACGGTGGCTTCGTACCTGCAGACCAAGGGCGTGGTCGCCAAGGCTTACCACGCGGGGCAGCAACCGAAGGATCGCGCCAGGACCCAGGCGCAGTTCTTCGGCGGCAGCGTGCGGGTGGTCGTCGCGACGGTCGCCTTTGGCATGGGCCTCGACAAGCCCGACATCCGCGCCGTGGTCAACTACAGCCTCCCGAGGTCACCCGAGGCGTACATCCAGCAGGCGGGACGCGCCGGTAGGGACGGACAGCCGGCGCGGTGCGTGTCGTTCATCGACCCCAAGGACTTCACCAGGCTACGATCGCTGTCCTTCAGCGACGGCGTGGACAGGATCACGGTGCTCAAGCTCCTCGAGAAGGTGTTCCTGGGCAAGCAGAAGGACGCAGTCGCCGAGGGCCGACAGACCGTGGGCGCCCTGATCGTGCAGAAGCTCGAAAAGGAGTTGGACATGCGCGGTGAGGTGATTGAGACGGTGTTGTCCTGCCTGGAGCTCTGGGACGACGCGGAGATTGCGCGACGATGCGCGGCGACGGCGAGTGAGGACGGGACCGNGNNNGTCGAGGCTCAGGNGGAGGACCCTAACGACGACGGCCGGGGNCACCTCATCAGGGTTCTGCCGGACATGCGCGCCACGTGCGAGCTCAGGTTCCACGGTAAGACGCCCGAGCAGCTGGCGACGCAGTGNCCGCTCGTCGCCGCCGTGCTGCAGATCGGCGGCAAGCCCAAGTCTGGAGCGTACAGGTTCTCCGTGGCNGAGGCTGCGCGTCAGATGGACGACGGCTTGGAGGAGGTCAGCGCGCAGTTGCAGGCTCTCAGCGCCAACGGAGAGGCTGCGTACGAGCTCACGGACCGCGCCGTCGGGTACGAGATCCTCCATCCCCCGCCCGACCTCCGCCAGCTCGCGGCTGCCCTCGCGGACCACCTCATCAAGGTGGAGGCGTCCTCGGTTGAGAAGCTGGACACGGTTTACGGGGCGCTNATCGCCGCGGCGGACTGCGAGGACGACGAGTCCCAGGGTGCGACGCTGAGGACAAGCCTCGAGGCGTACCTCGGCGGCGACGGGACGTTCCACGTGCCCGACCTGACCGACGTCGTGTCCAAGGAGGAGCCTAAGAGGCTGCGCGACGACGTCCGGGAGTTGCTCACCACCCGAAGCGGAGGCAAGGCGGGCGGCGCGGGGGCCATGTCCGCCAGGGCGGTGGCGAGGGTGTTGCACGGTCTCGGGTCGCCGGCGTATCCGGCTCAGGAGTGGAGAAGGAACGATATCGGGAAACGCATGTGGGAGAAATACGTGGGGACGGACTTCAACCTTCTGGTGAAGGTGGCGTCCGAGGAGCTTTTCGCCATGAGAGGCATCCCTTCAAAAAAGGGGACAAAATAGTCATAGCAGGTTGGCTAATACAAGAGCCTAACTATCCTTCTTCGCCGCCGCCTCTTCCTTCTTTGGTTCCTCTGGGACGGAACTGAACCCGAAGAAACCGGTGACCGCCGAGGTGGTCTTGTTCAGTCCATCCGCGACCGCCTCGCCCGTATCCGACAGCCCCTTCCCGATGGCCTGCCCAGTGTCTGCGATGCCTTGGCCGATGGCGCCCACTCCCCCGACGATCATGTTCCCACCCTCAGCCACGCCGCCGACCACCGAGCCGCCGATGGATAGCAGCCCCTCCCCGACCGCCGAGATATCCTTCGTGAGCGAGTCCAGAATCTCCTGCTGAAAGTCCTTGATGATCTCGTTGAGCAGGCCAGCGGCGCACTCCCTGGCCAGCATGCCAACCTTGCCCGTGAACTTCTCCAGCTGCCAAGACTTGAACTTGAACGCTTTGTCGCTCACGGCAAGGATGTTGATGTTCCACTCCGTGAACGTCAAATGTTCCACGCTCAGTACCAACTTTCGCTTCTTCCGTTTCTCCGCCTCCGTCTCCTCCGGGGGCTTCTGGTTCACCCGCTCCAACAGCGTGATGAGCGCGTTTAATTTATTGGTGACATCCGCACCCGCCGACTGGATGCCGGTGCTGATGTTGCCGGGGAGCGCCGCCGCCTGCGCCGTGACCTCCTTGAGCTGCTTATCGATCTCCGCCTGAGCGGAACTGAAGGTGTCGGTGACTGACGAGAAGAATGACGTTTCCTTCACCTCGATGTTCTTCTCCTTGAGCACCGCGGCTGCCTCCTCGGCGAGCCTCTTCTCCTCCTGCGCCGCCACCAACGCCTCCTCCTCCCTGTTTATCTCGTCCGCCAGCTGCGCCGCGGTCTGCCTGCGTATACCCTGGAAGTTGCGTATCTTCTTCCCCTTCCCCGGGTCGAACACCTCGTCGATGTACACCACGGCTCCGTGCACCGCGATTTGCTCAACCTCGCCCAAGTTCCATCCGACGACAAAGTTACCTTTGCCCCTTATACCCGCCAGGCTCAGCGGGTTACACCGCACCGTCACCCGTTCCATGGACACCAGGAACGGGGCGTTGAACGCGCCCGTGGGCGGGTTGCCCATCCTGAACCCCTCCACCGTCGCCGTCGCCGTCGTGGGCGTCGCGCCGGGTCGGACCCGGACGGCATCGATCTGGACGTCGCACGCCAGCTTCGCGCGCATCTTGGTCAACACCTTCTTCGTCACGAACGCGTCGAAGCGCGCCACGAGCTTGCCGTGGTTGTACTTCACCCACGCGGCGAGCAGGCACAGGACGGTGACCAGGACGGCGACGATGCGCAGCCACGGCAGGCCCGAGACGAACACGGCAACGCGCCCAGCGAAGTTGACACCGAGGAGGGGCACGAACGGTTCGTCGATGACGTGCACCTCGTCGGCGGCCGCGCGGAGGATCGCCGCCGCGCGATCAACCGAATCAGCCAGACCCTTTGGGTCGGCGTAGGACGACATGTGCGCTCCGCTCCCCCCTCAGTCTGCGCCGAGGCCTCTGCTCCAAATCCAAAAATTGGCGTCGAGGTGACAGACACAGCACAAAAGATCTTCACGGGCCTCGCGTCCCGTCAGTCCCGTGGCGCGGAGGGGTTTAGGGTTGTAACATGGAGGAGCTCCTGAACCAGCAAGATGACCTTCTGAAAGTTGGCGAGGATCTGTTGCGGCGGTCCAGCGATGCCATGAGGGAGGCGGTGGGTCCCGATGCGCTGCGCAAAGGTTACGAGGTGTGGATGGGTTTTTACCACGCCGTCGACTGGACCGAGTCGTGGATCCGATGCNTGCTGGCGATGGAGATCCTGACCCTCGTCGCCGCGCTGGCTCTGCGGAAGAGTGAGACGGCNCAGACGGTGCTGTTCGTGTGGTGCATGCTCGTGGCCTTCTCGGCGAGGACCCTGAACGAGTTGGGCGGGCGACACTGGCGTTCCTTCTCGAAGCAGGACTACTTCGATGAGAGCGGGTTCTTCATCAGCACGGTGCTGTCGACGCCGATGATGGTCACGCAGGTGGTGGTGCTCGTGAACTTCTTCCGGCTGATGGTGTCGATGATGATCAAGACGAAGCGCGCGCAGCTCCGGGCGAGGGCGAAGAAGGATGAGTAGGTAGTGTCGATGCGCTGAAAAACTTAGCTATAGCGTCAAGAAGCCAAGGGCTCCAGAGGCTCCCCGTCCCGGGCGAAGGTCGGCCATCCCTTCTCCCTCACGTCGTCGGGTAACGCGAGCCACGCCGACGCGATCGCCCCCGCGAGCG
>JGI20151J14362_10003762_pt1 | contig 10300 bp, 8 predicted proteins | sample COG_01_FD_14362 | JGI IMG/M metagenome (IMG submission 14362) | reverse complement strand
CGGCGTTTCGAGGCCCGCCCCGCCGGGGGGGGGGATCTCGCACCTTTGCGAGGGGGATGGTGTGCGCGGGGGCGGAGGTGTGGCCGACTCCGGCGGCACCCCTGATGATGTCAGCCTCGAACTTGTCCGCGCTGTCCTCGATGCCGGCCTTGGCCTGCGTGCGGGTCAGCGCGCCGTTGATTCCGGACGTCGCCTTGGTGCTGTTGCCGCCCAGAAAGGGGCATTTGTCGAGGAGCATGACGCGGCCGCCGTGCTCGAGGACGGTGTGCGCGGCGGAGAGCCCCGCGAGGCCTCCGCCGATGACGATGACTTGTTCGGCCATGGCGCGAGTTTTCCTTCTTTGAAGACACGAAAAAGGGTGCGCGCGGGCGGGGTTGTTGTGTGGGTCCCCGCGCCTCGGATCCTCCAAAAAGCGAACATCACGAGGAAGGTGAGTCAGCAGACGAGATCCAAAATCCATCGGTCCGGGCGCCGAGGGTGAGTCGAAGCTCGTACGAAAACTAGTCACAGAATGGACTAAAAGTATATTCGCATCGTATGGGTAAAGCCGATCATTAACCACAATTATGGGAATAAATCCGGAGGCAGCAGAGAACCGTCCAACAAGTCGAGTTCCTCAACGTCTCCTCCGAGTCTCCTGCACTCCGAGGAGCGCCGGTGTATCCGCGGCGGCTCGAAGCGTCCTCAGCCGCCTCACGTAGGAACGAGACACGTTTGTGAAGGGACACCCGGCGGAGCGCGCGCGAGGTGGTCCCGGGGCGAGAGGGCGACGGAGAGTAAGTCCCCGGGCGACTCGGACTCGTGTTGGTAATTGGCGTGAGGGAGACCATGTCGGCCCACCTCTCGGCGCTGCCGTGGTGCGAGAACTGCAAGCAGGAGGTCGAGGCGGAGACCAACGAATCGAACGGCTTCACGTGAGTCCGAATATCCCCGAATTTTCCCACGCGCGCCCCACCCGCGCGGCGATTCCCAAATGGCCCCTCGCATAATTGTGCACCCCGCCGACTTTCCGCTCACCGCGCTCCCCCGCCTTTCCCAACAGATGCTGCACCCAGTGCGGTAAAATTCTCGACGATAACGTCTTCAGCACCGACCCGACGTTCAGCAAGACCGCGGGCGGCGCCACCCAGGTCGACGGCAACTTCGTCCCGGAGAGCGGCGTCACCGCCAACGTCGGTCGAGGCACCAGGGGCGGTCGCATCTTCGGCCTCCAGGTTGACTCGCACGAGAAGACCATCAACAAAGGAAAGTACGAAATCTCGCAAGTCGCCGATAGGCTCGGCATCAGGCCCAGGGAGGACATCGCCAACGCCGCGCACCGCCTGTACAAGCTCGCGGTGCAACGCAACTTCACGCGGGGCCGGCGGACCCAGCAGGTGGCGGCGGCGTGTCTCTACATCATCTGCCGGCAGGAGTCCAGGCCGTACATGCTCATCGACTTCTCCGACGTGGTGCAGACCAACGTGTACGTCCTGGGCGCGGTGTTCTTACAGCTGTGCAGGCTGCTGCGGCTGGAGCAGCACCCGCTCATCAGCAAGCCCATCGATCCGAGCCTCTTCATCCACAGGTTCGCCGATCGGCTCACACTGGGGCGCAAGATGCACGCGGTGGCCAACACAGCCCTGCGCCTCGTCGCGTCCATGAAGCGGGACTGGATGCAGACCGGGCGACGGCCCTCGGGCGTGTGCGGCGCCGCACTATGGGTCGCCGCACTGCTCCACGGCTACGAACGGAGCAAACGGGACGTCGTGGCCGTCGTGCACGTGGGCGAAGCGACGCTGCGAAAGCGAGTGACTGAGTTTGAGAACACGCCGTCCGCGATGTTATCCGTGGAGGAGTTCGACGTCCGCGCGAAGGACTACGAGAAGGAGCAGGCGGCGCTCGCGGAGAGCGGCGTGCCCCTCCTGCTGGGCTCCGCGGGTGCCATGACGTGCCTCACATGCGTCCATAAGGATCACGACGGCGCCACGCACTTCGCGCACGGCATGTGCCGACAGTGCTACCTCGAGTACGCGAGGGTGAGCGGCGGCGCGCGGGGCGGCGAGGACCCGCCCGCGTTCCAGGCGGCGGAGGCGAAGCGCGATAGGGACGCACAGCTGGCGTTACCCGCGCCGGAGCGCGCGGGGGCGCTGCCCGCGCCGACGCCGACCCTCGCGCTTCCGGCTCCCGCCGCGAAGGGGACCAACAAAAAAGGGAAGAAGATGTCCGCGAAGGAGGCGAGAGAGGCGATGGAGGCGATCGAGCGCGAGGTCAGGGCGAAGGCCAAGGCTGACGCCGCCACTAGGGCCAAGACCTCGACTCCGAAGGTGTCGGACAAGTTTCTGGAGGATGAGATGGAGCGGGCGCTCGACGAGCAAAACACGCACTTGGGCGAGTTCGCGGTGATGACCGGCCTCCGGCACAAGAAGGATTCAAAAGTCAAGCGCGAGCGGCTCATGTCCCCGGAGGCGGAGGTGCCCGGTAAGAGCGTCGCGCCGGAGGTTGCGGACGCCGCCGTGCAGCTGTTAAAGACGCTGATTGGCGACGCGAGGGCGACGAAGGTTTGCCTGCCGCTCGCGAGGGACGGCCGGGCTAAGGGCGCCTCGAACGGCAAGCACCTCTCGTCCGCTCACCCGGACGCCAAGACGGACAAGAAAGGGATCGGGTCCGGCGGGCGCATCGCCGCCGCGGACGAGACCCAGCTCCACTTCCTCGTCGCGAACGGGTGCTTCGACTCGAGCGCCGTCGCGAGGATTAAAAAGTTTACAAAGCACGACGTCGAATACATGCTCGCGACGCCCTTGCCCATCAAGCGGCACGTGACGATGGGCGCGCCGCCCGTGTCCGTGCCCGGGCGCGTCGCCGCGACGATCGCGCCGCCCAAGGTTGACAAGAAGAAGGTCAAGTCCATCCTGAAGGTGAAGGATGAGGAGGATCCGGAAACGGATACCGACGCCGAGCCCGATACATTTTCCGACGTCGACGACGAGGAGATCGATAACTACATCCACACCGCCGAGGAGGTGAAGCTTCGACGCGTGATCTGGTCCGAGCTGAACAGGGACTACCTGGAGACGCAGGCTGCGAAGGAGGCGGCGGTCGCCGCGGCGCCACCCGCGCTGCCGGGAACCGGGGGCGAGCCCGGGAAAGGGGGCAAGAAGCGGAAAAAGTACACGCACCAGGTGCCCGCGGACACCGCCGCGGAGGCGGCGCAGCAGATGCTCTCCAGCAAGAAGATCTCGTCCAAGATCAACTACGACGCCCTGAACGACCTGTTCAAGCAGGACGAGCAACAGAACGAGCGCGCGAAGAAGGGCAAGACGAAGGGGAGCGGGCGGGCGGACGCGGGTATCGATACATCCGCCGGACCCTCGGCTCCCGCGCAAGGTCCCGGGAAAGGACGGCTCTCGAGGCTGGCGGGCGGCGGCGGCGGCCTCGGCGGCCTGGGCGGGTCCAAGGGCTTGGGCGGCGGCGGGCTCGGGTCACGGCTCGCGGCGGGCGCGACCCTCGCGTCCGGCGGGGAGACCAACGCTCAGGCGGAGACGGCGGCGGCGGCGGTTGGCAGCAAGTTTGACTCGATCGCCGCGGCGGTTGACATTCGGCCCAAGCAGACGGCACGGAAGAGCAGGGGTCTCAGCGCCGCGACGCTGGCGATGGCGGGCAAGAGGAAAGGCGGGAAGAAGGGTTCCGAGGCGACCAACTGAGGCGACTTCCTACTAGGATCCCTTGTAACGATACGACGACGCAACTGCGCAGCTTTTTGTGCGAATTAAATAAAATGATCGATCGGTCCGGGTCGAGCCCGAGGGTGTCATCACTCACCGACTTTGTCTCAGACGAAGTGGTCGTGACCTTTGCTGTATATTTTCTTCACCAGCGCGGCAATCTCCGCGTCGCTCCCACCCTCGCAAACCTTCCTGTGCAGCTCCTGCTTGATGTGGTTGTTCACCAGCTCCGTGAGTCCGCGCCTGAGCACGGGGTGGAGCTTGATCTCGGCGCCCTCCGCGAGGAGCTCCTCGGGCTGGAACCAGCCCCAGGTCTCGTACTCCTCGTTGCACATCACCATCGACGCCTTCTCCTCGTCGGTGATCTCCGCGGTCATGATGACGTTGATGTCCGCGGTGCCGTTCCCGCACGGCTCCTGCTTGCGGAACTGCCACAACATCGTCTGCGCGCACACGAACGACCACCGCGAGGGGTCGATCTCGAGCTTGGTCTCGCGCTTGCAGTTGCGCGCGGCCGCCTCCTCGATGGTATCGCCCGCCTTCATGCGGCCGCCGAGGAACCACCAATCCGGCTGCGGCTCCACCTTGCGCTTGCCGAGCATCGCGTTGCCTTGCGAGTCCGTCAGGAATATGTCCGCGCAGCCCTTGACGAAGACGTCCAGGGCGCGGCTGTACTCCACGTCGTCCAGGAAAGTGCTGTTGCGCGTGTACGTGCCCGTCACGTAGTGGGGCAGGCCCAGGAACGGGTTGTTCGTGTCATCCGCGGTCGGCATGGTGTCCGTCGTCCGTGTGTGGCGCGCCGTCGATCTGCGATGGGTGTTGAAGCACTTTTTCCGGGACGTGTGGTGCCGATCTGCCGATTTGAGGCCCACAGCGCCGGAGTCGACGGTTCGATTTTACTTTCAAAATCACGATCAAAGTTGAAAGCAACCATGGGTCAAATCGATTTTGCCTATCGAACCACCGATCAGGCAAAAAGACGGCGAATGATCGACGACCCGCACGTTTCACTCGCGCCGATCTGAGACGAGCCCTCTAGTAGAGACCCGATACCGACATCCCGCTCACTTCACGGCGCGCCATCGCGTAGGCCTCTCTGGTGTGATCGGTCGGTAGGCATGGGCGAAACCCCGGAAAGTCTCAAGGCTGCGGCGAACGCTCTGTTCAAAGGTGCGCGTCTCTCGGTATTCCCACGTCACGCTCCGATCCGAAGGTTTTCGATCCGCGGTTTCGCCCGCTAACCTGACCGCCCGTGTCCCCCCCCGCGTTCCACAGAGCACAAATACGCCAAGGCGGTCGAGGCGTACAGCCGCGCGCTGGAGGTGTCACCCAACAACGCCGTCCTCCTATCCAACCGCGCGTTCGCACACGTCAGACTGGAGAACTACGGCAGCGCCATCGCAGATGCGTCCAGCGCCGTCGAGTCCGACCCGAACTACATCAAGGCGTACTATCGCCGCGGGACGTCGCAGTACGCGCTCGGACACCTCGCCGATGCGCTCAAGGACTTCAAGACGGTGTGCCGGATGCAGCCGCAGGACCGGGACGGGCGCTTGAAGCTCAAGGAGTGCGAGAACGCGCTGCGAAAGAAGAGATTCGAGGAAGCCATCGCCGCGCCCGAGGACGAACTCGTGAAGATCTCCGACACGGTGGACGTCGACGCCATGGTCATCGACTCGACGTACGACGGCGCACATCTGGGCGACGACAAGGTCATCACGCAAACTTTCGTCGAGGACATGATCGCGCGGTTCAAGGACCAGAAGACGCTCGCGTTCAAGTACGCTTTTGAGATTTTGATGCAGTCCAAAGCCATCCTGGAGGCGCTGCCCACGCTGGTGGACGTGCCGGTGCCGGAAGGGACGCACTTCACCGTGTGCGGCGACGTGCACGGGCAGTTCTTCGACATGTGCAACATCTTCGACCTCAACGGCCACCCGAGCGCGAGTAACCCGTATTTGTTCAACGGAGACTTCGTCGACCGAGGGTCGTACTCCACCGAGGTGATCATGACGCTGCTCGCGTACAAGTGCATGGACCCGTCCTGCGTCCACCTCGTTCGCGGCAACCACGAGACGGCGGCGATGAACAAGATGTACGGCTTCGACGGTGAGGTCAAGGCGAAGTACTCCGTGAAGCTCGCAGATCTCTTCCAGGAGGTGTTTCAGTACCTGCCCCTCGCCATCGTGCTCGGGACGAAGGTCTTCGTGGTGCACGGCGGTTTGTTCAGCAGGGACGGCGTTACATTGGACGACCTGCGTAAGATCGACAGGTTCCACGAGCCGCCCGATAGCGGCGAGTTCTGCGAGATGCTGTGGAGCGATCCGGGCCCTATGCCGGGGCGGCAGCCGAGCAAACGCGGCGTGGGCGTCGCGTTCGGCGCCGACGTGACAAAGAAATTTTTGGAATTGAACAACCTGGAGCTGGTGGTCCGTTCGCACGAGGTGAAGGACGAGGGTTTCGAGGTGGACCACGACGGCAAGCTGATCACGGTGTTCAGCGCGCCCAACTACTGCGACCAGATGGGGAACAAAGGCGCGTTCATTCGGTTCGAGAGCGACATGACGCCGCACTTTACGCAGTTTGAAGCGGTGCCGCACCCGCCGTCCAGGCCCATGCAGTACGCCAGCAACAGCCACATGTTCCAGTGAGCGCGTCGCGAGTGTATTAGACTCTAGTCTATGATGATACGAATAGACCGAAGGTACCCGAGAGTGCGCGGTCCTGACGGGCGAGTCGAGCAGCGCTTCACGAAAGCGCGCCGCCCGCAGTCGGGAAAGGTTTACTCCCTCCTTCGTAAATGTCAGCGCCAGTTTACCAGTTTGGCCACGTAGCATCTTGTTTTTTTGCTGAGCAGTCGAAGGGGCGCTTCAGCATAAGGGGCGCGCACGCGGGTCGAAAGCGAAGGGTTCCGGCATGGGGGCGTGCGGAAGCAAGAAGGATGAGGAGACCGTCATCGTCTACGACGAGCGCGACCGCCCTCGGCGCGTCAGCGTGACTGAGTACGGGCAAATCAACGACGCGCACCAGCGCAAGTTGAACAACATGGGATACGACAACGCGGGCCCGTCGGCNAATCCGTACGTGCAGCGGAGCGGGGTTCGCGACGAGGTCCGGGTGGAACCCATCCCGGAGTACGTGGTGGACTATCGCAAGGACGGGGCGCAGCTGAAGGAGGAGCTGCAGCGGGATAAGCTGCAGCAACGCGAGATGGAGGAGAGGGACAGCGGCACCGAGGGTCGCCTGGTGACGAGGGGCGCGTCAGAACCGAGCCTGATGGACCAGCACGGGTCGCCGACGTCGGCGAAGGGCGATTCCATCAAGGACGGCGAGTGCATCGTGTGCCTCGACGCGCCCAGGACGCACCTGATGCACCCGTGCGGGCACCTGTCCATGTGCGAGCGGTGCGCGGGGACCCTCATGGCGTCGGTGCTGCCTAAATGCGCGGTGTGCAGAAAGGACGTGGACTCCATCGTCAAGGTTTATAAATGACGCTAAAGTACCCCGGTGCACTTTGTAACATAAAAAGAAACGAGATTCGTGTACATGTTGTACTCGACGCGGCGACGACACGTCATCGGCTCACCAAGTCACCAAGCGTCGTCGTCGTCGCCCATCGCCGCCGCCTGCAACTCCCGCGTCACCGACTGTAAAATCTCTGCGCACCTCTCTGGCGCCGTCGTCGGCGCGCACATCACGTACAGCACGTTACCCAGCGGCCTGGCCTGGATGGAGTGCGCCCGGAGCTTCAACACGATCTCCTTCGCGGCGCCGCTGCTGTACCCGCCCCCGGACCCGTCGTCCACCTCCACCGCGAGCACGCAACCGATGGACGTGACGCCCTTGACGTTGGGAAGCATCGATAACTCATTCACCGACGCGACGTCCCAGAGCTCCCTCAGCCTCAACGTCGCGTTGGGACCGCGTCCGTGTTTGGGCTGCTCGCGGTCGATGAGCAGCCCGCCGTCGGATCCACCGCGAAACCCGCCCCCGGCATCGACGCCCTCCACGATCAAGTTCGGGTTCGCCTCGGGGTCCCTGTAAATGAACAAAACAAGTCGTCAGCTAATCGCCGATGCAGCAAAAATGAAAAGAAGCGCACCGGTACATTCTCAGCGCCTCAGCCGCGACGGCGCACCCCACCGGGTACGCCGTGTACGAGTGCCCGTGGAGCAGCGCGTGCATCTTCGTCGGTCCCCTGAAGGCGTCGAATACCTCCTCGGTCGCCGCGGTGACCGCGAGCGGCACGAGCCCGCCGGTGAGGAGCTTGGCGTAGCACGACACGTCGGGGGCGCATCCGTCGCCCAAGAGCTCCCACGCGCCCTCGGCTCCGAGCCGCCAGATCCCGGCGAATACCTCGTCGAGAACAACGGGAAGCCCCCGCTCTTTGCACGTCAAGATGAGGACGCGCTGGAAGAGGGGGTCGATGAGGTCCATGCCCCCCGCGCCGTGTAGCACGCACTCCATGACGAGCGCCGCAACCGGGGCCGCTTTCGGGTCGGCTTCCACATCATCCAGGATCTTTTCGACTGCGCCTCGGTATACCCCGAATAACTCACTTTTGTCCCTCGTCGCCCAGTCAAAAGCCCCACCGCGTGTCTCCCACCCACGTGTCGCCTCGTCCACGCCCCACGTACCACCCACCGCCGCGAACTCGGGCCTGATCCCGTCCGTCGGCTGCGTCACCACCCACCGACCTTTCCGCAACTGCAGCGTGGGCGGGTTCATGAACAAACCCCGAGGCTTGTACCACGGCGTCTGGAGCGGGCCGGTGAACACGCTCGGCGCCTGCATGTCCATCGTACCGAGCGTATCCCCGTGGTAGCTACCGTCCAGCGCGAGCACCTGCACCTGCGGGAGGGTATCCGCGGTGTCAATCGCGGACGCGGCGCCCGCCTCGACGTGACCTTTCCGGACGTAATACGCTCGGATGGCCATCTTCACGGCAACCTCCATGGCGGTGGACCCGTTGTCGGAGTAGAACACCCGTGTGGCCCACGACCGGCCGGCGCCGAGGAGTAAACCCCTGGCGGCGTCCAGCGCGGCGTCGTGGGCGTTCTCGGGGAACATGACGTGCCCCCAGCGACCCGCCGCGTGCGCCGCCGCTCGCACGAGTCTGTGCTGGAGCTCTTTACTGACGCCCTGGGTCCACCAGCTCGCGGCGCCGTCGAACCGCAGCTGCACCGACCCGGGCCCCGCGCCCTCGGCGTCCTCGACGTATATCCCAAAGTCCTCCCCGCTCCTGCTGTCGATCACGGCGACGTTCTCCCTCGGGACCATGTCGTGTTGCGTGAACGGCCACCACAGAATCTTACGAGCCTCGTCGGGAGTGCCCTGCAACTTCGCGATCCTCGCGTCGTGCCATCGCACCAACCGTCCGAGCAGCGCGTCGAACGTGGCGGAACCCTCGTCCATCCACTCGAATATCTCCTCGCCGCTTCCCGCGGTCGCGCCCCCCCCGACCACCCTGCGCTCGGGGACCCGCGGCAGCCGGAAAGTCGGGCACCCGTGAACCGACTCGGCGTACTTTTCGACAGCGTCAGAGTTACCTAGGCCAGACCCACCGTCAGCCACCACCACGGCCACGACATCGTACCCCCGCATGGACAACACGTCGAGTGACGTCAGCGTGGTGGATATCCCGCCCAGGTTGCCGTCGCCCACCAAGATCGCGGGCATTCTCATCGGTCGGAGTAAATCGCACTGGAGAGTGCCGCTGGGACCCGGGGAGCACACGCCGCCCGCGGTTTCAACGAGCGCGATGCCCGCGCCCCCCGAGCGTTCGTTGGGCCCCACGACGGTGTCCGCGAACTGCGCGAGCTGCTGGGTCATGGACGCGAGAACGGCTCTGTCGGATACGAACCGTCCTTCCTCGGCGACGGCGACGTGCGGGCCGACGGCTCGGCGCCAAGCGTACTCTGTGTGCGCCCTGTAACAAAACAAAACACGACGTCAGTCTAATTGCCCGTACGCAAATAAAAATAAGCTCACCAGAAGTTACCGGTCGGCCCCCCGCCGTCGGTGAGGGGTAGGTCCGTCCCGCCCGAGGCGCGCCCGGCGGCGGTGGCGGCGTGGTGTCCCATCGTGCTCATGCTGGGCCCCTGGCCGATCGCGCCGGTGGCCTTCTCCGCGACGAACGATGCGTCCGAGTCGTCTGGGAATCCGGTCTGCACGGGCTTGAGGTAGAAGGTTGGGAGTCCGTGCCTGCGGGCGCTGCGCGCGAGTCCGGCGGACACCAGCGTCTTGCCCACCGCGGTGTTGGCGCCCCACACGCAGAACGCGGGGACCTCGAGGCTCAGGTTGCCCGCCGCGAGCACCGGGGTGTGGAAGCCCCTGAGGGCACCCCGGAGATTTACCAATCTCCCGATCGTCGACCTGATTCCTCCCACGTCGCGGGCACCCTCGGCGGCGAGCCAGTGCCCGGTGTGGGTCAGGGAAGCCAGCCCGATGAGTCTGCGGGCTCCTCGAGATGCCATGTTCGGATCGCGCGCGCGCTGTCACCCTCTCGACTCGCTCGCGATGCGTCTGCCGCCTCCCCGAAGCGCAGTTCGTTGTGTTTAGTGACGTGAGATGACTCGGCAACCCTCCGCTTTTCC
>JGI20151J14362_10003757_pt1 | contig 10303 bp, 8 predicted proteins | sample COG_01_FD_14362 | JGI IMG/M metagenome (IMG submission 14362) | reverse complement strand
ATGGAATATGGCTCGGGCGCGGTGATGGCCGTGCCAGGACACGATCAGCGAGACTGGGAATTTGCTAAAAAGTATGACCTGCCGATCAAACAGGTTATAGCGAGCCAGCCTGATGGCCCGTCGATCCTCGATCAAGCGGTGACGGCTAAAAATACCGTGATCAACTCTGGTCAATTCGACGGATTAGGTTTTGATGAGGCCTTTTCGGCGATTACCGATGCCCTGGAAGGCAAAGGCCTCGGTGCGCGTCGGATCAATTATAGGTTACGAGACTGGGGGGTTTCCCGGCAGCGCTATTGGGGTTGTCCAATCCCTTTCATCCATTGCGAGCAGTGCGGTGCGGTGCCGGTCCCTGAAGAAGACTTGCCGGTCGTGTTACCCACCGATATCCAGTTTCAAGGCGTTGGGTCGCCTCTTAAGACCCTGTCTGACTGGTCACGCGTACCCTGCCCGAAGTGTGGCGGTCCTGGTGAGCGCGAAACCGATACGTTCGATACGTTCATGGAGTCCTCTTGGTATTACGCGCGATTTATGTCGAGCGATGCTGAGGCTGCGATGCTAGATGATCGGGCGACCTATTGGGGGCAAGTGGATCACTATGTGGGTGGGGAGGAGCACGCGATTCTGCATCTGCTCTATGCGCGTTTCTTTCACAAAGTCATGCGAGACCAGGGCTTGGTGCAAACCAATGAACCGTTTACAAATCTTTTGGCGCTTGGAATGGTTTTACAAAATGGCAGCAAGATGTCGAAGTCTGCAGGCGACGCCGGTGACCCACAGCATCTTCTGGATCAGTTCGGTGCCGATGCGGTCCGCATGGCAATGATGTTTGCGGCGCCGCCGGAGCAAAGTTTTGAGTGGTCAGAAAATGGCGTAGAGTCGGCTTTTAAGTGGCTTCGGACTCGGCTTTGGACAACGGTCCAAAACCATGTTGCCGAGGGCGCAGCCGAGGCCATCGACCCGGCCCGTTTGGATGAGTCCGATAAAGGGCTGCGGCGAGTCACCCATGAAACATTAAGCAAGGCATTCGATGATTATGGTCGGCGGCTGGCGTTTAATACGGTCGTTGCGGCAGCGATGACGTTGATGAATCAGATTAATAAGTTTGACGGGCGTTCTAGTGAATCTCGGGCCGTATTGCGCGAAGCGTTAAAAGCCGTTGTGCTGGTTTTGTCGCCCATCACGCCCCACATCTCAACCGCCTTATGGCGGAGGTTGACCGGCGAAGAATTGAGCCAGGCTCAGTGGATGGCAACCGATGAGCGTGCGCTGGTTAAAACCTCAATTGAGCTTGTTGTCCAGATCAATGGGAAATTACGAGCAAAGCTCGATGTGGCGGCGGATATTGATGAATCCAACATTCGCCAAAAAGTGGCAGAATTGCCCAATTTGACGCAATACTTTGAGGGTAAACAAATCCGAAAGGTGATTTACGTGCCTGAAAAATTGATCAATTTTGTGGTGAATTGATGCGGATATTCTGGGCCTGCTGCCAAGGACTCATGTTGGTCGTGCTCGTTGGTTGCGGCTATCAGCTGAGTCCGCCGGTGTCATTGCAGGGCGTTGAGGTGTCGGTTGCGGCAGGCATTGATTCATCCGTGCAGCGCTTGCTCGAGCAAGGGCCGCGCCGGGCAGAAGAAACCAAGGCTGGGCCGCCGCTATCGTTAATCCTTCACGAAGAAATTTATACAAAGTTCCCGATTGCAGCAGCAGCGTTTGATGAGGCAACCGAGTTCGACGTGACACTGCAGTGGGTCTTCTCGCTTAAGAATGATCGAGGTGAACGGCTGCTTGATGTCGAGCGCATCACAGCGAACGCTTATCTGACCAGACACAATCAACGTTTGGTTGCCGCCAGCGAGACCGAAGCCGCCCGTCTGATGCAATTGCGTGCTGAATTAGCGAGTCAATTGCGAGACCGTATCCAGCCCTGGCTTGATGGGAGTAGGTCAAAGTGACTGAGCGCCTTGTTGGGAAAGAGAACCGTGGTCAGCGTCAATTATGAAAATTTATCCCGAAAAATTGGCCGCAGAACTCAAAAAAGGCCTCGCAAGGGTCTATCTGATCTCAGGAGATGAGCCCTTACTGCGTCAGCAGCTGTGCGATCAGATTCGTGCAGCGGCGCGCTCGGTGGGGTTTGTGGAGCGAGATTTGTTTCATGTGGAAACGAATTTTGACTGGCAAGCGCTCCACTACAGCGCCAACAGTCTGTCGTTATTTGCCGATAAGAAGTTGATTGAAGTCCGTCTGAGCGCTGCAAAACAGCCAGAAAAGGCGGCGAAAGCACTGCTTGAGCTTGCAAGCGTTGGTGAGGATTTAGTGGTGCTTTTGAGTCTGCCGAAGGCAGACGCAAGCGTTCAGAAAACAAAATGGTTCAAGGCGCTAGAGACCGTTGGGGTGCTGGTCCAGGTGTGGCCAATTGAGTCAAAAGATCTACCGCGTTGGATTGAAAACCGGTTTAAAGACAAGGGCTTTCGCATTACTCGGGATGCGGTGTTGGCGCTGTCGGCTCGGGTGGAAGGCAATTTATTGGCGGCCGTGCAGGAAGTTGATCGATTGGTTCTGTCAGCCTCAGCAACTGATATTAGCCTTGAGATGGTGCAAGCAACCGTTGGTGATCATGCACGCTATGACGTCTACCAATGGCTCGATGCGGCGCTTGCAGGTAAGGCGGGTCGCTGTTTGCGAATTCTCAATGGTCTGCAGGCTGAAGGCACGGAGGTCCTGATGGTCGCNGGCGTGCTGACTCGAGAGCTGCGTGCGTTGATTGGGATCAAAGAGCAAGCACAGGTTGGCTCGTTAGAGGCAGCGCTGCAAGGCGCCCGTATTTGGCCCAAGCGCAAAGCGTTAATCAGTCGTGTGGTTCAGCGCCTCAGCCTTGATGAGCTGCAAGCCCTTCATGGCGCGATCCGCGCAGTCGATGCCATCGTGAAGGGCGTCGAGCCGGGCGAGCCTTGGGGTGTGATGGCCAATGTCTCGATGCGGTTATCTGGACATCGAATTAGCGTGCCCTTTCCGAANTAAAANGCTCGCTTGATCAGATGCGATCTTGCCTGGGTTCAATTGATGTGGGTCATGGCGTCACTGCCTTGATCAATTAAAGTAATGCTCGCCGATTGAACCTCGAACACAGTAATGCTGCCATTGTCTGGACGACAAACTAAGACCTCATCGCGTTGGCTCGCATAGGACACCATCGCATTGATGGCGACAAAGTGCGAAAAAATAGCCGTATCGGTTGAGCAGGCCATCAAGCATTGCGCCATCTGGTCGCGCCATTGCTTGAGTGCTTCGGGTTGTTCGGACCATTGGCCCTGCATGACGGCTTGAAGCCAAGCGCCTCGGTCTTCTAGTGCGATGCCATGGCTCGGTACTTCAGCAACCCTTGAATCAATGGTTACCGCTTGTTCGAGCCGTTCAGCCAGTGGTGCTGCGGTTTCTTGGGCGCGTTTCAAGGGGCTCGATAACAGGCTAAGCGGGACCTTGCCCGCAAGGATAGTCGCGGCTTGCCTTGCCTGCTCGTGGCCTAAAACATCTAAACCCGGATCGCGATCGCTTGTAAAGTTGGCCGCGGCTTGGCCATGTCGAACCATATAGACCTTTGGCATGGTAAGGCTCTCCTATCAGTGGCACTTATGGTAGCAGAGTTGAAGGCCCCGCCGTGGCAATTTAAGGGACAAATCGCTATTCTTAGAACCCTGCTGTGGGCTGTTAAAAACAACTCACGGCGGTTGAACCAAAACCTTGCGGTCTAATCTAGCGCGGGGTTGACCTCAACGATTCCAAGCGGTCTGTCGTGACAGTGCGGGATTATTACAAGGCAATAGCCGCTCAGTTTTCTAAGGTTAAAATTATGGCAAAGCAATTAGGCGCCTTGGCTGGCGATGGAATCCCAGACACGCAGGTCTCAGTGAGAGAAACCTTCGGCATAGAGGTTGATCTCTTAGTTCCGGCATTTTCTCAGACCTCTGAACATGTTCCGGCCATCGATGAAACCTATTTATTTAATGAGGAAACGACGCTTGCGATCTTGGCGAGCTTTGCCCACAACCGGCGCTGTATGGTGCAGGGGTTTCACGGCACCGGTAAATCAACCCACATCGAACAAGTCGCGGCGCGGCTAAACTGGCCCTGCATTCGGATTAATTTAGACTCGCATGTTTCTCGCATGGACTTGGTGGGCAAAGATGCGATCGTGCTCCAGGACGGCAAGCAAATCACCGAGTTTAAGGAAGGATTGTTGCCTTGGGCTTTGCAGCGCGCCTGCGCAATTGTTTTTGATGAATACGATGCGGGCCGGCCGGATGTGATGTTTGTGATCCAGCGCGTGTTGGAAGTTGAAGGCAAGCTTACGCTGCTGGATCAGAGTCGAGTCATCAGTCCCCATCCGAGTTTTCGTCTTTTCTCGACCACCAACACGATTGGCTTGGGTGACTCAACGGGGCTATACCACGGTACCCAGCAAATTAACCAGGGTCAGATGGATCGATGGAATATCGTGACAACCCTGAATTACCTCCCGCATGAACAAGAAGTTGAGATCGTGTCGGCAAAGCGGCCGAACCTTAATCGCAAGACCATTGGGCATATGGTTTCAGTGGCTGCCCTGACCCGACAGGGCTTTATTAACGGGGATATCTCGATTGTGATGTCGCCTAGAACGGTGATCATGTGGGCTGAAAATGGGGACTTGTTTGGGGATTTGGGCTTTGCTTTTAGGCTGACATTTTTGAATAAGTGTGACGAAACCGAACGCGCAATTGTTGCTGAATATTATCAGCGCTGTATGGGTACCGATCTGCCCGAATCGACGGCGAACGTGGTTTTAGCGGGCTGATGATCTGATGTCACCACCCCAGTTGGATGATGCAACAGAAGTCTTCCGTCAAGCCGTGACCGCAACGATGCGAGCCATTTCGGGCAATGATGAGCTCTCGGTGACATTTGGCCGGGGCAAGCCGTTCATTCATGGCAATAAGGCGAGGATTCCAGTACCAGAGCTAGGAGGCTCCGAGGTCGCGCTTGCGGCCTTGCGGGGCACAGCAGATCGATTTGCACTGCGTACTCGATACCATGATGAGGGTTTGCACGAGCAGGAACGGCCCGCGGCTGGGGTCGCTCAAGATCTGTTTGATGCCGTCGAGGAATCTCGGATTGCAGCAATCGGCGCGTATCTCATGCGTGGGGTGCAAGATAATTTGCATCATCAACTCGATGATAGCTTGCAACAACAAGGTGCTTTTGACATCACCTCAACGGAAGATGCACCGCTTGGCCAAGCGGTGGGACTGTTTCTCCGCGAAAAATTAATCGCTGCTGAATTACCAGAGTCCGCCGCGCGCGTGCTGGATCCTTGGCGGACCTATATTGAAGATCGGATCGGCACGCAATTAAGCGATTTCCAAGGGAAGGTTTTTGATCAGGAGGCGTTCTCGGAGCTGGCACGCAGTTTGATCGCTGATTTTGGGTTGGCCGAAGATTTTGGCCAAGAGGATCAGAATGGGGATCAGGATGATGTTAATGACCAGGAACAAGAGGCCGAAGCGGAGGCCGGGGATGATGGCGCAGATCAAGATCAGGGCGCAGAAGGCGATTTGTCGGATGCCATCGAAGGCGATGTGCCCGTTGACATGGATGCATCCGATTTAACTGAATCCGATGGGTCTGAAGACGATGGCGGTGCCCCGCCTGATTCTAATGCGCAAAGAAGTTGGGCGCGCCCGAAGGCCTTTGAATATCAAGCCTACACCACAGAGTTTGATGAAGTGGTTTTTGCGGATCAACTTTGTGACAGCGAAGAGCTGGATCGCCTTAGAGGCGTGCTCGACCAGCATTTGCAGAATTCTCAGATCATCATCAGCAAGCTCGCCAATCGGCTGCAGCGCAAATTGATGGCGCAACAAAGCCGTGCTTGGGAGTTTGATCTCGAGGAAGGGGTGCTGGATACCTCGCGGCTTCCAGCCATCATCATGGATCCATTTTCCTCTCTCGCATTTAAGCAGGAAAAAGAAACTAAATTTAAGGATACGGTCGTGTCAATTTTGATCGACAGCTCCGGTTCCATGCGCGGCCGATCCATCTCGATTGCGGCGATGTGTGCTGATATTTTGGGCAGGACGCTCGAGCGGTGCTCGGTTAAAGTTGAGATTTTGGGTTTCACAACCAAGGCTTGGCGAGGGGGTCAAGCACGGGAATTGTGGTTGCAGCGCGGAAAACCGCAGCAGCCTGGGCGTCTGAACGATTTGCGGCATATTATCTACAAGGCCGCGGATATGCCTTGGCGCCGTGCAAGACGGAACTTGGGTTTGATGATGCGCGAAGAGTTACTCAAGGAAAATATTGATGGTGAAGCGCTGCTTTGGGCCTACAACCGTATCCATGGTCGACCCGAAGATCGCAAGATTTTGATGGTAATCTCGGATGGTCTGCCGGTTGATAACAGCACCCTCTTGGTCAATCCTAGTAATTTTCTAGAGCAGCACTTGAAGTTCGCCATTGATCAAATTGAAAACACCGAGCAGGTTGAACTGGTGGCGATTGGTATTGGTCATGATGTCACCCACCACTATGAGCGCGCCGTCACGATTACCGATGCCGAACAACTTGGCGATGCGATGACGGAGCAGTTGGTGGGCTTGTTTGACGAGCAAAAGCCAGGTGCACCGGTAACAAGGCGGTAATCAGTGTCGAGAGTCGCCTTATTAAAGTTAATCGATCGTTATGGTCGTCGATATCCTGAAGAAGGTGACGTAACTGCATCCTTTGAAGCTTTCGTGCGCAGTCATGAAAATTGCTTCGACCGCACGCTCACCGTGGGACACGTAACAGGATCGGCCTGGATTGTGGATCAGCCCCATAAACACTGTTTGTTGACGCACCATCGTAAACTCGACCGGTGGTTGCAGCTAGGGGGCCATGCGGATGGCGATGACGATATTGCGCGGGTTGCGACCCGAGAAGCGTATGAAGAGTCTGGTCTTGCAGCGCTGCAACTGGTGAGCTCCGAGATTTTTGATCTGGATGTGCACTTGATTCCTGAACGCGGCAATGAGCCTGCGCATTATCACTACGATGTTCGTTATCTGTTTGAGTGCGCTGGGGATCCAGCTTTGACAGTAAGCGAGGAGTCGAATGAGCTGGTTTGGGCGGCACTCTCCGCAATTGAGACCTACACCGACGAGGATTCTATTTTAAGAATGGTTCGAAAAACCGGCTAACCGGCAGTTCGTCTCATGCCTCGTCGTAGAGATGACAGGCGACCAGATGATCCGAGGCAATCAGTCGCGGCTCCGGTGTCACAGATTTACAGTGCGATAGAGCCTCAGGACAGCGGTCAGCAAACCGGCACCCAGGCCCCATATTGATCGGTGAGGTAATCTCGCCCGTAAGCGCGGCGCTTGGTCGAGTGCGTTCAAGGACTGGGTCCGCTTCCGGGTTGGATTGAATCAGCAAACGGGTATAAGGATGCTTAGGCTCAAAGAAAACGGCATCCGATGGACCACTCTCGACAAGCGTTCCCAAATACATAACCGCCATTCGATCAGAGATGTAACGCACCATCGAGAGGTCATGGGCAATGAATAACAGCGTCAAGCCTAATGAAGCTTTAAGGTCTTCGAGTAAGTTAACCACTTGAGCTTGAACTGAGACGTCGAGCGCTGATATCGGCTCATCACACACCACAAATTTAGGTTTGATGATCATGGCGCGTGCGATACCGATCCTCTGCCGTTGACCACCAGAGAATTCATGGGGAAACCGCGACATATGGTCAGGGTGCAGGCCTACGCGACGTAACCAAAAACCGACTTCCTCTTGAATATCAGCGCGCGGGATACCCTTGAGCGCAAGGCCTTCCCCAATGATATCAAGCACGGTCATGCGCGGGTTGAGCGACGCATACGGGTCTTGAAATATCATTTGAATATCAGCCGAATATCGCAGGTGATCCTTGGCGGTGTATTTCTGCGGTAAAGGCAAACCGTTGAAAAAGGCATCGCCGGCCGTCCGCTCATGCAAGCCAATGAGGGTTTTTCCAAAGGTGGATTTGCCGGATCCGCTCTCTCCGACCAAACCCAGAATTTCATTCTCTGCAATTGAAACAGTGATGCCGTCAACGGCGTGCAGCGTCTGGTTGCGGCCAATCTGAAAATGCTTTTTGAGGTTTTTGGTTTCTATCATTGGCCATGGCTCGCAATCAGGTTGTGCTGATACAGGCCTTGGGTTTTTGGTGCACCCGGGGCTTGCAGCCAACAACGAGCGGCGTGAAAGGGCTGGCTTGGGTCACTAAACAAGGGCGGGTTTTCTTTGTGACAAATGCGCATGGCATGGGGACACCGAGCTGCATAACCGCAACCGCTTGGCGGCGAAAATAAATCGGGGGGACTACCAGGGATGGGTTCTAACTTTTTGTTTTGCTGGCTCACATTGCTTGGCATGGCCAACTTCAAGCCAAGGGTATAGGGGTGGGCGCTTTTATAGAAAATATCATCGACGCTGCCCTGCTCAACGATTTGACCTGCGTACATAACGCAAACGTTGTGCGCGGTCCTTGCGACCACCGCAAGATCGTGGGTGATCAGTATGATTGCCATGCCGTCGCGGGATTGCAGCTCTTTTAACAAGTCTAGAATTTGCGCCTGTATGGTCACATCTAATGCGGTGGTTGGCTCATCTGCAATCAGGAGTGATGGCGAGCAGGCGAGGCTTTGGGCAATCATGGCGCGTTGCAGCATGCCGCCTGAGAACTCAAAGGGGTATTGGTTGAGTCGTTTTTGTGCTTCAGGGATCCTGGTTCGGATCAGGAGTTCGCTGGCAATCTCGCTTGCCTGTTTTGTGCTCAGCCCACGGTGCACCTTTAAGGTTTCTGCGATCTGGGCACCAATGGTCATGGTCGGGTTGAGAGACGTCATCGGGTCTTGGAAAATCATACCAATTTCTTTTCCCCGAAATTGGTTCGCGGCCTCGGCATCAAGGCCCAAAATCTCAGATCCCTTGAGTTTGGCGGAGCCGCCCGTGATTTTGCCAGGCGGCATTGGAATGATGCCCATGATTGATTGCACGGTGACACTTTTGCCGCATCCGGATTCACCGACAATGGCCAGGACCTCACCGGCATCAACGCTAAAGTCAACGCCTCTGACGGCTTGAACGACCCCACCATAGGTCTCAAATTCAACCGAAAGGTTGCTGACCTCGAGCAGTCTGTGCGTGCCCATTATTCTCGCGACCTCATTTTTGAATCTAGGGCCTCGGTCAGTCCATCGCCAAGCAGATTAAACGCCAGTACAGTGATACTGATGAAGAGGGCAGGAAAAAATAATTCATGGGGATGGCTGAGCATTGTCTTTACGCCTTCATTGCACATTGATCCCCAGGAGGGCGTGGGCGGCGCGACCCCCATGCCAATAAAGGATAAAAAGGCTTCGGTGAAGATTGCCGAGGGCACTGCAAAGGTTAAGGTCACAAGGATCACGCCCATGGTGTTGGGGATGATGTGCCTTGCAATCAAATAACTGGGATTGCCGCCGAGCAGACGAGCCGCCTCAATATAGCCTTGCTCCCGAATCTTTAAAACCTGACCTCTTACCAAGCGTGCGGTGCTCGGCCAGAGCAGCAGAATCAGGGCGACCAGCATCGGCAGAATCCCGCTTTCGCCTGGTCCGATGCCGAAGCCGATTTTAAACAGGATCATAAACAGCAGAAAGGGTAAGGCGACCACAAAGTCGGCAAAGCGCATTAAGAATTGATCGACCTTACCGCCAAGATAGCCGGCAAAGCCGCCATAAAAAACACCGAAAAGCACATAGATAAACGGTGCAACCACGCCAATAAACAAAGAAACGCGGGCGCCCTGCATCAGCCTTGCCAGCATATCTCGCCCAAGATAATCGGTCCCAAAAGGATGAAAGGCAAGCATTACAGAGCGTCCAGGCGCGTCTGACGGATCAATGAGGCCGCGTTGCAGGGCCTGACTCACGGTAATCGATTGCACGGGGGTCACTTTAAGCGTGGTGACAACGTCGAACTCATCGAGGCCGTCGGTTGGAATGATCGAATAAAAGTAAGTTTGAGACTTGAGATTGAGTCGATCTTCAAAGCCTACGATATTGCCCGCTTCAATTGTCTCAAGGGGTAATCCAAGTCCCTGTAAACCACTGGGCTCGGACTCGCTTCGATAGATGCTATAGCCCCCAGCATCCTGAACCGGCAACCAAGTGAACCGAATGGATTGCGTGTTCGGCGTGCCCACCGTCGCCAAGCCCGTTACGGCATCAAGGGTATCGGGATATCCGGCTGGCGC
>JGI20151J14362_10003747_pt1 | contig 10317 bp, 10 predicted proteins | sample COG_01_FD_14362 | JGI IMG/M metagenome (IMG submission 14362) | reverse complement strand
CCAAGACTGAATTAATCAATTAACGATTACTTATTAATCATTTTTTTGATTATTGAGTTTTTATGACTAAATTTTATACTTAAATGTCTTTTTCTTATCAACTAACAATCTATCAATTCTTGTTATTACATAAATGCATACCATTGGATCATAACTTAATATTCAAATGAAAGGTAATATTTATGTTGTCACAACTTTTAAAAAAATTAACTATATTTACGTTTATGTTATTATTTGGAAGCAAGGTATTTGCTGACGGTCATAGTGCTATAAAGATAGGTATTTTACATTCTTTATCTGGAACCATGGCGATTTCTGAAACGACATTAAAAGATACAATGCTAATGTTGATTGATGAACAAAACAAAAAAGGAGGTCTCTTAGGTAAAAAACTCGAGCCTGTTGTAGTAGACCCTGCATCTAATTGGCCACTATTTGCAGAAAAAGCTAGAGAATTGCTCACAGTATCTAAAGTCGACGTAATGTTTGGATGTTGGACTTCGGTATCAAGGAAATCTGTTCTTCCGGTAATAGAGGAGTTAAATGGTTTATTATTTTATCCTGTACAGTACGAAGGTGAAGAGAGTTCTAAAAACGTTTTCTATACTGGTGCTTCCCCAAATCAACAAGCGATACCTGCTACTGACTATTATTTAGAAGAGCTAGGAGTAAAGAAATTTGCTCTTCTTGGTACTGACTATGTATATCCCAGAACAACTAATAAAATTCTAAAGCAATACTTGATTGATAAAGGTATTCCTGAATCAGATATCTTTGTAAATTATACTCCGTTTGGTCATTCAGACTGGTCTAAAATTGTTGGAGATGTAGTTGCTTTGGGAGCTGATGGTAAAAAGGTAGGTGTTATTTCAACAATCAATGGAGATGCTAATATTGGTTTTTATAAAGAATTAGCTGCTGCTGGTATTAAAGCTGATGACATTCCTGTTGTTGCCTTTTCTGTCGGTGAAGAAGAGTTATCAGGCCTTGACACAAAAAACTTAGTTGGTCACCTAGCTGCATGGAATTATTTTCAGTCTGCTGAATCTGATTTAAATACAAAATTTATTGATCAGTGGAAAAAAACAATGGGTGATAAAAGGGTGACTAACGACCCTATGGAAGCTCACGTAATTGGTTTCAAAATGTATATAAAAGCTGTAGAGAAAGCTGGAACAACAGATGTAGATGCTGTTAGGAAAGCTATGTATGGCTTAAAGGTTCCTAACTTAACTGGTGGTATAGCTGAGATGTTACCAAATCATCACTTATCCAAACCAGTACTCATTGGTGAAATCCAAGAAGATGGTCAGTTTGATATTATAAGCCAAACAAAAGAAGTACCTGGAGACGCATGGACCGATTACCTTAAGGAATCCAAGGTCTTAGTTTCTGATTGGAAGTCATTAGGATGTGGCATGTACAATCAAGACACTAAAACATGTATCCAAATTAAATCAAATTATTAAAAACAACCCAAAACTTAAAAGACTGCAGAGCTTTAAATGGTTCTGCAGTAGTTAAAATGAATATTTTATTTAAAATCATAATAAGTCTTTTTGCAACTGTGTTATTTACAAGTTCGTTGTATGCTTCTCAAAATTTAAAGTTTGAAAATGTACTATCAGAAAACTTTAAATTAATAACTAAGAGCTCCTCTAAAACCATTGATCCAGTTATTAAAAAAATATTGAACACTAATGCCCCTATTGTTGGCGATTTCCTAAAAAAATGGAAAAACAAGAAGCTCTATTTTATTAAAAAAACAAACTCAATTGTTTCGTTAAAAGAAATTAACACTAATGGTTATGAGCTTGTTCAATTTTCAAATAAAAAAAATCTAGGTTTTTTTAAAAAAGCAGAAATAAAAAAAATAAAGCCTAATAGCGGTGTCAGGTCAAAAATTTCAAATGCCTTAATAGGTTTCCAGCTATTAAGTACCGATGTTAATATTAGAGTTAAAGGTTTAGAAACATTGAGTAGAAAATTTAATCCTGAACATTTAACGCCATTGAAGAATGCATTAGCTAAAGAAACTAATTTGAAAATTAAGAAAAGAATGTCCCAATTATTAATATTTGGAACCATACAATATAGTCAAAACGAGAATGAGATAATATCATCTCTAAAATCACTGGAGGGGAACCTATCTATTGAAGCCAGAGGTGTTATTTCATCATTACTTAAAAATAAGATATTTGTTTCTTCTCAAAAGCCAAACTCACCTAACTTAGCTAGGATAATTATTCCAGGGGTGACATTAAAAAATTCAGATGGATCAAGTTTAAAGCCTTCATTCTACTCTAATAAAAAACCAGAAATTACAAAACAAGAGGCTTTAAAATTATTAATAAATGGGAATTATATAAAAAATTATATTTCACCTTCAAAAAGAGATGAAATCTTAAAAAAGAACATCAAAAATAAATATGTTGAAAATATTCCAGTAGAAACACTAAAAACAGATGTTGCTCGAATAAAAGCTTATAATGTTTTAGTAAGTTTAGGTAAATCACCTCCTCTTATGACTGATCAAGATATTGATACAATTATTAATAAACATTTTTTTTATGCAATTTATGACGAAAAATCTTCTAAAGTTATTAATACGGCAAAAGAAGTTTTTAATAGTATAAACCACAAGGTAAATTTTTATAAATACTTAGATCTTATCTTAGATGGATTAAGTTTAACGTCCATATACTTTTTAGCAGCAATAGGCCTAGCGATAACTTTTGGAGTAATGCGAGTCATTAATATGGCTCATGGTGAATTTATAATGATCGGTGCATATACTGGTTATGTTATCCAACTATTTATCCCAAACCATACAATTTCATTATTAATAGCTTTTCCTTTGGCTTTTATTATTACTTTCTTAGCTGGAGTAGGAATGGAAAGATTAGTAATTAGACACTTGTACAAAAACCCTTTGGATACGTTGTTAGCTACTTTTGGAATTAGTATAGCATTACAACAAATAGCAAAAAATATTTTTGGTACTCAAGCTAGACCTCTTACCTCACCTGACTGGCTTGATGGAGCATTAGTTATAAATGACGTTTTATCAATAAGCTTAATAAGAATAGCTATTTTTGTTTTAGGTTTAACATTTTTAATTCTACTTGTGTTAGTTATGAACAAGACAAGGTTAGGATTGGAAACTAAAGCCGTCACTCAAAACCCCATGATGGCGTCAAGTATGGGTATTAACCCAGATAAAATAAATATGCTAACATTTGGATTTGGTTCTGGTATTGCAGGAGTAGCTGGTGTTGCCATTGGATTGTTTTCAAAGGTAACTTCTGAATTGGGTTCAGAATATATAGTCCAAAGTTTTATGACAGTTGTGGTTGGAGGAGTTGGCAATATATGGGGAATGCTAGCTGGAGCAACCATGATAGGCATGCTTCAAAAATTTATTGAATGGTTTAACCCATCAAACACCCTAGCAGCTCAAACTTACATGATCATATTTATAATTCTATTTATACAATTTAGGCCTAAAGGGATTATTGCATTAAAAGGAAGAGCGTCAGAGGATTAAATATGAAAAGTATTTTTTTAAATTATTTAAATAGTATGTCTTCATTTTTCTGGATCACGGCTATCATAATGATTATTACTATATCTATAGTTGTATTTAGTGAAGCCTATGGTTTAAATTTTGTTTCAACTAGTTTTGTTAAAATCTTAGGAAAAACATTATGCCTATGCATTGTTGCTTTGGCTATGGATTTAGTTTGGGGTTATTGTGGAATACTTTCATTAGGACATTTTGCGTTTTTTGGACTTGGTGGATATATGATTGGTATGTGGCTTATGTTCGAACGGACTAAAAGTATTGTTATAGAGTCTACTCAAAACAATATCTTACCTTTAACCCATAATGAAATAAACGAAGCTATTGGAACACAAATTTTTGGTGTAGTTGGTGGTGCTGAAATCCCAATGATTTGGATTTTTGCGGATACTCTATCTATTCATCTTTTATTAGTCTTATTTGTACCAGGTATATTAGCCTTTATTTTTGGATGGCTAGCATTTAGGTCACGCGTCAATGGTGTCTACCTATCAATTTTAACACAAGCTATGACATTAGGGCTTTCATTGTATTTATTTCAAAATGATAGTGGTTTAAGAGGTAATAATGGTTTATCAGGATTACAAAATATCCCAAATTTTGATAATATAACCCAAGCTGAATTATCAATATGGTTTTTGATTGCCAGTTCTTTGACGTTAGTAGTCACATATTTTATCTGTAATTTAGTTGTCAAAAGTAAATTAGGTAATGTGATCAAGGGCATTAGAGATAATGAAACTCGGATTAGGTTTTTAGGTTACAAAGTAGAAAGCTATAAATTATTTGTTTTTGTAATCACTGCTATCATTTCAGGGATTGCAGGCGCTTTGTACTATCCTCAAGCAGGAATTATCAATCCGGCAGAGTTGGCGCCTATTGCTTCAATCTATTTAGCAGTTTGGGTTGCTATAGGCGGAAGGGGCAGTTTATATGGCGCAGTAATTGGCGCTGCTTTTGTTTCTTTATCATCTAGTTATTTTACTGGCGGCCAGATACCAAATATTGATTTTGGTATTTTTACATTGAAGTGGGTTGATTGGTGGGTAGTTATTTTAGGACTGAGTTTTGTTATTACGACGCTATATGCACCTAAAGGAATAGGTGGTTTAGTAGAAATAATGTTTAGGAAAAAACAACTATGAGTGTTTTATTAGAAGTTAATGGAATAAATGTAACATTCGATGGTTTCAAGGCCATAAATAACCTTAGTTTATCTATATCAAACAATGAACTAAGAGCTATAATAGGCCCAAATGGCGCTGGAAAAACGACATTTATGGATATTGTTACTGGAAAGACTAAACCTGATTCAGGCACTATTTTGTGGGGACAGAAAAACTCTTCGTTGTTAAGAATGAATGAGGCTCAAATAGTAGAACTCGGTATAAGTAGAAAATTTCAAAAACCAACTTTGATTGAAACACAAACAGTTTTTGAAAACTTATTACTATCATTAAAAAAATCACGAAACCCTATTGCAACTCTTTTTTATAAAATGTCTCCAGATGATGAAAAAGAAATAACTAATATTGCAGTTGAAGTTAATTTAATTGAAAACATAGGAAGCTTAGCCGGTCAACTTAGTCATGGTCAAAAACAATGGCTTGAAATTGGAATGCTTTTAGCACAAAAACCTAACCTACTTTTAATAGATGAACCTGCAGCTGGAATGACTTCCCCTGAAAGAAAAAAAACAGTTAAATTATTAAAAAAATTATCAAAAAATCAATCAATAGTAGTAGTGGAACACGACATGGAGTTTGTTAAATCTTTAGAATGCAGAGTTACCGTTCTCCACGAAGGAACTGTAATAGCAGAAGGTTCTCTTGATCATGTGTCTCAAAATGAAAAAGTTATTGATGTTTATTTAGGGAGATAATAATGCTTCAAACTAATAAAATTTGTCTTCATTATGGATCCTCGCAGATTTTGTATGATATTTCTCTCAAAGCATCTATTGGTGAGATAACATGTTTAATGGGTTCGAATGGTGTTGGTAAAACATCTTTATTAAAAGCCTTATCTGGTAACCATCCGAGCAGCTCCGGGAATTATTTTTTAAATAACAAAGATGTTACAAATCATAAAGCTTACGAATTAGCATCTTTAGGTGTGGGTTATGTTCCTCAAGGAAGATTAATTTTTCCTTTACTTACTGTTGAAGAAAATCTTATGACAGGATTTTCTGTTTTAAAAAAAAATGAACAATTAATACCCACATTAATCTTTGACCTATTCCCAGTCTTAAAAAAAATGCTCTCCAGAAAAGGTGGTGATTTATCTGGAGGTCAACAACAGCAATTAGCTATAGCAAGAGCATTAATTACAAAACCTAAATTTTTACTGTTAGATGAACCTACTGAAGGAATTCAACCAAACATAATCACGTTAATTGGAGAAGTGATTGATTATTTGAAATCCCAAAAAAACATGGCTATAATTTTAGTCGAACAATATTTTGACTTTGCATTTGCTAGAGCTGACCATATTTTTGCTATAACTAGAGGTGAAGTAGTATATGAAGGAAAAAAAAAGATTATAGATAAGGTAAAGTTAAGGAAAGCTGTAAGCATTTAAATGTTAAATATAAATAAAACTTATCAAAGAGCGCATGGTGACATTGATGTAAAAATCAAAGATAACCAAATCAGTAAGTTTTTTCAGTCCGGTTCCGCAAAAGTTTTTTATCCTAAGTGCCATGATGAAATAAAAGAGCTTGTTTTAGTAAATACAGCTGGAGGGTTAACCAGTGGAGATGAATTTTCATATAACATTGACATAAACAATGAATCTAGTGTTTTTGTTACTACCCAGACAGCTGAAAGAGCTTATAAAGGATTAGAAAAAAGCTCAAACATTAAGGTTGAACTGTCGATAGACAGATCCAGTAATCTATATTGGATTCCACAGGAGTTAATTCTATTTAATAACTGTAACTTACGAAGAGACATAAATGTGAATGTTAAGGGCTGTTCTAATTTTTTATTGGCTGAAACTACAATTTTTGGAAGAACAGCAATGGGAGAGTATTTAGAAGAAGGAACATTCATCGATAATTGGAGAATTTATGAAGATACAAAATTATTACACGCAGAAGCATTAAATTTAATGGAAATATCAAAGAACAGTTATCTAAAATAGCTTCGACAAATAGTGGTGTTGCTATTTGTAATATTTTTGTATGTGGAAAAAATTTTTTAAATAATGAAGATGAATTAAAAAAAAATATAATAAATACTGAAACTGTTTTGCTTTCTCATTCAAACGTGGAATGACAAGTTGCTTATACGCATGGTAGCCCAAGATGCATATGATTTGAAAAAAATTCAAAAAAAAATACTATTATGCTTGTCTAANAATTCNCTACCCAAAGTATGGAATAATTAAGGAGTTAAAATGAAGTTATCACCTAGAGAAAAGGATAAAATGCTNATTAGCCTAGCTGCTATCATTGCTAGAAACAGAAAGGATAGAGGAGTAAAACTTAATTATCCTGAAGCAATAGCCTTAATATCTGATTTTGTAGTAGAGGGCGCGCGAGACGGAAAAAGTGTGGCAGACTTAATGGAAGCTGGAGCTCATGTTATTAAAAAAAACGACTGTATGAGTGGAATACCTGAAATGATTAATGAAGTCCAAGTTGAAGCTACATTTCCTGATGGAACAAAACTAGTAACAGTGCATCACCCTATTAGATAATGGAGCAGATAATGAAACCTGGTGAAATTATAACACTTCCTGGAGAATTAATTTTAAATAAAGATTCAATATCAATACAAATGAGTGTGGCCAATACTGGAGACAGACCAATTCAGGTAGGAAGCCATTATCATTTTAACGAGACAAACGAATATCTATCTTTTGATAGGCAAAAAGCTTTAGGAATGAGACTAAATATACCTGCTGGAACAGCAGTGCGTTTTGAACCAGGTCAAACACGAGACGTAGAATTAATAAAAATAAAGGGCAATAGAAATATTTTTGGATTTAATCAAAAAGTTATGGGAGCGTTATAATGAATTCAAAAATTCAGAGATCTTCATATGCAGAAATGTATGGTCCAACAACTGGTGATAAAGTTAGATTGGCAGATACTGATTTATTTATTGAAGTAGAAAAAGATTTTACTGTTTATGGAGAAGAAGTTAAATTTGGAGGAGGAAAAGTAATAAGAGATGGGATGGGACAATCCCAAGTCACTCGAGAAGATGGTGCTGTAGATACGGTTATAACAAATGCTCTAGTAGTTGATGTAAATGGTATTTTCAAATCAGATATAGGAATTAAGAACGGCTTAATACATAAAATTGGGAAGTCTGGAAACCCAGACACACAACCTAACATTGATATAATAATTGGGCCTGGGACAGAAATCATAGCTGGTGAAGGTAAAATTATTACAGCTGGAGGTTTTGACTCTCATATTCATTTTATTTGTCCTCAACAAATTGATGATGCTTTACACTCAGGTCTAACTACTATGCTTGGCGGAGGGACGGGTCCTGCTCATGGAACTTTAGCAACTACTTGTACACCTGGTTCCTGGCATTTAGGAAAAATGATACAGTCTGCTGATGCCTTTTCTATGAACCTAGCTTTTGCAGGTAAAGGCAATTCATCCAAACCAGAAGCTTTAATTGAACAAGTTAATGCTGGAGCTTGCGCTCTAAAACTTCATGAAGATTGGGGCACCACTCCAGGCGCAATAGATAATTGTCTAAAGGTAGCCGATGATATGGATGTCCAAGTTATGATCCATACTGACACTCTAAATGAAAGTGGTTTTGTTGAAAACACTATCGCAGCCATTAAAAACAGAACCATCCATGCTTTTCATACTGAGGGCGCTGGTGGTGGTCATGCACCAGATATTATAAAAGTATGTGGAAATGAAAATGTAATCCCATCTTCAACAAATCCAACAAGACCTTATACCATTAATACACTTGAAGAACATTTAGATATGCTAATGGTTTGTCATCATTTAGATAAATCAATTCCAGAGGATGTAGCTTTTGCAGAAAGTAGAATAAGAAAAGAAACTATTGCTGCTGAGGATATACTTCACGATTTAGGAGCTTTTTCAATAATTGCCTCCGACAGTCAAGCTATGGGTAGAGTTGGCGAAGTAATAATAAGAACGTGGCAAACGGCTCATAAAATGAAACTTCAGAGAGGTCGTTTAAAAGAGGAAAAAGGCGAAAACGATAATGTTAGAGTAAAAAGATATATAGCAAAATATACAATTAATCCTGCTATAGCTCATGGATTATCTAAACATATCGGATCAATAACTGAAGGTAAAAGAGCTGATATTGTTTTATGGGACCCTGCTTTTTTTGGAGTAAAACCTGAAATTGTTATGCTAGGTGGAAGCATTGCATGTGCACAAATGGGTGATCCCAATGCCTCTATTCCAACGCCTCAACCAGTATACACAAGACCAATGTTTTCATCTTTTGGTAGATCATTAGAAACGTCATCGATTACCTTTGTTAGTAAAAATTCAATAGAAACAGGAAGTTTAAATAATTTAGGATTAGCAAAACAAACCATGCCTGTTGAAAACACAAGAAATATATCAAAAAAAGATATGATTTTTAATAATTTTTGTCCTGATATTTCAGTAGATCCTGAAACTTATGAGGTAAAAGCAAACGGTGAAATTCTTACTTGTGAACCAGCAACTGAGTTACCATTAGCCCAACGATATTTTTTATTTTAGAGAAAAGTTATGATAGCAGAAAAAATTGTATTTCATCCTAGAAAAGAACAGATAGAAGATACAATAACTTTATCCTATCATGAGAGATTTATTAGAAGAAAAAAATTAATATCAGACAATAAAATTGAATTTTTAGTTAATTTACCAGAGACAGTGTCCCTCAATGAGAATAATGGTTTTTTGTTAAATAATGGCTCTATAATTTTAATTAAACCTGCTAAAGAAGAATTATTAGAGATAGTTAGTGATAATTTAATAAAAATAACCTGGCATATAGGTAATAGACACATACCTTGTCAGATTGAAACTAATAGATTGTTAATACAACATGACAAGGTTATTGAAGAGTTGATAATAAAACTTGGTGGGAAAATAACAAAAATTAAAGATGAATTTAATCCTGAAGGCGGCGCTTATGGTTTAGGAAGAACACATGGGCACAAACACTAAAAATACAAAAAATAAATTTGATTACCATCAAGTATTATTTTCTTGGTTTTCACCAAATTTTCCTATAGGGAGTTTTAATTTTTCACACGGACTTGAAGCAGCTGTGGAAATGAAATTCATTCATGATAGCTTTACTTTAGAAAATTGGATATCNAATCTAATTACTGATGGATCCGGTAAAACCGATGTTATCCTATTGTCTAATGCTTACAGAGGCAAAAATATTAATGAGTTAGCCTTAGCTCTATGTCCTTCTAAAGAAAGATGGATAGAATCTATAAAATTAGGAAAATCTTTTTCAAAAAATATCCGTGATAATTGGTCTTATAATATCGAAGATGACTTGGCTTTTCCTGTTGCACTAGGAAAAGCTGGATCATTTTTTTCAATACCCCTAGATCAACTTTTAATAATATTTCTACAGAGTTTTGCATCTAATTTAATTACTTTTGGTATGAAACATATTCCATTAGGCCAAAGTGCTGGACAAAAAATTTTAATAAACTTAATTCCAGTTATTCAAGCACAATCTATGAAATATAAAAATTATGACATT
>JGI20151J14362_10003743_pt1 | contig 10320 bp, 13 predicted proteins | sample COG_01_FD_14362 | JGI IMG/M metagenome (IMG submission 14362) | reverse complement strand
CGGCTCCCACATTGAGAGCGACTCAAGGACTCGAAAATCAAACCTTGGCAAATGTGTGCATCTGCGCCGCAGATACGAACGTGTGCTCACGTAAAAACATGTACCCGCTGTACAATGCCCAGTACGACAACTGGCCGGCAGATGAAATTAAAGGGTGCCAAACAAGCTACTTTAATACTAAGGTATAATTTGTCTAGTTACATTTTCTATTCAAAAAACAATAGAAAACCAAAATGACACCTTACTCGTCTAATTTTTCCTCGATTCTGCCGGCCGCGTGCGCGGCGTTTATAATTTCACAAAATTCGTAAAAATCGTCTCGCATGAAATCTGCTGACATTCCAGACTGAATAATTTTTCCAGAGTGAAAGACCAAGAACGTGTTGTATCGGGTATGCTTCAATTTTGTTTCTCGCGCTTCTGGGGTCAGAACATCCAGGTACTCCTGGTAGGAGACTAGTTCCCCGCCCCAATTATCGTCCGTTATTTTGAGGATTTTAAGGGACGTGATAGGTTTTACAATTTTCTTCTTTACGTTGAGACCAGTGTAGCCAAAACTGGTTTCCAGAAGGCAGTGATAGTTTGTGTTGGTGTCCAGAATGTACTGATCAAACATTTCTCGATTGATTTTGATGCCCAGTGTAAAGTCTAAGTTGCGCATAGCAGGTATGATAAGGGCGGACAGTTTTTCTCCAACTGGCAAGGAGTAGAATTTAGTTTTCTTAATATTTTCCCAGATGCAGCGGATGCAATGCACCGCGTGTTCAAACGATAGTGCTCCTGTGATCTGGAATGTGCCGTTTCTGCACACTTTAAAGTTTAGGAGTTTGTCTCCGGCGTTGACAACGACTGTAAAGCTGTTACGAAACCATCTCTTGCTCTTTTTCCTAGGTTTCAGATTGATTCCTCGAATTACTCCTAGGTAATTAACACAAACGATGGCTCCGATGGGAATTCTTCCCAGCGCTTGCTGCATTGCGTCGCCCTTAGATCCTCTGAGTCGGGCATCGTCTGTTTCGTGTACGGAAATATGCTTTGAAAATTGTTCAATGTCTATTGTGAGGTTTGTAGTAGCTGTAAAAGTCCGCGTAGACACCTTCATGTCTTCAAACTTATAGTTTACTAGTTTTTCAGTCATTTTACTAATTACGTTTTAATCTTGAAATAATCATTTTTACAAGTTAAAGAATGCACTACACATTGAAAATGAAGAAGCCTGATCTACTAAGCGATACAGAGTATCAGTTTATAAGAATGTTTAAAAAAGGAAAGCAAGGGTTGACCGGGCTGGTAAAACATAAGATGTCTGGAGAAAAGTGTGTTTTTAAAATGTCTCAGCATATCGATTACTTGTGCGAGCACGAAGAAACTGTAGCTCGTCGTCTCAACGAGTTGGGGTGTCCTGTGTTTTCTAAATTTTTACATTCACGCAGGATGCTCACGAATCCAAACACAAAGGCAAACCCGTTTGATCATTGTGAAACGCCTCTCGAGAGACATGTACTTTTTTTTGAGTATATACGTGGCTACTCATTGTCGAAGGTTATCAAGTCGAAAATGGAAGTCGAAACTGCTGCTATTTTATCCAGCATCAAAACCATTCTTCTGGCTACTAAAATGGCCTATAACGAGATGAAATTCACGCATTACGACCTGCATACCAGCAATATACTGATGACCAGGTGCGAGAAGGATAAACATCTCCTATTCAAGCTTGATGAAGAGAATGTGTTTTCTGTTCCTACTCACGGTTGGATGCCTGTAGTGATTGATTATGGATTTGCCTACATTGATAAGATTGACGAGGGTCCTATGTACCAAAGTTTGGCTCACACGAATGTAGGCTTTATTTCGTGCGCGCCTGACCCCTTTGCAGATGCAAAGCTGTTTCTGGCATCAGTCAGCAGTCATACTGCGCGGTACCGACGAACAAAGATTGTGCTCAAAATGAGAAAACTGGTTAGGTCTATTTTTGGAAAGCTTAATATGGACTTGCAGTGCGGGTGGGATGTTAACAACGATGAGTCTATCGCGGACCAGTCGCTAGAATTTCTTGCGCCGAGTAATAGGAGAAAAAAAGAGGTGATAAGCGAGCTTTTTGACAGGTATGATCACTTTGCTGTAGATATTCTTGGGAGCCTTGTTATGTTACCCCTGGAAGTGAATTCGGTAGCTGTCATGAGCCCATCTGATGACGACCCCGTGTCCGATACACGGAAATCCCTTCGAGTATTTCTAAAACAATTCGCGAAAATTGAGTCTGTAATTCTCAGCTCCTTTACACGCATTCAAGTTCTCAAACTTATTACAGACGAGGCGCGCGAAGCAATGGCTGGGTACTACAACCCGAAAACTCAAAACGCGGCGACGTGCACGTTCAAAACTAAAATCATGAGAGGAGTCGACCGTGTAGTTAAACACGTCGATTTTTCAGGAATAGATTTTGAACAAATGCTGTGTTCACTTTTACTCTTTAGCAGAGGTCTTGAAATATATCTTTCTAGAAAACTTGGCAGCCTATTGAACCGTAAGCATTCGGAATATATATCAAAACTGTCCGTTGAAAATACTATCGAAATTGTAGGCGCGCTGGAACTTAAAATCAGAAGCGACAGGCAGATTTCAGAAGACTCAAAGTGGATTGTGATCAAGCCGTTCAATGATCCAACGCATTGGACTCCGACCAGTGATAAGATCCAACACTTAAACAGCTGTCACCCTCTTACGCGAGGAACACGGATAGAACGACTTATGTTAAAAAATATAAATAATTGTAAATAAAATGACTTCAATGCCAGCAACTTATTTACAATTCGATTCTACATACAGAAATCGCAACGCATACCCTCTTCCAAGTGTGTTTACTGTACCGGTAGAAGGTACGAGCAACTATTTTAACTCTAACCAAAGCGACGTAAACGCAGGAGACTCGGTTGCCTCCGGAAGCGTAGAACAACAAAAAAAATGGGCTTCCAACGCATTTAAGTTATACAAGGTAGGCGAAACCAGAACTGACCCGTACTGGTCAAACGCTGTAGCTACATCTGGAACATTGGCTATGCCAACTACCTCAGACGCGGTAGCCTCAGCCGACGGAATTACGACTCTTTTATTTGGAATAGACGATGATGTTAGACCGCAGTTCGTAAAAGACTACTATGTAGGATGCAAGATGGATTTTAGTCCGGACGGTGGAACTACGTTTTATGTAGCCGAAGTAAAAGGATACACTTACCTTGGAGACGGACGATGCTTGTTTGAGGTTACTCAACGGTTTACTCAAAATATCCCTGCGGGCACGGTATTTACTATGTCTGACCCGACCGATATTTCCTCTGGGTTCATATTCGTACCCGCTGGAGAAGTATGGGATGACGCTTACGTTCCGAATCGGATTATTTTTAACGATACTCTTAACGAATGGAGACCCATTCAGTCTTACGGAAAGGAAACTCACATTATACAAGTATACGAAGGCCCTGAGGACCGCGATAGAGGACAGGACGGAACACTGAAAACTACAGGATCCATATCCCACTGGAGCCCTCAATCGACATTTTCAATTCGGCAGGTGCACGAATGGACTCCTCCAATTATCAACAGCAACAACAGCGCCGCGCTTGGTGACCCTTCCCCTGTAAACACGGACAACAACACAGCCCTGTGGTTTGAACCTAAACAGTTCCTCACCAGCACTACTGTAAACTTAGGACCGAATGTAAACACATTGACAACCAAGCAGCTAGAAGGATCATGGATAGAACTCACGCCCGACCCAGGTGGAGCATCCGCTCAAAGTAAGGTTAACTATCAGGACACATGCACTGGAGGCTCTACGACTACAGCGATTCTAACAACAGGGCCTAACTCTCTATGGACGCAGGACGATTTTTACGTCGGACAAACACTCAAAGTAGACACCTTCGCTACTGGAAGCGCTCTCACGTTGAGTCAGAACACGGGAGTTTCGGCAAATTTTGTCGCTACATCGTACCCGGTGACGGTAGGCACAAATAATGTGTACAGTGGTACTACCGGAACAGGAATGACATTTACTCTTTTGAATAGAGCTACAACCAACGATGATGTAGTCTCGGCTACCATCATAAATCCAGGGTCTGGATACCTTGTTGGAGAAACTATCACAATTGATCAGGCTAATATGAGACTCATCACAGGCATTCCGGCTCTCACACTCACTGATGACGTAGAGTTCACAATCACTGCTACTAATGCGATTGGCGCCAGCGAGGGGTGCGATAGGCTTATCACCGAATACAACTCAGCTTCAAAAACGATAACATTTGCGGAGCCTCTTCCGGACCCTTTGCTAAACACTCACATTGTTTCTATGCATCCTGTCGCAAATGGCACAGTTAATAATGGACTGGTAAATCCATACCCGGACCCTCACTGGCGAACAACCCCTTTCATGGAATCGGCTCAAATTACAAAATATGTAAACCAGAGCGGCACTCTTGTCAACGGCGCCGCTGCAGGGGCGAGTCAGATGGTGTTGACCGGGGCATCGAATACAGACAACTACACCGGCCATTGGATCTCATGGAAGCAAGGAGGGGGGTGCTACGCGCGAATGATAAACTCTACTACGCATAATGCAGACGGAACTACTACAGTAGGATTTGCCAGACCTATCGGAGGCATACCGGCAAGTCTAACCATAAGTGCTGGAGGTACTGGTTATACAGGTGCAGTCGGAGTCACTACTGCTCTGGTGACTGGAACTGTGGGAGGATCGGGCCTGACCGTGAACACTACTGATGCTCTCGGAGTCATCACGGTCGCAGCCATTAACAATGCCGGAAACCATTATTCAGTAGGAGATATTGTATCCGTGACGGGCGGTGGTGGAAATGCGAGACTGACCGTCGCAACTCTCACTGACGTCCCCCCGGGTACGCCGTGGTCGATTCACAGTGGAAAAACGAAACGTAGCGCGGTCGGAGGCGAATCTGGAAACGGATTCACTACAAATATGAATCTCCAGCAGTGGCTCATCATGCCCTTCCACCGGGATCACGCTCAGCCCTTCTCGATGACAGGATCGAACGTTTCTTTACAGGGACAGGTGTGTTACGAGATAGAATTGATATCCCTAATCGTTCCAAACGCGAGACTGCAGAACGTTGGAAGCAGCGGCCGGCTAGCCTACTACCCATTCCTCTACGTTTCTCTAACGTCTCCAGGATCCTCGGGAGGGACTGGTCCTCATACCATCATGTCAAATAACCCTCATTCCAGCCACATGCAATTCATAGCACCCATAGATGATGTTAACCACCCGGATAATGCAACCTTTCTAAAACTCGACGGAGACGGAATGGTCCAGACCATAAAATTCAACCCTTACACGAACCTTCAACTGCAAGTAACACTTGCGAACGGGGAACCGCTAAGATTCAAGATAAACGACAGCGCTCCGCCTCAGCTGCCCAATCCTCTCGGCCAAATACAGGCGGTATTTTCTCTAAAGAGAATAGCTTAATTTGATAAATTATTTACAAGAAATTTATTATAAATAATAAATGAGCTCGGACTTAATAAACATGGAACTTGAGAAAGATGAACTAAAAAAAGAACGTCAGTTGAATCGAAATCTGTTAATTGTAAGCGCAGTCACAAGCGTGCTAACTCTAATTTTCATATGGTACGTCTACAACAAAATTCAATATATGGCCAGTTTTGTTATGAATGCAGGCATGGAGCAAGTCAAATCTATAGGAAAAAATATAGCCAAAGAACAGCTTGGCAATTGGTTAAATTAGTTTTTAATTTTGTTTGAAATTAAAAAGTTTAAAATGATTATTTGTGTAAAAATAACTTCTGAATACATAATAACATGGTAAAAATCTCTAGAAAATTCCAAGTTTCCCCTGACGTTCTGTCAGCCTGTATAGACGACAACATGTCAAAGATCGTCCAGGATCAGATAGTAGGATCCTGCTCGGAAACAAACGGATACATCATAGAAGCCTACAATATCCGGTCACGAAACGCACTCGTGTCAGAGGCCAATGGGTTGATAGATATTTTAGTAGATTTTGAAGCTGAATGCGTAAAGCCTGAAATAGGAAGCAATTATTCGGGAAGAGTATGCCTGGTGTTTGACATGGGAGTACTCATAGATATTGCAGGAGTGCTCAAAGTTTTAATACCCATCACAGACCAAACTTGCATAGTAGAAGGGACACCACGCAAGGCGGTATACAACCCACTTATGAATACCCTAACAGTTTCTACAACGAAGCCTTTGACAATTGAAAAAGATATGATCATCCGAGTACAAGTCTCTGGAGTACAATACAACCCAGAAACAAGTTCATTTAATTGCTTTGGCAATCTCAAAGAATAAATAATTTTATACATTTTGTGTATAAAAAAGTTAGTTACATATTGTTTAATATTTCTTGTAGCTTTCTTGGTCTAAACCGCTCCCTGCTGCGGCTGCGGCTGCGCTCCCTGCTGCGGTGCGACTGTTCATAAGTTGTCATTTATTCATAGATTATAGAATATTTAATTAATAAAGCATGAAACCTCAGTGCAGGATATGTCTAGACGAAGACGGGGAATTATTTTCTCCGTGCCTATGCAGGGGTAGTGTAAAGTACGTTCACAGGGAGTGTCTAAATACTTGGCTAGCTGCGGCTCAAGACCCATTGAGATGCACGATATGTCGGGCTCCATACTTACGAAGATCTTTAAAATATTCTATGCAAGATTGTTGCACAACTATACAATATAATGGACTTGTCATATTTGCATGCAATATGGGAGCGGCGATAACTGTAGCAGTACCCATAAGTTTTGTACACTTACACTCTTACAACACGCAGATGGTATGGATTGGAATTGTACACTGTATTCTCATTTTTATTGAACTACTCTACGGCTTATCCATCGCACTTAAGCATAGACTACATTGTATAAAATTAATATGTCCAGAAGCTATAATTTTCCTATTTCTATCTGGATTTGTAGCATTCCCCATTGCAGATAGCTTTAACGTGAGAGACGAATTTACTATAATCTCATACGCTACAATACTGCTTATGTTTAATTTCTATACTGCCGCGCTTTTTAAGGGCATCACGAAACAACTCGCTATACCCGCCCGAAATTTCATACTCCCTTACCCGCCCCAAACACACCCTGACTGCATTGAAGAACATAAAGAAATTATTTGATAGCTTTAATAAATGAATCACCAGAAGAAAAAACCGACCGTTCAGGATCCTCAAAACTACGAGTGTGAAGAGGTTGAAAGTATATTATCCAGAAATATTTTTTCAGTACCATGCTACGCCCTAGACGGGTCCGCCAATTCCATACCTTGTTTCAACTATTCAGTCCCTACCTCTAGCGGAATATCCAAAAGCGACCTGGGAGTGTACGACCACAACGGTCAGAGACATACCATCGCCCGACGATAAGTTACGTGAAAAGTTTTGCTTGAGATAAATAAACAATGGTATCTTCATATAATACTTATACGTGGCCTGTTGACGACTCCGACAGGGCCATAACTTATCCATTGCCTCGTGCCGCCATAATTTATATTTTTTTAGAGAAAGATGCAGGGGATGATCTGCTTGAAGTACCCGGCGTAAGCCCTGAAATTGCTGAAGCGTTGGAGAACCATGGCATCCAAACGGTTTTTCAGCTGATTGGACTCGCAATGATTCAACTGGGTCCAAATCAAGACGTAGAAGAGGCCGCCGAATCTTTTTCGGAAAATTTATTAGCACATTATGGCGTTCTCGACGATATGGGTTTGATTACTGAATCAATTTTTACCAAAGTTGATGTTATGATGCCGATTGGAGGCATTATGCCTGATTCTGGCTGGTTTGAAAGGGTTACGGTTAGGGCGGCAACCAATGTACTCACCCAACACCCCCAAGCCGGAAGATTGCAAGATGTATTTGAAGACGATGCGTTCACGTCGTACTTTCCATAAAGGCATTCCTTGCAAGACGTGAAGGAGTAACTACCAACGGCGTACATTTTGCCCGCCACGTATTGATAGTATCAAAAATATGTTGTAACTGGCTTTATTTTTCCAAAATGGTAAAAAAAATTGATTTTCGATATTACCAATACCAACAGTCATATTCTTGAAATTATGTCTGATCCATACGCAGAAGCTATTGTCGCTGCACTCGACCTGCAGCAGGTGTCGCACGAACCGACGTGGAAGATGGATGCCGATGGCCCGTTCACTCGAGCCGAACTTGAGTCGAACAAGCTCAATGACGAGATTATGGCACAGAAGAATATTATTCAAACACAGAAGAAGATTATTCAAAACAAGGACGCTGAGATTGAGAATCTTCGTGCTATTATCAGTCTGATTCGGATTACCAAATCGTGCCCGTAAACACAAAAAAAACAAAAAAACAAAAAAAACAAAAAAGCCCCTGTGGAACTACTCGTCGAGTAGTTCCACAGGGGCTTTTTTGCGTTACGACACCTCATTTATTTTGCTCTCCACCATCGAACACACATGCCGCCTTTGCAAGACTCGCCATCGTGAGTTTGGGCTTGGGTTTGGGTAAAGTTTTCTCCCGTCGGTGGATTACATCTCTGACCATTGCTGCACATCCAGAATCTACCTCGAACACCATCTTTACTCATCTCCTTAGGCGCCTGTCTATGATCAAATCTGCATACATGAGCATCTCCTATTGCAGGATTTGCATAGAACGACTGGCACACCTGAGAGGCCATCTTAGCCGCGAGAGTATTTGGATCATGAGGATCTACACCATTTGGGATTATCATAGCAGGCAATAAGCCACAATGGTCTACATCATAATGATGTTTTCCGTTAGCTTCACAAATCGCAATGTTGGATTTAGTTCGACATCCTGTACCTCCCCATTCACAGTCGCCACTAAAGTTAAACATGCCATCGCACGTCATTGGCTTATCATGGACACTGCACGGATCTACAGGTTCAGGCGAAACAAAATTTTCAACACTTTCGCAACGTCCGCCTTTCCATGCGCAACCCATCCCGTTGTACTCGCCGGCTTGGTTGCACAACTCTTTACTTGGAATATTTTCACATCCAGATCCAAAAGTATACTTTCTCTTTTTTGAGTTCATTTATAAAAACGATTATTTTTTTCAAAAATTAATCTTTCAAAAAAATGGAACCCTATTACGAATCAGAAGAAGAGCAAATTCTGCAGGAAGAATACGAACAGGAATGTATGGAACACTACCCTCTAACTTGGGAGCTGGACCAATACGAACTTGACCATTCATATGGATCAAACGCTTACGACTAATGAATAAATTCGCTCAAATTTGGCACTTCAATTAATTTACTTTCAGAATTATCTTCTTTTATATTTACTTTTCGAGTAGACCTAACAGATAATGGAATTGCTTCGATTTGTGAGAGAACAGGCCCGCAATTCACAAATTCCATATCTCTAATCCACATGGGAATCCATAGTAAGGGATCTCTAATATTTTTTATAATCATTCTTTGCAATGTGAATTTATGCTTGGAACACTCGTGAATGAAATTTTTATAATCAGACCCGTCGTACTCGACACTCGTTTTCCAGCCGCGCTTGTTTATTGATCTCGACACCTGCGACAAGGAACGCTGGTCCGACTTATCGAGAAATTCATGAATACGGAAATAGCTGAAGGGTGAAAGTTTATCAAGCATTTATACATATGTATTTTATTATTTTAAACAAACGATGAATCAGTTATTTTCAAATTGAAATTTGAAAATTATGAACTTCCTTTATATATACTTGCAGAGCATAGGACCAGCGCAGACAGAAAGGCAGACGATCAGAGCAACAATCAGACTGCTTGTGATTGGAGTATCTGCATGCATGACAAGCATGTGCATCACCTTGTCAACAACGCCGGTCTGCTTAGTCATCTGCTTCTGCTTATCAGTAGCAACCAACTTGGCTAGCTGAGGAAGAATGAGGTTGAGCAAGACGGCCACGGAGACCGCGCACAACTTTTGTTTTGAGAGAAGTTTCATTTATTATAGGTAAATGTTTGTTTATTATTTTTATTATTATTCTACATCCCCAAAGACTCCCTCGTCCTCTTCGCCATCGCTTCTCGGTGTGCGATCTCTAGTTCTATATCACTTTCTCCTATTTTAATAGTACTAGCTGGCAAGTCCGCGAGTATACCATCATTTTGTTTCAGTTTATAGTATGCATCCGTAAGTCGATGAATTCGAGGAATCTTCGTTTCCCCTGAATGACAATCGCTACACATCCTGTAGTCTGGACCTTCATCGTTCATGTCATCTTC